>ERZ773208.870-NODE-870-length-26648-cov-19.808220_pt1 | contig 26648 bp, 21 predicted proteins | sample MGYA00581006_ERZ773208 | MGnify/ENA primary metagenome ERZ773208 (study PRJEB29015, sample SAMEA2737793) | human gut metagenome | biome: human gut; feature: human-associated habitat; material: faeces | place: China | collected 2012 ... | reverse complement strand
GCCGCAGCGATGGAGAAAAGGGAGAGGTGGCTTTCTCGCTCAGGCGGCTTGCCGCCGCTCTTTTGCTCTACCTTTTTTAGTATTATCGTGTATTTTACTTGAATTAGTCCGGTTTATTGGACACATCGCATTGTATAATCCTCTCAGGAGCCCAGAAAAAATATGGATGGAGGAAAAGCTATGCGTTTTACGATCAGTGGTTTTGGTGGAGCGTCCAAAGAGGGACAGGAAACTCCGGCAGCGCGGGAGGCAGAACCGGTCAGCGCCGCGCCCCGGAAGTCTGTGGTGCAGGTTTGTTTTCCGGAGACCGGAAGGTCGCTCGCCTATTACAACGACCGGTTCGACCTGAAGGCCGGCGACCGGGTCTATGTGAGCGGCAAGCTGGAAGGGGTTCTCGGCATCGTGACCAGCGTGAATTATAATTTCAGGATTCGGCTGTCCGAATATCAGAAGGTCATTTTCCAGGTAAACACCCGGGTGCACGGCAGATTTTACATGTCCGCTTCCCATTTTATCACCTTCGACTCCACTGCTCTCCCCGCCGCCCAAGTAACAAGCTGGTTCCGGGCACCCGTCGGCGAAGGCGAGGAATTTGCCAGCGGAAACGACGATTTCTCCTTCTCTCTGGAGCATTTGGAGGAAATGAAGATCACCAATGCCATTGCGGAGCGGGGACACGATTACTTCATGGAGAACCGCGTCCGTTATCTCTGTCTGGATGGGACAAATGGGTATGCAGTCGTGGAAGGGACAAAAGCATACGCCGTTGAATTCCGCTATCACGACGGGGAAATCCAGAATTTACTGTGCGACTGCTTTTGCAGCTATCCCTGCAAGCATGAATTTGCCGCAATGCTTCAGCTTAAGGAGACGCTGGGACACATTGCCAAGCACTATGCGCATGAGTACGAGCAGACCGGCTATTTTGCGGCTATCGCAAAGGAGACATTTTTCGCATTTGCCATCAGTAACTGTCAGGAGGGCGGTTTTTCTCTGTGACGGGGAGAGACTGGCGGCTCCCGCCGGTCATTGCCTGCACCGTTTCTCCCTGAAATTCCATCTCATTGCCCCTGCGGCTTGATCTCAACCGTCCTCCCACCCAGATTTTCATAGACGCGGTGGGAAACGGACAAAACTGTCCGCCCCTCAGAGGCGCGGCGCAGAGCTTCCAGAACGCGTTCCTCCGTCTCGGCGTCCAGATTTGCTGTGATCTCGTCCAGCAGAAGCACCACCGGATCCGCCGCCGCGGCGCGGGCGATGGACAGAAGCTGCCATTCGCCCTGTGAGAACATGCCCTCGGTGCATACCGTGGCGTAGCCCTCCGGCAATGCCTGAATAGCCGCGTCGATCCCGGCAAGGTGCGCCGCGTTCTTTGCCATATCTTCCGTTATCTGCGGGTCACCAAGGGTGATCTGATCCAGCACCGTCCCCGGCACGCGGGAAAAGTGCTGCTCCACACAGCTGATGCAGGTTCGGCGCTCCTGATCCGAAATGGCCGAAACGTCCACGCCGCCAATGGTGATCGTACCGGCTTCCGGACGATAAAGCCCCAGCAGAAGCTTGAACACAGTGCTTTTTCCTGCGCCCGTCCGGCCTACCAGCGTGACCTGCTCGCCCTGCCTTACGGTCATGGAAAAGTCCCGCAGAACGGGCTTTTCCCCGTAACCGAAGGTCACGTGGGACAGCGCCACGTCCCCCCGGGCGGCGGTTTCCCGATGCTCCGGAATGTCGCGCTCCGGCTGGCTTAAGAATGCGTCAATGCGCTTGACCCCGGCCATGGCCGACTGAATGGTCTGAATCTCCATGCCAAGGCTTTCAATGGGTGCAAAAATGCGGGATATGTAGCTGATAACGGCCACCGACGTGCCTACCGACATGCCGAAAAGGCGCAGGATTTCCGCATTTCCGGTGGCGGACAGCAGCATGACGATGCCCACCACCACGGCGTTCAGCAGCAGGACTACCGGCGAATAGATGGCGTCGTAAAAATTGGTGCGCTCCATGGCGGCGTAGCTGTCCCCGATGCGCTTATCGTACCGGCGCTCCATGTAATCTTCCAGCCCCAGCGCACGGATGGTGCGGATATTGTGCAGCGTCTCCGGCACCTGACCGGACACGGCGGCGACGGCGCGGCGGTTGTTCAGCTGGGCGGCCAGCATCCGCTTCTGCACGTGGCGTGTAAGCAGGGCAAACAGCGGCAGAACCAGCAGCAGAATCAGGGCAAGACCGGTATTTTTCACCGCGATGACCGCCATGATGGACAGAATGCGGCACGCGTCCGCCACCATGCTGATGATGCCGGAGGTAAACAGCGCCTCAACCGTGTCCACATCCCCGGAAAACCGGGCGGCGACCTCGCCGGGATTCTGGTCAACAAGGGTGCTTGCGGGCAGCCGGGTCAGCTTCCGGGACATTTCCGAACGCAGGGCGTGGGTCATTTTCTGGCCGAACAGCACGAGCAGGCTTTCCTGCGCGGAAGAAAGCAGTCCCTCCAGCGCAAGACTGCAAAAGTAGCCCTGTACCGCGAGAAACGTCAGTCCGCTGCCCACGGTCAGGCGATCGACCACCCGTGCCAGCAGCAGCGGCGGGAGCAGGGACGCGCCCACCGACGCCGCCACGCAGAGAACCGTCCCCACCGTGAGAAGATGGTGGGTTGCTGCCGCCGTCCGTATGGCGGCAAACACACCGTTTTTATTCATGAGTCTGCCCTCCCGTCTGGCTTTCATAAAGCTGCCGGTACACCGGGACGGATGCCATCAATTCCTCGTGGGTGCCGACGGTGGTTTTGCCGTCCTCCATAAAGATCACACTGCGCATCTGCGGGAAGTGATACAGGCGGTGAGAGATCAGGAACACAACCTTATCCTTTGCGTATTCCTGTAAATTTGCGAACACGGTATCCTCGGTATTTCTGTCCAGCGCGGAGAAGGGGTCGTCCAGAACCAGAACGGGTCTGGGGTGGGCAAGAGTTCTTGCCAGCGCCAGCCGCTGCGCCTGACCGCCGGAAAGCCGCGTGCCGCTGCTGCCGATGACGGTATCCAGCCCCGCTTCCATGGCAAGCACTTCATGATCCAGCGCCGCCGCGGCAAGATACGGCTTCGCGTCCTGATTGCTTCCGCAGAGGACGTTATTCTGGATGGTGTCGGCGCTCAGCTCCGGGTCGTGCCCCAAATATCCCACGGTTGCCGCGATTTGACGGGGGGTGAGGGCGGAAAACTCGGTCTTCCCGAATTTCGCCGAGCCGCCGTAGGGCGCTTCGCAGAAGAACACCCGCCCGAAGGTGGACTTGCCGCAGGCCACCGGCCCGGTAACGCCGATGATATCCCCCGGATGGGCCGTCAGGCTCAGCCCGGAGAAAACCGGCTGGTCGCCGTAGGCAAAGGAAAGATTCTCTAGGGTCACGTCCACCGCTGACGGAACGGCGAGAGGCTCCAGCGTCTCCGGGGACTTCATCAGCGGCTGAATGCGCTTCCACGAGACCTCCGCCTTCTGCACCGAGTTGAACAGCTTCGCCGCCTTGGAGGATTTCACCGTCAGCTTGGTAAAGCAGGAAAGAAACGTAGTGAACGCCGCAATATCCCATGCGCGCCACCCGGAACCGAGGACGTTTTTTGCCCCGAACCACAGAATGAACAGCACCCCCGCCTCCGACGCGGCCAGATACAGCGGCGGCAGGGCCGACTGCCATACGTTGCTGCGGACGGCGGTCTTCTCGTAGGTGTCCAGCGTATGCTCGTACTGCCCCTCCCGGGTGCTTTCGCAGCCGTAAATGCGGTAGGTCACAGCGTTCTGCGCCCGATCCAGCGTGGCCGTGCTGAGTGCGCCCGCCGCTTTTTTGTAGGCGGCGCCCGCACGCTGGACGTTCCGCTTCATCCACGCCGCGCAGACGTAGGACACCGGCGTAGACAGCAAACTCAGGATTGCCAGCCGCCAGTCGTATACCAGAAGCATGACGGCGTAGCCCACCAGCGCCACGCCGGTGTCGAAGACCTCGGTGGTGAATTTCCGCATTCCCTCCACGCAGTCGTCCACGTCGGAGATGGCCTTGGTCATCAGCTCGCCCGCGCCCTCCTGCTCCAGCGACGCCCGGCTTCTGCGCACCAGATTGGCGTACAGGATGCCCTTCATCCGGCGGTTGATGTTGTTGGCGAAGCGGCGGACATAGAACCGCTTGATAAACCGCGCGGCCTGCACCCCCAGCGTGACGAGAATATAGGCAAGCACCAGAACCGCCATTTTCCCGGCAGCGGCCTTCCCGCCCAGAATGTCCGCAAGGCACTGCGCCAGCCGCCCTTCAAACCATGGCGTGGCAAGCAGGCCGATGTTGTAGATCAGGCCGGAAAGGGTCACAAGTGCCAGCGGCAGCCATTCGACGCGGAAATACGAACCGATCCTGTCCGGGCGGAAGGCTTTTTCACGTTTCATCCCCGGTTTTCCCCCTTTGCCGCCTGAATAAAGTGCGGGAAGCCCGCCCGGCTTTCCGCCTTGGATGCCGCGTAGAGCTTGTTCAGCGCGGCGGCAAAGGCGGCGGCTTCCTCTTTTGTCAGCGTATCCGTCAGGTATTCATAAAAGGCCGCTTCGATCTCCGCTTTGGAGGATTTCAGGTTCTCCGCCTTTTCCGTGGGGTACAGCAGCTGACTGCGCCGGTCGTTGGGGGCGTCCCGGCGGACGAGGTAGCCCTTCGCTTCCAGATTCTTCGTCCTGCGGGCGATGGCGGCTTTGTCCGCGTGCAGTAGCTCCGCCAGCGCCGCCTGTGTACAGCCGGGATTGTGGCGCAGGGCGTGGATCAGGTCGGTCTCCGCCGTGCCGACGCCGGTTTCCCGCATGGTGCGCAGAACCAGCTTTTCCGCCTCCCGGGCGATTTTGGTGATTTTCCGTTCCGTAATGTCCATGGCAGTCTCCTTACTCGTTGTAGATACATCGTTGTATGTACAACTATTATGCCACGCGCATTCCCGGACGTCAACAGCAAAATGCGCCCCGTTTCCCGGCTTGTGGGGAAACGGGGCGCTGTTACTCAATCCGCATCGGCTTCCAGCGTTGCGCCGGACAGCTTGCCAACGACCTCCACGGACTGTATTTTATCGATGTTGATCGCACTGTTGAACATGTCGAGAAAATCACCGTGTTCAATGACCCGCTTGAACAGGGTGTTGTCTGTCAGGCTGTCCACAACGACAAAGTCGGTGCCGTCCGTCATGTGGAAGATGAGGGTCTGGATATCGCCGCCCGGCTCCGCGTAACGGGAAGACCGGATGCGAACGCACAGGGAGTTTACATAAACATCCCCCTGACCAAAGGTCCGATGGGGCAGACTGCCGCCGTCCGGAAGGGAAACGCACACCATTTCGTCCATGTGGGCTTGCTCGTAGGCTCTTTCCGACAGTGTGATGTATGCAGCGGTGGTCACCTCATCCATCCGGTCGGCAAAAGTCTCGTCTACCAGTTCGTCTCCCCAGAGGGAACGAAACTGCTCCACCGCTTCCTCCGGTGTCAGTTCTTCCCGTAAATTTTTCTCCAGCGCCTGACGTTCTATCTCTTCCTCGCTGAGCCGGTCTGCGCTGTGGGCAGCATCATATTCATAAGCGGCCAGATAATAGTAGTCGTCATATTCTCCGGTATAGCCGGCGCTCCCGTAACCCAGCGCTTCCATTTTCTCGGCGGCTTCCTGCGGGGTAAGCTCCTGCTTCAGCCGCTCGCGAATGGCCTCTACTTCGGCGGGACGGTTTTTCTCGTATTCCTCCCATTTGGCTTCCGCCTCAAAATCCGGGAAGGATACCAGCAGATTCGTTCCATTTTGCATATCCGCCCGGAAATAGTAGGTAAACGCCAGCTGGGTGTCCGTCGTCTTTTCGGGTATCAGATAGGCATAGCCGTACTGATTGATGTTTACGGGAACACTGTCCAGCAAACCGTTCCGGCCTGGGGACAGCTCTATCGGCGCGTCGTGGGTCAGAAGCATGGTGATAAACCCGCACTGAGTGGTGCTGTCGTAGACATAGGCATCGACCGTCAGGGTATATCCGTCCGTAGAAATACTTTTTCCTACGGGGGAAACCCATTTTTGAAGCTCCTGAGCAACGGTTTCCTCCACGGGGGATTTTTCGTACCCCGGAACAGTCCAGGCGGCGTTCGGCCGATCCGGGTCGGAATCTTCGAAGGGGGCGGCGCTGTCAGGCCCTCCGTACAGACCGGCAATCATTTCTGCGGGACTGTCAAAAACAGTTAAGGCATAGGCCACCGCGCACCCTACCAAAAGCAGCGCCAGCGCAACGACCGCTGCAACAAGCCAGATTTTTCTCGCGGGCAGTTTCTTTGTGGCGGATTCCTTCCGGGAATCCACCAGCTCTGCCGCCGCCAGCAGCTCCCCGTCCACGCCGGTCAGTCCTCTGAAAAGCTGATAAGCCGTCATTGTAAACCCTCCTTTTTGAGTGTGTCGGCCAACTGTTTTCTTACTTTTTGCAGGATGTACTTCACCTGATTGGAAGACAGCCCCGTCTTCCGGGCGATATCGTCCTTTGTACCGGCATAGTAGTACCGGATCAGAAAGACGGTGCGGTCTTTTTCCGGGAGCTTCCGCAGAAAGCGGTTCAGCGAGGCGGTCAGCTCCTTGCGAAGCAGCTCCGTCTCCGGGCTTTCGCTTCCGGCGACGCACTCCGCCAGCTCGTCCAGCAGCACCTGCGTCTCCCCCTTCCCCCGCTTTTCGGCGGTATTCTTCCGCCAGCGGTCGATGGCAAGATTCCGGGTGATCTTTCCCAGGAAGGTGGAAAACCGCTGGGGTCTGCGGGGCGGGATCAGCTTCCACGCGGAGTAATAGGTATCGTTGACGCTTTCCTCAGCGTCCAGGGGGTCGGATAAAATACGTTTGGCAATACTGTAACAATAAAATCCGTATTTCTGGTCAGTCTGAACAATGGCCTGTTCCGACCGGGCAAAATACAAATCGAGAATTTCATTGTCATCCATGTCGCCGCCTCCTTTTTTAGTAGCTTCACCCTTATACACGCAGAAAAACGCGGAATGGAAGATTTTTCTTTCTGACAGCATACTACATCCGGCTGCACATGGCAATCTTTTCTGTGCGGCACTTCCTGGATAAAGCGAAAAACCCGAACTTACTCCCCACGCGGGAATAAGTCCGGATTTTTTCTGTCTGGAACAACCGGCCAATTTTGAGGACGGTGTTCGGGAAACTGAGCAGTGGGCGAAGATTCCAATACCCAGTCATAACCGCTGGCCGGTGGTTATGATTGCAATATAGCCTGATTTACTTCCTGTTCTTCCGTTTATACCATACCACCAGCGCCACGATACCGGCGAGGGATACGCAGAGGATGCCGGCCCACATGCCGATGTGGCTGTCATCGCCGGTCTTCGGCGAAGTGCCGGTGGCAGGGATCTTCGCAGTCTCGACGTAATCGCAGACTTCACAGGTGCGGGTCTTTTCCCCGTCTTTTCTGGATGTTGCCTTTTCGGTGACGACCCATTTGCCGAAGGTATGGGCTTCTTTGGCGACGGTGGCCTCGCCGCAGCAGGACCATTTCTGTTCGTGGGTGGTCTTTGTGGTCGTCCATTTCTTCGCACCGGTGTGGTTCGCGGCATCCTTTTCGCCGTACTTCCCGCCGCAGTCCTTACAGGTCGCCTGCTCCACGCAAGTCGCGGTGCCGCCGGAGCAGCTGACCGTCTCCTTGTGGGTATCGTCTCTGGTGCAGACATGGGTGTGGGTGCCGTCGCCATTGGACTGCCACTTGCCCCAGTCATGGCCGAGCGCCCTGGTTTCAAAGACCGCTTCCTCGGCAGTGTCCTTGGCGCTCAGGCCGCAGGTGGCGCAGGACCTGTAATAGACTGCCTTTTCTGTGCAGGTCGCGGCGGATTTCAGGTACTGTTCCTCCACGGTTTCCGCCGTGAAGCTGTGTGTGCCAAGCTGGCCGTATTCGTGCTTACACACAGCGCAGACTGCCTTTGCCTGACAGGTCGCCGTACCACCGGAACAGTTGACGGTCTCCTTATGGCCGCTGTTTCTGGTGCAGATGCGGCTATGGGTATCGTTTCCGTTGGACTGCCATTCGCCCCAGTCGTGGCCGAGAATGTTGCCGACCTCAAAGGTTTCCGTTCCCTTTTCGCCGCAGACTGTGCAGGACTTGTAGTAAGTCGCCTTTTCCGTGCAGGTCGCGGCGGATTTCAGATACTTTTCCTCCGCCACTTCCGCCGTAAAGTCGTGCGCGGCAAGCTGACCATACTCCTGACCGCAAACAGAGCAGACCGCCTTTGCCTGACAGGTCGCCGTGCCGCCGGAACAGCTGACGGTTTCCTTATGGGTTGCGTTGCGCTTGCAGATGCGGCTGTGGATACCGTTGCCGTCGGGCTGCCATTCACCCCAGTCGTGGCCGAGAATATTGCCAACCTCGAAGGTTTCCGTTCCTTTTTCGCCGCAGACGGTGCAGGACTTGTAGTAAACTGCCTTCTCCGTGCAGGTCGCGGCGGATTTCAGGTACTGTTCCTCCGCCACTTCCGCCGTAAAGTCGTGCGCGGCAAGCTGACCATACTTCTGACCGCAAACAGAGCAGACCGCCTTTGCCTGACAGGTCGCCGTGCCGCCGGAACAGCTGACGGTTTCCTTATGGGTTGCGTTGCGCTTGCAGACGCGGGTGTGGGTGCCGTTGCCGTTGGGCTGCCATTCACCCCAGTCGTGGCCGAGAATATTGCCAACCTCGAAGGTTTCCGTTCCTTTTTCGCCGCAGACGGTGCAGGACTTGTAGTAAACTGCCTTCTCCGTGCAGGTTGCGGCGGATTTCAGGTATTTTTCTTCAACCACTTCTGCCGTAAAGTCATGCGCGGCAAGCTGGCCGTATGCCTGACCGCAGACAGAGCAGACCGCCTTTGCCTGACAGGTCGCCGTACCGCCGGAGCAGCTGACGGTTTCTTTATGACTGCTGTTTCTGGCGCAGACGCGGCTGTGGGTACCGTTGCTGTCGGGCGTCCAGTCGCTCCAGTCGTGGGGAATAAGCCTGACCTTGACTGTGGCCTTTAACTCCGGGACGGGCTGCTGAATAGTCGGAATATCGCCGAGATTGAGCGTGCCGGTAATGGCCTGCTCAGCAGTAGAATTCAGGTCATACGACATCTTATCCCACGTTACGCCAATGCCTGAGTAGAACGACCCGTCCTCTGTCCGGCAGTTCACGAATGAAGGCAGCCAGAGCGCATCAAACTCCGTGCCGACCTCTTTGTTCGTGATATCCGTCGAGGGTTCGATGCTCAGGAGGGTGCGTTTGACCACTTCAATCGGGATGGTACATTCGGCAGGCGCATAACGAACGGTATCACTCGGCGTGAAGACCACAGTCACGTTGTATGTTCCCGCTGAGCTAAACCACTTAGGCGTACCGGCCTTGAAAGAGAATGTGCCGTCGATCTTCTTGCCGCCAACCCGCGCCTCACCGCCAATAAGCGCACCGATCTCGTCAGCTTCCTCCGGGGGCGTTTCCGTTCCGATCTGGAAGGTTTCGCTGACAAAAATCTGATTGTCGCCAAGCCGGAAGTCTCCCTTTGTCCAGCGGAACGTCGGCGCGGTCACAATCACAGGTACAACCGGGTCGTACTTCAGCTTCACCTTGACGCTGACGGTGGGCGCCCCTTCGGGGGGCGCAATATAATCCTTCCATGTGGACAGCACCAATCTGCCCGTAATGCGCTGCTCATATGGCGTATTCGGGTCATACTGGTTTTTATCCCAGACCACCGTGTCGCTCATGATCGTCGTTTTTTGGGGGTCACCGCGCATCACGTCCATCGAACCCGCTTCCGCCAATCCAAGTTGTTCAAACGCCGTACCAATGGGCTTGTCGGTGATGTCCTCGAAATTGGGATTGATTCTGACGATCGTGAGCGGGAGAACGTTCACGGTTACCGTGCAGGCTGCAGTTGTGTAGTTCCTGGAGTTTGTCGGCTTGAAAACGACCGTGCGCGTAAGCTGGCCGTATTTCAGCCCGATGCCGGGGTAGGCGGTGTCTCCGTACAGCAATTCGTCCTCATCAAACTCGAACGTGCCTTCGATCTCCTGACCGTTTGCCATCGCCTTTCCGCCCTTGAGACCGCTTGTCAGCGTCTCGTAACGATCCAGCGCATAGAAGGTTCCTTCAACCGTAGGCGGTGTGACAATGGTAGTCTGGAAGACCCGAGTATCCATAAGAGATACCTCAATGGTCGCTTTTACATCGGTTTCCGTAACGATTTTATCATGAAAATAGCTGCTGGCAACATCCAGCGTTCCGTAGATAGTCTGGGGTTCCAGAGAATTGGGATCATAGGCAGATGTGTCCCAAATGACCGGAATAGGGGCGAACATTGCGCCGGAGTCGGTTTTTACCGTGACGCCCTCCGTAGGGATTCCCAGCTCCGCAAGGGGCGTGCCCAGCGGTTTGTCCGTGATGGCAAACTTCGTAAGAACCTCCGTGATCGTATACCGAATGCCGGTCACAATCACTTCACATTCCGCTGTTGTATATGCTTCCGTGTCATCGGGAGTGAAGATAACATGCAGGCGGTTTTCCCCCACAAAACTTACGCTCCCGCCATACTCTCCCTCGAATGCAAACTTACCGGGGACGACGGTATCCGTTCCCTTAACCTGCGCCACTCCGCCCTCGAGCGCTTCATCCAGAAACTGGGTGCCGACATATGTTTCGGCGGGCAGGGTTGGCAAGGTCGTGATGACGGTTTCCGAAGGCCCGCGCTTCGGGCAGCAGTCGTGTCCGTCCGCGTTGTGGGTGCAGCCGCTTACGGTGCAGTAGCCATCGGCGTCCTTTCCGTGGAGGCATTCCTCGCCGCCGTCGCAGAAGCCGTCGCCGTTACCGTCGCCGTGCGCCCTCCAGTAGGCGTAGAGGGTCATTTTCATCCCACCGTCGATGGTGACAGTATCGCCGGGCTGGTACTGCGGGCTGTCGGCTCCGGCAGTGAGCGCCCAGCCGCCGAAGTGGGCATTGTCCCGTGTCGGGATGGTATCGGGAATCACGAAGGTGTTTGTCTCGCCGGTCATGGCAGCCGGAGCGCCGGTGCCGCCGTTGGCGTCGAAGGTGAGGGTATACTCTGTCTCGCCCGCCTCCACGGCGAGTGTGACGGTTGCGCGAACGGAATAGATTTCGCCGTTGTTGTCAGAATTCACCGTGCAGACCAGAGGATATACGCCAGGTGTAATGTTCGTCAGAGTAAGCGTCGATCTCCAGCCCCCATTGGATGTCTGCACATCGACATTTTCCGCGGGTATGGTTCCGCAGTCCCAGGATGTGATGACAGCACCAGCGGCGGTAGCACCGCTGATCTGGTACACATCCGATCGGAACGTCACCGTTTCTCCCGCTTTTACCGTATGGGCATACCTGACATCATACTCTTCACCGGTGCCTTTGCCCGCGCCGGTGATCTCGATGTACGAAATCGGAGCGCCAATGACACGGACATTCTGAATGCTGTCGGCCTTGCAAGCTTCATCTTTGGAACGCAGGAACACGCCGTCCTCTGTTTTATACACAATGCAACTGCCGAGAAGCGCCCCGACGTCGCCCATGTTATTCCGGATCGCGTCATATCTGCCGCCGCCTTTGCCGAGGATCGTGACGGCATTGTTCGTAAGAGAGCCAACCGTTCCGTAATTCGATATGGTAACGCTTCCGCCGTTTATGTTGATGCCACTCACGCGGACATTTGTTCTGGCGTCGCCGATCAGGACGGTACGTTTCCCGTCTACATTGATATCGATCGTACCGTCATAGTCTCTCAGCACCATTAGAAACGTCGCGCCTTCCCGCGCTAGCGCGGCCATTGCATCGTTGTACGAGCCAAAGTACGCAGTCTCCCTGCCGCTCTGTACCAGGAAAGTGGCTACGTAGCCGCATACGTCACACACGCCATAGTCAAAGCTGTGTGCTTCCATGGGGAGCGTCGTGTTGCAGCAATTGTATTTTGCCGTATGATGTACGTCGTCAGCGATATATTGCGGCGCCTGGGCATGGTTATCCTTATCCTTGGGGAGCATTATGTTCGAGATCCCCGTTGTGCCGGTGTTATCGGTAAAATACTTGTAGCACTGGCCGCAATGCCAGTATTCCACATGACCGATATCGGTACAGGTGCCAGGCAGTTCCGCGTGATAGGCACTTGCAGGGAAATAGTGTCCCTTCGCGGGAATCGCGATGGGCGCGGCAAGCTCCTTTGTGCAGTCCTCATCCGAGAATATCTTCCGGCACTTGTTGCTGTCCGCATCGCTGCCGCACATCCAGTAGGATTCATAGCCCGCCTCGGTGCAGGTGGCTTCCTTTTTCGGAAAGTATTCCTTGTAGGCGATGCTCTTGTTGGAGGTCAGGGTCAGCACGATTAGATCATTGTTATTGCTGCTGCATGCCTTCCTGTAATTGGCAGTGGCGGAGACCGGCGTGTGGCAGGAATCCGAGTCGGTAAAGGTTCTTGTCTTGTTATACCGGTTCATCTCCTTCCCGCGCGGGCAGCCCGGCGTATCACATTGGAAGGAAATATCAAAATTCACCTTGATTTTCCGGTTTGCATCCCAGTCCGACAGGTCAACGCTGTTCAGGCATATATCCGTTATGGAGCCGGTATGCCCCGCCTCGCCGCACTGGTACTCGCTTGCGGACAGCGTGAATGTGGCATAGGACAGCGAATCATACAATTCGTCCGACATGGTTTCGCCGCTTTGCACGCTGATGAGATTTTCCGCGTCCAACGCGAGCGTATCCGGCGCATCTTCGGGAAGAGTCTCGTCCTTTTCAGTCTCGGGAACGACGGGCGCAGTGGTGGCTTCGCTTTCCCCGACATTCACCGGTTCGGCGGTGGGAGTGGTGGTCTCCGCCGGATTCTCCGCGCCCTCGACGTACTTGGCGCAGTCGTGCAGGTGCGCACCTTCCGCGCCGCACACTGGGCAGTCTTCGTTCATGTCTTCCGACCTGCAGGCCGTTTCGCAGATGCATGTGGGGGCTGCTTCCCCGCCGTCCTCGGCAAAGGCCGGGATGGGCAGCGTGGAGAGCACTATGACAAACACGAGCAGGATGCTGAGCAGTCGTTTCTTCATAGCTGTTCCGTTCCTTTCAGTTCTGTGCGTTCCCCGTACTCCGCGGGAACGCGTGGTCAGCGCCATTCTGGGATGGTATATGCACCACCAGTATAACATACAGCTGGGATAAGCGCAACTGTTTTTCTCGTCGAATCGGAAAAATTTTTCCAGAAACGAGGTCCAAAAAACGCCGACATCGACTTTTTCCGGCGCATATGCTGTGATGAAACAAAAAAGCAGTCTCCAGAAAACAAACAGCCCCCTCCATTCCGCTTCCCACGGAATGGAGGGGGTTCTGCTTATTGTGGTTCTGCCTTAAGCCCCGGTGAATGCGGTTTGGGGAATTGCTATTGTACCTGCACACTTTCCGCAATCGGCAGAAGCGCCTCTGCGGTGAAACTGCTGCTGGACAACCGGAACGAGATTCCTTTCTCAGGGGTGCCGATCAGCCATACTACTGCGGCGCTTTCGCCATTCTGTAATGCCGCTCCCGTGCAGCCGTGGACGGTTACCGGGTTTCCTCCGGTGCCGATAAGCATTTGAAGCACATCTTCCATATCGGTGCAGTCCGTAACATAGCTTTCATATTCAAAATAAATGTCCTGATTGGTCTTCGGGTCGAAGTACCAGCGGCGGACGTAGGAATATGATACCATTTTTTCGAGAAAAGGAAAGGCCATGTGTTTTTATCGGCACCTGCTCTCAATATACCGCATTTTCCATTTTCCGGAATACGCGAGGAAACCTCTTGCATCCTTTTCAAAATCGTAGTATCATGGATTACGATTTCGAAACTTTTCAGGGAAGGGGGATTATGGAACAAAATCTGCTGCCGCGCTGAAGGAAGAGGTTGAAAAAGCACACCGCCCGAAAGGCGGGAACTGACCCGCAAAACCGGCATGGGGCTTTCCATTACTTAAGGAAGTAATGATTGCATACGTTATCCGAAGATTTCTGCATATGAGGGCGCGCAGGGTATCTTCAGGGGCTTCGGCCCGAAAAAAGAAAGAAAAGAGGACACACTATGAGCAACACGACAAAGAAACGCTGGGGCGACCGGAAAGACGCCCGCTGGATCCGCGATATGGATTCGCTCCATGTCATTTTGCCGCATCTGATGAACCACCGCACGGATGCCGAGGTCTACGTCAACATGGAATTCGACGTGACAGAGGCGCTTCGCTACATCACACGGAAGAACGAGGGCGAGGAAGAATACCGCGCCACGCTTTTTCACTGCATTCTTATGGCTGTCGCAAAAACGATATATCTTCGCCCGCAGCTCAACAGCTTCATCTCCGGCCGACGTTTTTACCAGCGCGACGAAATTACCCTTGGCTTCGTAGCCAAGAAACGCTTCGAGGATCACAGCGAGGAGTCCCTCGTGGTCATCTCCGCGCCGGAAGACTGGACGCTCACCGAGGTGACGCACCGGGTCGTCGGCAAGGTTCACAAGGCCCGCACGGAAAAGAACGACGGTGTGAATGGCGCGATGGACGTGCTCAAAAAGCTGCCGCGTCCGGTTCTGGCATTTGTCATCTGGATCATCAAGACACTGGACTTCTTTGGCAAGGTGCCCGACTTCCTGCGGCAGGATGACCCGAACTTTGCCACCGTCTTCCTCACCAATCTTGGCAGCATCAAATGCCCGAGCGTCTACCATCATCTCAACAATTACGGCTCAAGCTCCATTATGGCGGCCATCGGCACCATCCGCAAGAGTGAGAAGATCGCCGGGGACGGCAGCCGCGAGGTGCGGGATGTGGTGGATATCGGTTTCACACTGGACGAACGCATTGCGGACGGCTTCTACTTTGCCCGTTCGCTCAAGATCATACAGCATCTGCTCACACACCCTGAACTGCTGGAACTTCCATTGAATCAGGAAGTAGCCTGCGGCTGATATCGCTGTCAAGCGCCTGTGGTCAGGTCACACCGTAGATGTGCTGCTTCCGGACTGTTACCCGCAGAGCGAATGGCAAGGATAACAGAAAGCGCTGTTTCCGGAAACCTGATACTGAACTCCAATTAAAATCTTTAAAAAAGATTTTAATTGCCCGAAGGGCAAGGAGTTCATATGAGACTTGTTTTGTGATTTCTTTCCTTATAAATCACAAAACAGGCAGCGCCGTCAGGCGATGCCTTCCTGATTAAAATCAAAGATTTTAATCAGAAAATAGTATGAATTGACGGACACAGACCGCGAACATTGACGTATTGATACTAGTTTTCAATAAAACGGTTAAAAACCGTTTTATCCGGCTGCTGTTTCAGCAGTCAGCGGCATAGCCGCAAAAACGTAAGTCCATACATTTCTCGCCGCTACCGGCAGCCTGCGAAGGATTCGCAGGATAAAATGGTGTTAACCATTTTATCGAGAAATAGTATGAGGCAGCGCCTTCTTCCAAAATGCAAGCCCGGACACAGAGCGGTCGTATCGCTCGTGCCCGGGCTTATGTCTTTTTATCCGATTTGCCCGTCAGCTCTCCTGAAGCTGCTGCTTGCGGAACTGGAGGGTATAGAGCTGGTAGTAGCGCCCCTTCAGGTGGAGAAGCTCCTGATGGGTGCCCTGCTCCATGATCTCGCCGTGGGACAGCAGGATAATGTTGTCCGCATGCTGGATGGTGCTCAGGCGATGGGCTACGATCAGCATGGTGCCGATGTTCTTCATCTTCTCCAGAGAGTCCTGAATGAGTACCTCCGTCTCCGTGTCGATGTTGGCGGTTGCTTCGTCCAGGATCATGACGGAGGGCTTGTGCAGAATGGTCCGGGCGAAGCTCAGCAGCTGCCGCTGACCTGCGGAGAAGTTGTTGCCCTGCTCCCGGACGGCCTCGTCCAGACCGCCATCCAGCTTCCTGACGAAGCCGTCGGCGTTGACATACCGGCAGGCTTGCCAGACGTCTTCATCCGTCACGTTGTCGGAGCGCAGGACGATGTTACTGCGGATGTCCCCCGCAAACAGGAATACATCCTGAAGCATCTGGCCGAAGTGGCTGCGCAGAGAGGCAATTTTAATGTGCCGGATATCAATGCCATCGATCAGAATTTGCCCCTTCTGGATATCATAGTTCCGGCAGATCAGGCTCAGGATGGTGGACTTTCCGGAACCGGTAGCCCCAACAAAGGCCACGGTCTGCTTGGGATACACATGGAAGGAAACGCCCTTCAGCACCCACTCGCCGGGATTATAGGCAAACCACACGTCCCTGAACTCGATCTCGCCCTTCATTTCCTTCAGCTCGATGGCGTCCGGCTCGTCCACCACCTCGGGAACCATATCCAGAATGGTGAAGATCTTCTCCGCCGCGGCGAAGGACTGCTCCAGCATATCAAACTGCTCGGCCAGCGCCTGAATGGGGTTGAAGAACCGGGAGATATACATATAGAAAGCGACCACCGTCTCGCTGGTAATGGTTTGCCCCAGAAAGGTCGTGTCCCTGATATAACCCTTGCAGCCGATATAGAAGAGGAACAGGTTGGATGTGACGAACAGCATGTATACCATGGGCCGGAAGATGCCGAAGACGAACATCCGGTTCATCTTGGTCTTCTCAAGGCGCTTGCTGCGAGCCAGAAATTCGTCCATTTTCCGCTGCTCCTGGTTGAATATCTGGGTGACCTTCATACCGGATAGGTTTTCGGACAGGTAGGTGTTCACATCCGTCCGGGCGTTGTTGACCGTGCGGTGGACATGGCGGGAGAACTTCTGAAAGATGATGGTAAAGATCACCAGGAACGGCACAAAGCACAGCACCATCAACGTCAGGGCGTAGTTCAGAATCAGCATGGCCGCCAGCACACCGATGATTACCAGAGAGTTCTTCGCCAGCGTCACCAGAATGTTGGTGAACAGGTAGCTGATGGAGTTGGGGTCGTTGGTGACTCTCGTCACCAGCTTGCCCACGGGGATCTGGTTCAGCTGGGCGTGGGACAGCTGCTCAATGTGGGTGAAGGTGTCCAGACGGATCTGGGACAGAATTTTCTGACCGGTCTTCTGCAGGATCATGGCCTGAAAATAGGTGCAGACCATGGACACCGCCAGAATGCCCGCGTACACGGCGACCAGCGAATAGAGCCGGGAAAGCTCAAAGCTCTGCTTGATGGTACCCTGAATGTCTGCCACCAGCAGGGGGGACACCACATCATAGGCGATGGACACCAGCATAATGAGGAACACCAGAACGAAATCCTTTTTATAGGGTCTGGCATAGCCCAGCAGTCTTTTGATGATCTCGCTGTCGGACATATGCCGTTCGCTGGTCTCCTCTTTGGTTTTTCGCTTCAGCACAGCATAGGCCGCAAGGAACAGGATCGTAAACACACCGATGACGGCGCAGACGATCAGAAGGGGAAGATACTCACGCATTGACCGCACCTCCTTCTTCCTCCAGCCGCTGCAGATCCACCATTTTGCGGTAGGCGGGGTTTTCCGCGTACAGCTTGTCATGGGTGTCAAAGCCCGCAAGACGGCCGTCCTCAATGAACAGCACCTTGTCCATCTGCTCGATGGTGGAAATACGGTGGGCAATGAGAATGGTGGTCTTGCCCGCCCGGGTGGCGCGCAGATTGTCCAGAATAGCCTTTTCCGTTTTGGTATCCACGGCGGACACGGAATCGTCCAGAATCAGAATAGGCGCGTCCTTCATCAGCGCCCGGGCAATGGAGATACGCTGCTTCTGGCCGCCGGAGACGGTAACGCCCCGTTCGCCCAGTACCGTCTGATAGCCCATCTGGAATTCGGAGATATTGCCGTCAATATCCGCCAGCTTGGCTGCCCGGCGGATCTCCTCAGAGACGGTTTCGGACTTGCCGAAGGCGATGTTGTTCTCAATGGTGTCCGAGAACAGGAAGTTGTCCTGAGGCACATAGGCGCAGGCGTCACGGACGGAGCGGATGGAGAGGTCGTTCACATCCCTGCCGTCAAGGAACAGCTGCCCGTCGTTTACATTGTAAGTGCGCAGGATCAGGTCTACCAGAGTGGTCTTGCCGGAGCCGGTCTTGCCCACCAGACCGATGCTCTCGCCGGGGCGGATGGTAAAGGACACATGCTCCAACGCGGGGATATCCCCGTCGGGGTAGGTAAAGCTGAGGTCGCGGAATTCAATCTCGCCCCTGGGGTCCGCCAGCTCCTGAACGCCGGGGCGGTCAAAAACGTTTTTGGGCGCGTCCAGCAGCTCGCTGATCCGCTTCAGGGACGCTTTGCCCCGGGAGGTCATGTCGATCAGATCGGCCACAGCCATAATGGGCCAGACCACGGCGTTGAAATAGCCGATGAACTCCATAAGCTGACCGGCGTTGAACTGACCCTTGTAGACCAGATAGCCGCCGTAGCCCAGAATCACGCAGATGACGCTCTCCACGAAGGTGGTCACCAGAATCCGCATCAGTACGGAGGTTTTTGTAAAAGCGATGTTGGAGTCCTCGCTGTCCCGGTTCAGCTTTTCAAAGGCCATCAGCTCCTTGGCCTCCTTCACAAAGGCCTTGATGACGGCAATTCCGGAAAAGCTCTCCTGAGCGAAGTCGGACAGATCGGAGAAGCACTTCTGCCGGTAGTCCCACTTCCGGGTCATGTTCTTGCCCACCACCGCGGCGCTGGCAAACAGCAGCCCCATGGGGATCAGGGACAGGACGGTGAGCAGGTGATCCATGCGCCACATTCTGGTAATGGCCAGAGAACACAGAATGATGGGGTCAAAGAACTGCATGAAGCCCCAGCCGTAGCACTCCTGAACAGTGTCCAGATCGTTGGTGAACAGGCTCATCAGATTGCCCACCTTGTTCACCTGATAATACTCCCGGCTCAGGTCTTCTGCGTGGCGGAACATCTTATCCCGCAGGTCCGTCTCCACCTTAGTAGCCGCGCCGAAGATCGTTACCCGCCACAGGAAACGGCCGAAGACGATGGCAAGGATGATGCCGACCATGGGCATGCAGATCCTGTCCAGCAGGAACGCCATATCAAAGGGCACCTGTACGCCGTTTTCCACAATGTATCCTTGATTCAGTCCATTGATGACCAACTGATAAATTTCAGGCACCTTCAGCTGCAAGTAGTCCACGGTGAACAACGCCAGTAGCCCCGTTAGCAGAGCCAGCGCGTACTTGCGGTAATAGACGTTGATATGCTTGCCGAAAATCAAGAAAATTCCTTCTCCTCTCTCTTAGGGTCTATCTGAAAACCGGAAAAGACCCGCTGTTTGGGCATGTTGACGGTTTTCAGATAGACCCTAATAAAAACTCCAATGAAACCGGTCGATTTTCCCCGGTTTCTCTTGCCGCTCCCCTTACGCACGTTCCGGGAGCGGCGGACAAACTTCCGTTATTGTAGCACAAGCATTCGTTTTATGCAAGGAAAAGTTAGAAGGCTTTACGCAGCTGTTGAGAGTATCATTAAATGCAGAAGAAACCGTTACGGTTTTTCCTGCATTATTTTTTTATCCGAAGGCAGGCGGAAGGAGGTTAAAACATTGAACGGATACAGTTATTTGACGCTGGAACAGCGCCGCGAGATCGAAAGAATGTATGCAGAGGGTGAACGCGTTGTTGACATTGCCGCCCGTCTGAAAAGGAGCGCCGCCGCTATCTACGAAGAGTTAAAGCGCGGCTATACGGGAGAGTTTGACGGCTACGCCCGCCCGAAGTACAGCGCCGATCTTGCACAAGCGACGGTGCAAGAGAATTTCCGACGCAGAGGAAACCGACGCGGCGCGAATTGCTGAAATACGAAAGGAGCTATTCAATATGAAAATGAAGAGGATCGCAAACAACGTGGCGCTTCAAACGATCGGCTACGTAATTAGCGGATTTACGAACGTGTATATCTACGTTCGGGAATGCGGCTATCAGAAGCGGGACATTTACAGGGGCTTGTATAGCTGTGCCAGTTTACTCTATGCCAATGGAGTGAGCCTGAAGGAGATTCAGGAATGGTTGGGACACAGCGATATTGGGACAACCTCCAATATTTACACACATCTGGATTACAGCAACAAGGTTTCTTCTGCAAATGCCATTCCGCCTTGCTACCCTCAAACTCTTCGGGCAGAGCCTATCGGGCAATAAAAAAATTGCTCCGAAGCATAACGCATCGAAGCAATTTTGGTACGGGTGTTCTTATAGGACTTTTCAAAAAAGCACTATTTCCCTAGACGTTTTTCAATTTCAGAACAGCGAATTTCGTGTTTTTCTTGCTTCATATTCTCTCTCAAAAAGGCGATTGCTTCCCGGCAGTCGCCTTTTTGTGTAGCAATAATGGTGGAAAATCGGCCTTTGTTTCCTTTGAGAGCGGCGAATAAAACGCCGCCTGTGTGTTTTTACACGGAGGACTTTTAGGAGAAGTGCAGGCCGATGAAACCACGAAAATCAACACTTATTTTTCAACGAAGGAGGTCATCAAAGTGGCAGTTTTCCGAATTGAGCGAAACCGGGATTATACGGTCATGTCCAACCATCACCTGCGGGATACCGGGTTGTCCTTGAAATCCAAGGGGCTGCTTTCCATGATGCTGTCCCTCCCGGAGGAGTGGAACTACACCACAAGAGGACTGGCGGCCATCTGCAAGGAGGGGGCCGACTGTATCGGCTCTGCCCTTCGGGAGCTGGAACAGGCGGGATACATTGTTCGCAGCCGAATCCGGGACAGCAAGAATGTCCCAGCGCTACGAGGCGGAACAATTGGAACTCAAGGAGCGCATGAAAACCCTCCGCACGGAAATAGATAAACTGGCAAGCGAATCTGTTTCCACAGATATGTTTCTCTCCATTGTCCGCAAATACACCCGTGCCAAGAAGCTGACACCCCGGATGCTGAATGAGCTGGTCAACAACATTGAAGTTCACCAGGCCGAAAAAATCGATGGTGAGTGGGTTCAGAAATTGACCATCCACTACAACTGCGTCGGAGCCCTATTTATCCCCGACACAGAAGCACTGCCCACCCCAGAGGTAACAGTCAATACCCGCAGAGGTGTGTATGTTACCTACGAACCTGCTCAAAATGAGTAGCAAAAAAGCGAGTGTTCTCATAGGATGTCAAATCCTATAAGAACACTCGCAGTGGTGCCGGTGGCGGGAATCGAACCCGCACGGGGGATTAGCCCAAAGGATTTTGAGTTCTCAGGGAAATAAGGCGTTCAACGGCAAATGACGGCAATTTTCAGCCTTGAAAGTCTTTGAAAAACTACTTGATTTTCTGCAGTTTGCGAACAAATCCTTTAAATATGTTGCGCCGCAACGACTTTTTGAAACATCCATTTTTGCCCTCCAAAAAAGAGCTTCGGAGGGCAATGCGAGGGCAATGGAGGATTCAAACTCTGTTTCGCCCAGTAGTTGAACACCGAATAGTGATTTTTCTCCGCCATTGACGGAATGATTAAGGAGATGTCACTATGAATAGAAAACAACTTGAGAAGCGATTTTCGATATATCCAGATGTAGTAACGCTGCAGGAATTTCGCCAGATGCTGGGTGGGATCGGTGATAAAACCGCAAGAAAGTTGGTACGCGAAAACCGTGTGAAGCATTATTATATTCGCAATACATATCTCATTCCCAAGACCCATGTTATCAACTATCTGCTCAGCACACACTACGAGAAATATAGAAGACGATTGAAAGCCCACATCTGAACTGACACCATTGAAAGATGTTGCAATGAGTCATATAATAAAGCCAGATAGGAGGTGTATCCCATGCTGAAGAAAAAGCATTACCTGTATCTGAATGAGTCGGAACATAGTATTTTGATAAAGAGCCTTGTTCGGTTGAAAAACCGCTTAATCCAGGAGGGGCGCTATACAGACTGCGTGGATGACCTCATTCTGAAAGTTCTCTCCGCACCCGTAAGAAGAATTTGATACATACCACAGCCGCTTACTTGTTCATTTTTCGGGTAAGCGGTTTTTCTATTTCCAGTACATAGCCGTCTGCTTCACCGCAGGCGGCTAAATCTATATTAGGAGGAAACCCAAATGGCAAAAACGAAGGTCATTGCTGTTGCCAACCAGAAGGGCGGCGTGGGGAAAAGCACTACGGTGTACAACCTGGGCGCCGGTCTGGCGATGCAGGGCAGACAGGTTCTTCTGCTGGATGTTGATCCGCAGGGAGACTTAACCAAAATGCTGGGACTGCGAAAACCGAATGATTTGCCGCTGACACTGGGAAATGCCATGCACGACATCGTGGCTGGTGTCAGCGGCAATGAACATCCGTAAATCTGCCATCATCATGAGGGCTTTGATTTCGTCCCTGGCAACCGCACTCTGTCCGCCGTTGAGGTGGGACTTGTGAATGTCATGAGCCGGGAGACGGTGCTGCGGCAATATGTGGACCAAATCAAAAAGGACTACGACTATGTACTGCTGGATTGCCGCCCGTCTCTCGGTATGCTGGTCATCAATGCTCTGTCTGCATCGGATTATGTTCTGATCCCGGTTCAGGCAGAGTATTTTGCTGCCGAAAACATGACGGAGCTTGTCAATACGGTGCAGAGCATCAAGCGGCAGATCAATCCCAAGCTGAAAATCGGCGGTGTGTTTATGACTATGGCGAATGAAACCAATTTCCGCAAGGACATTGTGGCGTCCGTCAAAGCCGCTTACGGAAAGCATCTGCCCATTATGCAGACGGTGATCCCGGCAACGGTTCGGCTGGCGGAAATCAGCACAGCAGACCACAGCATTTTCAAGCATGAGCCGAAAGGCCGCGCGGCGGAGGCCTACCGCACTCTGGTGAAGGAGGTAATGGACATTGGAGAAAAACAGCGTAGCAAGCCTTCTGACATCAGTCGATAGTCTGTTTACCACACAGGAGGAACGGGACATTGCCAGCCAGCCCAGAGTTCAGGAAATTCCCATTGACATGATCGACGATTTTCCCAACCATCCTTTCAAAGTCCGCATGGATGACAACATGATCGAGATGGCGGAGAGTGTGAAACAGCACGGCATTCTGGTTCCTGCCATCGTGCGTCCCAAGGAGAACGGGCATTATGAAATGGTTGCCGGTCACCGCCGCAAGCTGGCGTGTACTCTGATTGCAAAGCTGCAACTACCATGCATTGTCCGGGAGCTGACAGACGAGGAAGCTACCATTATTATGGTGGATTCCAATTTGCAGAGGGAACAGCTTCTGCCATCGGAGAAAGCCTTTGCATATAAAATGAAGTTGGACGCCATGAAACGGCAGGGGTGTCGTGTTGATTTAACTTCGACCCCACTGGGGCCGAAGTTGGGTTCACGATCTAATGAGGAGTTGGCTGCATCTAGTCCCGATAGCCGAACCCAAATTCAACGCTATATCCGTCTGACCGAACTGATTCCCGAAGTTCTGGACTTGGTAGACAACTCCGTTCTGAAAGAAAAGGACAAGCTGCAAATCGCTCTGCGTCCCGCTGTGGAACTGTCCTATCTGACCCAGCAGGAGCAGCATGATCTGTATGAAACCATGACAACAGAGGATTGCACCCCTTCCCATGTCCAGGCTATGAAGATGCGGAAATTCTCCGAGGAGGGCAGGCTGAACATGGATGTGATTTTCTCCATCATGCAAGAGGAGAAGCCCAACCAGAAGGAGCAGTTCAAGATTCCAAAAGATCGTATCAGCAAATACTTCGCGCCGGGGACGCCTGTGCAGAAGATTGAGGATACCATCGTAAAGGCATTGGAGTTTTACCGGAAACGCCAGCGGGAACAGGAACGATGACCACTCGCAGGGGGGGCAGTCTGCCCATTTCACGGGATTAAGGTGGGTGATTCTGCGGGTCCCCCTCTCCACACCTCACCCCTTCTAACTTCCCGTACAGTCCGAAAAAGAAGAAGGAACCCCCAGCACAAATTTTACGAAAGGAACAGTTTTCACCCATGATAAAACGAATAGCAGCTTTCCTGATTGCTCTGGTGCTGCTGGTTGGGATGCTCCCCCAAGCGTTTGCGGCAGAAGCCGCAGGCAACAGCATCCCGGATCAAGAACCGATATTCGCCCAGCCGCTTGTGAACACTGTGGCAGATGAATATAGCGTGATGGCGCTGGCAAGTACCCAAACCAGTATCATGCTGTTTGATTATGCAGATAACGGCAACTATACCACGGTTCTGAACAGCCAGGTCACCTGCACTTACAAGCCCAACGGAACGGACACAACCAGAACAGCGTATATCAAAAACCTTGGCTGGCATTTTGCCTGGTACGGCGGTGTTCCCTATGCGGATGATCCGCTCTACTGCATTGAACCATGGCGCAGTTTTGCTGCCAGCACCTCCGGCAACTCCGTTGACCGAGAGGTGACGCTGGATGGAAGCGGCAGCACCACCGGCAGCAATGTGTGGTACGCTCTGCCCGCAGCCCGGCGGGAAGCCATTGGCCTGATTCTTCTCTACAGCAATCAGATGTGGGACCATTCCATCAGCGTTACTACCACTGCCAAAGGCAGTAACCCCAATGTGCCTCTGCGAATTGCAACACAGTTCCTCATTTACGAGATCGTCTGTGGACTGCGTGACCCCAGCACCTTCACCCTCAACTCCACAAATGAGAGTGGAACCGCTGGAAACATCTTCTACAACGCAGGCGTGGCATCGGTTACGAATTTTGCCTCCAATTACAACACGCTGGTTTCCTATGTCCAGTCCGCAAAGAAGATTCCCAGCTTTACTTCCTCAGCCAACAGCAGTGCCCCAACCATCACGCTGAACGGCACAACTGCCTCGGTGACAGACTCCAATGGTGTGCTGTCCAATTTCAGTTTCTCCAATGGAAATGGAGCCAGTTTCAGTAAGAGCGGCAATACGCTTACTGTCACACAGACAGGAACGATTTCGGAGTCCACGGTTTATTCCGCGACCCGTACTGTACCGTCTGCATCCAACTCCACCTATTGCCTTTGGTACATGAGCGGTTCCAGTTATCAGACGACGATTTCCCTTTGCAGCGCATCCACCGGTTCCCTCAACGCTTACTTTAAGTTGAAAGCCGTGCCGCAGGTGGGAAACATTTGCAATGTGTTCCATTGATTTTTGCTCCTTCCACAGTGTTTTGAATTTAACGCCGTAGGGGGTGAAAAGTGGGAGAGTAATAGGAGATTTTGCATATTCATAGGGGTTGCAGCCGAACGCATTGCGAAATGCCCGTTGATAACCATCGACGCTGTCATAGCCGAAATCGTAAGCGATATCAATCACTTTGCGCTGTTCGTCACGCAGCCGCAATGCCGAACCGGACAATCGAAGCCGCCTGATGTAATCCGCCGGTGCGAGCCCCGTCAACTCCTTAAATATTCGCGCGCAATAGAAAGGAGAGTATCCGGCTGCGCGGGAAAGGTCGCAGAGCGTGATCTTTTCTGAAAGATGCCCTGCGATATAATCCTGCATTTGTTGAACTGCCAAAATCTTTTCCGTCACTTTATCATCCCCCTGACAAGGCCATTATCGCAGAAGAAACAGAAACATTCTCGACTTTTCTTGCACTTCTTCAAACACAGATTTGTTAATTCATTACTATCCCATAAAGACTGCGCACAGACCCCATAACCGTAGGCCACGACAAGTCATTGGCATAGGCGAATTTCTTCTGATAAGCCCGCCACAGCTTTTCCATGTTCGGGTCGGCCTCAATCTCATCAAAGGCCGCAGGCGCATCGGCAAGATACTTCTCTGCACCGCGTTTATTGGCCGTTGCAATGAGCGCCGCCCGGAGATCAGCAGGAATGATACTCCCGCCATGGAGCTGGCTGAGAATGTGCAGATCATAAAAATCCCTCATACGGGTGTTGGTGGTGGCGCGGGACACGACGGTTTCCAGCTTTTCGGCCAGAACGGTTTCCAGATTGTACGCCCAAATCTCAATGGAGCAATCCTCCAGCATCAGTTTGAAGCTGTACCGCACCTCGCGGGGCGTGATGGCGTCACCGGTGGAAATGTCGATCTTGAGCGGCGTTATCACACCGTCAAACTCCGTTTCCATACTGACGCGAATGCCCGGATACTCGGCCTCGTCCATGATCTCAGAAATGCGCTTCAACCGGAACTCCACGCCATCGTCCACCGGCACGGAGATGATGGAAGCAATCATGTTCTCTACTTCCTCGATGCCGACCGTTGCGCCTTTTACGGTTGCGTCAATGTCCATCGTGGAGCGGGCGTCAAGACCAACCATGGCAGCCACCAGCATCCCGCCTTTGAGGATGAATTTGTCCCGGTATTCCGAGAGAGAAATGCGCTCCAGAAACCGCTCCATCATGTAATTGCGCATTAGAATCTGTGCATCTGCGGCTTTGTCCTTGGAGAGATTGCGGATCAGGTCTTTGAGCTGCCGTGCAGTCTTAATCATAAGAGTACCTCCAAATACTGCCGAAGCAGTTTTTCAACACGGAACATCTGCGCATAGCGCATCAGCTTCCGTAAGTCCTTGTCTTTTCGTTTTGCGTATTGCTTGAGTGCATCCTGAAAGGTCTGCATCTCGATCCCACTGCGGCTGCGGATCAGGTCGCAGATGGTGCGCTCCATATTATAGACGGGAACCGGGTTGCCAAAAGGCGTGTTCATCGTGACGATCCCCACGTCATGCAATTCTTTCTTGATGGTGTAGA
>ERZ773208.856-NODE-856-length-26963-cov-2.762413_pt1 | contig 26963 bp, 18 predicted proteins | sample MGYA00581006_ERZ773208 | MGnify/ENA primary metagenome ERZ773208 (study PRJEB29015, sample SAMEA2737793) | human gut metagenome | biome: human gut; feature: human-associated habitat; material: faeces | place: China | collected 2012 ... | reverse complement strand
TTTCATTTGTCCATTGGTTCTGGTCATCTACAACAAAATCCGCGATATTTTCACGATACAAGATGTGTAGACCACGGTCTGCTTTATAGCGGGTGTAATGTGTATTGTCGGAACGCATTTCTCCCATCAGGTATCCTTGTCTTGCCGATACTCCCCGTAGAGCGGAATAGGCTCCGTTCACTGCTTGAGTGAATTGCTCTTGAGTTTTAAAGAATGTCGCATCATTCGGATAATATTGAGGCGTCAGATTCAGAAAATCTTCCGAACAAGAAACCAAAGTCAACAATGCAACAACTAAACTAAATATCTTTTTCATGATCTTTCGCTTTAAATTTATAATTTGTTTTTCTGTCAGAATGAAATGTTACATCCGATACTGAATGTTCTTGGAACCGGGTAAGTTGTACGATCTACTCCTAAACCGTTCCATCCCATATCTTCATTCATGGCTATTTCCGGATTCATACCTGGGTATTTAGTGAATGTGACTAATTGCTGAGCTGTTACATATACCCGGAGTTTAGAGAGGTATTGACTCGGTTTAATCGGAATTGTATAGCCCAAAGTGATATTCTTTATGGTCAAATAAGAAGCATCATATACCCAACTGCTATTATTGAAGCGGAATAATTCCGTGGTACCGGCTTTTGTTCTCGGAACCTGTCCGTCACCCGGATTTTCCGGAGAGCGCCAACGATTGGCAACTTTTTTCAATACATTGAAACAACCGTCGATATTCAAGGTATGTTCGTAGTTTGAATTGATAATGTCACCACCTACTTGTCCACTGATCAGAATGCTCAGATCGAAGTTCTTCCAGGAAAATTCATTTGTCATACCATAAATAAAATCCGGATTCGGATCACCAATTTTTACACGGTCATTGTTGTCGATTATACCGTCAGGAACACCGTTAGGACCACTGACATCTTTCATGCGGACCGTTCCGATCTCAGATGAGGCGTGCTTTGGTTGGGAATTAAACTCTTCTTCGGTCATATATACGCCGTCAAATACATATCCCATGAATATACCGATAGGTTCTCCTACTGCTAAACGGTTGAAATCTTCCTGATTGGAATATCCACCTTTTGGGGTGTTGTTTGTTCCCATTTTGGTTATTTCATTCCGGTTGAAGGCTATATTCAAGTTGGTAGTCCATTTGAAATCACCGACAAGATTACGAGATTGCAAAGTGATTTCATGTCCCCATGCTTTGTAATCACCGATATTGGAATAAATGTTGGAAAAGCCGGAAGCTCTTGGAATATCGACTTGATACAAAAGTCCATCGACTTTTTTATTATAATAGTCATACATCAAATAGATACGATCGTTTAGGAAACCGATATCGACACCTAAGTCCAGTTGCTTTGTTTCTTCCCAAGTAAGAGCATTGTTCCCTAAATTACCTAATCCTTTTCCCGGAGCTAAAGAGCCACCTAAGACATAGTTATAAGTGCTAACTCCCGCAATATATCGGTAATTACCAATGTTGTAGTTACCAGTTAGTCCATAACTGGCCCTTATTTTCAGGTAGTTCATAACATTGGTTACTGGTTCCATGAAGGCTTCGTCAGATACAATCCATCCGGCGGATATGGAAGGAAAATTTGCATATTTATTGCCTGCCCCAAAACGGGAGCAACCATCTCGGCGGAATGTCGCCTGGAGTAAATAGCGGTCTTTGAAGCTATAATTCGCGCGTGCGATGACAGAGGCTAATGCCCATTGCTCGATGTTGTTGTCACCGTTTTTTGTAGCACCGGCACCCATCCAAGGAATATCATCACTTGGAAAGTCAGTTGCTGTTAGTTGGTTATATTCGTTGGAATATTTTTGTGCACTATAACCGACCAGTGCATCTATATTATGGTTTCCGAATTTATGGTTATACATCAACATATTTTCGATAGTCCAACTATAGTGGAAGTTGGTGTTGTATCGTCCACTTGCTTTTTGAGGGGGAGCAGTAAACATGGCTCCACCGGCTGTCGAAGGTGTAAAATCTCTATAGTTCTTGGCACCTAAATCGAAACCAGCCTGGAATTTATATTTGATACCGTTCCATATATCCAGTTCTGCAAAAGCATTGCTTAATAAGGCCAAATCCTGTGTTTTACTTGTTTTTTCATGTAAAACACGTATCCAGTTAGGTTGAGGGAACATCCCTGGAGAGTTTAGAGAAAGAATAGGTTTTCCCTTAGAAACATGAATATGAATAGGTTCTCCATTTTCATCGTAAGGATTTACAGTTGGGTCAGCCAAGAACGCAGCACTTAATATCTGCCAACCTCCGTCTGTATTTTGGTTGTTTTTGATTTGCAAGGTGGGAGCTATGTTCAGTCCTAATTTTAAGCGGTCGTTTACTTGATAATCATTGTTTGCACGTAAAGAGTAACGTTCGAAATTAGAATTGTACATAACACCGTCTTGGCGGAAGTAGCCTAATACGATAGCTGTATTGAACTTGTCTTTATTGGCTGTCACACTGATACTGTAATTCTGTGTGGCGGCATTGCGTGTCAGTAAGTCATACCAATTGGTACCAGTACCGTATTGGGATGGATTTTGATATTGTTCTGGAACTCCTCCGGTATAACCTTCATATCTGGCAGCATCTTCGTAGTATTCTTTTTTGTATTGGGCAAATTCTTCCCCGTTCATAACATCCGGAGTCTTTAGTCCCTTTAAAGTCTGAATACCGAATGAAGCATTCACATCCACTTGAGTTTTACCTTGTTTTCCTCTTTTCGTTGTGATCAGTACGACACCGTTGGCGGCACGTGATCCATACAAAGAAGTGGCAGCGGCATCTTTCAAGATGGAAAAGGTTTCGATTTCATCCGGATTGATACTGCTTAGGTCCATATTGATAGGGATTCCATCGACCACGAATAAAGGTGAACTACCACCATTGATAGATGCTGCACCACGGATACGGAATCCCATACCTTTACCCGGCTGTCCTGTAGATTGGTTAATTTGTACACCTGCTACCTGTCCTTGAAGTTTTTGGGCAAATTGTCCTACAGGAAAACTTTCTAATTCTCCTGCATCTATCTTGGAAACAGATCCGGTCAAATCCCTTTTTTTCTGTGTACCGTAGCTAACGACAACAAGTTCGTCCAGTTGGTTTACAGTTTCTTGCAGAACGACATTTAATGTTTTCTGGTTGGAGACAGGGATTGTTTTTGTTTCATATCCGATAAAACTGATGGTGAGTATTTGATTGGGGTTAACATCAATGGAAAAATTACCGTCCATGTCTGTAATGGTACCGATGGTGGTGCCTTTGACGGAAATGTTTGCACCTGGTATAGGTTCTCCTTTTGCATCGATAACCCGTCCGGACAGTTTACCGTTCGTTTGTTCTATACCACTGATGGAATCTGTGTTTGCATGAGCTTTTGAAATCACATATCCGGGGCTTAAAAATACTGATAATAGTACAGCTTTAGGCAATAAGTTGCTGTATATCGATTTGATCATAATATTAAAATTTAATTTAACAGTTGAAATACTCTAATTTTCTCTACAAAAACTTTTTAGGTGTGTTATTTACTTCTCTCCATAGGCTAATGATTTAAGATTGCAATTGAATTTGTTCTGGTAGAACTATGAACTATACAGTACGGATAGTTGTAAAAAAGTAGGCTCGATTATCGGTTTTGGCTTATCTGTGGAGGTTATTGGAGTCTTCTGGAAGGGAAAAAGGAGAATATCTTTTTTGAAAGAATATCAATTTGACTAATTTTAATATCATTTTTGAAAACATCTAGTAGTTTTATATAGCTAATTTTGTCACGGTAGCAAATAGCCTTAGTTCTACCAGAACTAAGGTATTCACAAAAGCATAATTATCTTTTCGGGATATTTATACTTTTCCAGTTTTAGTTGTAACTGATCGTTACCTCTTTTTTATCGTTTTGGGAAAAACTTTTCGCCACATCTTGTATATCCTGCAAGGTGAATTTGCCTGTTATCCGGATGACCACATAGTCTGAATCTGTGTCGGCCAGCATGATCATTTCGTTGATTAGGTCACCGTTCTGGACGATGTAGAAAGAGGCGCGTGTATCGTTGTCCTTGACCCGCATCAGTTCTTCATGTGATTTGCTGATAAGGCTGCTGAATTCTTTTCGCATCTGGTCCCGGACTTCCTGCCTGTCGGAAGTGACGATTTGGAGGTTGTTTATTTTCCCTTTCAGATTCATCAGGTTGAGGCCGCCGCTTTCTACATTAGGGATCATGTCGAACATTTTCTTGGAGATGAAGACGGATGTAACATTATCCATATCGGCATATTTTTCGAACAGTTTATCCTGGGCAAAGCACAAGCTGGTGCAACAAAGAAACAGGATCAGGAATATATTCTTTAATTTCATAAGATTAATCGTTTAAATGTTTGTTTAAAATATTGTTTACTTTATCTATCTCCTGCCCGGCGTTATCCACCTGGCTGATGCCTTTGTTGAGGTTCTGCGAGAGTAGGAGTAAAGCCTTTTCGGCAGCGGCGGCGGCATCTTTCGGATTGGTGTAAGTGTCGCTGAGCCGGTCGTAAGCTTGATATGACGATTTGTATTGTAAAAAGCTGATGCACAACAGGATGGAGGCAGCAACTCCACTTAACCAATATAAAGTCCGTCTACGGGGCAATGAACGGGTCTTCTTTTCTTCCGTGGAAGCCCAGGTGTCGATCTGCTTTTCCAGTCTACGGGAAAGTCCTTCGGGTAAAGCTTGTTCCTCTTGGAGGGCTTTATTGATCAGTTCATCTATCTTTTTATCGTCCATATTCATATGTATAATATTTTTCAAGTTGTTCCCGGATTATTTTTCGTGCCCGGGAGAGTAGCACCCGTATGTTGACGGCACTCAGGCCGGTGATCTGTTCTATCTCGTCCATCGAACAGTCTTCGATCCCTCTCAACCGGAGAACTTGCCGCTGATTTTCCGGCAGGCGGTCGATCAGGTGGCGGATTTGCTGTACTTTGTCTTGTCTTTCCAACTCTTCGTCCGGTGAAGAAGCGGTAGAAAGAGTGACAGCTTCGGTGACATCTGCGTCGCGCCTGTTAGCACGGGGTGAGCGAAGGAAATCGAGGCAGAGGTTCTTGACCAGCGTCACGCAGAAAGCTTCCGGATTTTGGATATCGGTCAGTTCATTCCGCCGGCTCCACAACTTATAGTAGGCATCTTGCAGGATATCTTCGGCATCGGCCTTGTTTTCGACCAGCGCATAAGCAATCCGGAAGAGCTTGGGATGGAGGGGAAGGAACACCTTTTTAAAGTTCTCAACATCCATCTTTGTGGTCGTTTATTACTTTTTCGATGTCAGATGGTTTGATCTTTCCTTTGATGCGGATCAGGGCATCGTCGCCTCCATCGGTTGTCAAGATTACCAGTTCGCGGATGATGTCTTTGTCAATACGTACCATTATTTTCGTGCGGTTGCCCTCTTCGTTGGCATTGACCATTGTTTCGTAATTCGGGTCTTTCAGTTTCTTGATGGCAGCGCGGAGATCGTCTTTGACGGTATTGCCGCATTCCTCGAAAGAAAGGACTTCGATGCTTTTTACACCCATCGTCTCGGTGAACAGGCTGCTTATTTTCATCAGGAACGGGCCGACCGTTACGTGGGTTACGTTTTTTTGCTTGGCAAAGTCGTTGAACAGTTTGTCCATGCTCTGGCTATATCCTGCTTGGCAGAATAGGATTAGGATCAGGATTGCGATGTATTTTTTCATCTTTCTAATGTATTAATCGTTACTTATTCCGTTAGTTCCGGCTCTTCAACGCGCGCTATTGGAGAGCGTTCATTAAGTAGACGGGAACGGAAAAGCTGTTGTTACAAAGAAAGAGAAAAATTTATGATTTTTCCTTACTTTCTGCTATTTCAACGAAATAAACGCTCGAACAAATCAGGAGGACAGCTATTAATTGGGACCAACTGAAGCGATCTTGTCCTAATGCCAGCGAGGTAATGGTTGCCACAATCAGGATCAGGTAACCATAGATGGCCACCAGTGTGGTTTTCAGATATTTTAGTCCGACCGGTATTAACAGGTAACTGATAACGGTCGGGAAAATCAGGACGAATGCCAAGACTGCCATCGGTTTCCAATGGATCGGGAACGTGAAAAGTGTTGCTTCAAATCCTGTAAATCCGGAAACGATGATGGCGGAGAAAGCCGCACCGGAAAAGGTGTACCGCAGCATTGTCATAACTCCTACATGCTTCAATATTCGGTTGCTTGCAATCAGATAGATTGCATAAGCCATGGAACTTAGCAGGCAAAGCAGATTTCCGGTGAAGGCATCGGAAGCCAGGTCATCGTTTTTCTGGGTCAGGATGCAGAGCAATGCGCCACCTAATCCGATCAGAATACCGGTTATTTTCATCTTTGTGATTGTTTCTTTAAAGAAGATGACAGAAAGAATGAATACCCAGATAGGTTGTAAACTGGAGTAAATGGAGCTTGATACAGGGGTCGTTTTGCTCAATCCCAGCAAGTAAAAGAACATAAAGCCATAAATGCCGAGCGCCCCCAACAGAAATAAGAGAATCTTTTCCCGGCGGGTGGAAGTCTCCGGTTGGGTGAACAAGCCGATAATCCAAAACGCGAGGGCGGCAAACGTACAGCGCAGGGTTACACCCGTTAGCGGACTTATCCATAATGGTAGGAGATATTTCAACGCATTCATATTCAACCCGCTGAAAGTTTTGGAAATAATCATGTAAATATTGGCTTCTCTTATTTTATTTTTCACGATGCTTGGGATTTTATGTTATACTTGTTTGATGCGGTCGTCGAACAAGAACGAATCTTGTTTCAGGTAGGCCCATGCTGCAGCTATCAGGGCAATGGCCATATTGAAGATGAAAGCGAACTGCTGTGTCTCGATATGGAGCATATCCTTGAGTATGTTTATAATGAAAGGGCAAAGAAGAATGGCCAGATAGTTCATGGCCATAACGAATGCCAGTGCAAGCGTCACTTTTTCAGGAATAGCCGTGCGGGTCGTTTTGTCGTAAGCTATCGGTTGTATGACACCATAGCCTAATCCGGCAAAGATACAACCCAGCCCGATCAACCATTCGGTGCGGGAAACGAGTATAAGTGCCATTCCTACAGCGATCGAGACCATACAGGCAAATTTGGTCTTTTTGCCGAAGAAGGAGACAATTTGATTCAGTATAAATCCCGGCAACATGATAGCCAAGAAAAATAGCGAGATCATAATACCCGAATTACCGCTGGTAAAATGATATTCTTTCATCAAGAAAGGAAGATTAAAGCTGATGATGATCACTAAGTAAGTAGCCAACCCATAGAACGACATGATCTGCATCAGGTGGGGAATCTGTATACCGAACTTCCCGAAACTGCTATCGGCAGGCCTTTCCGTTCTCCGGCTAGTGGTGTTTATACCTATACCGGGATACGGTGAAATATTCTTTTTCAGATAGAACGAGAGAACGATCGAGATCAGCGGAAACAGGTAGACGACAAACGGCAAATGCCAGTTCACCTCTGCCAGATACCCCGTCAGAACGGTGGCCAGCACTAACGTTATATTCGTAATGGCGGAACTGAGCCCGAACTGTTTCGTACGGTATGTTCCTGTAAAAAAGCGGGAAATCAGACCGGTGGAAAGCGGCACGATCAATCCGGAACCGATCCCCAATAATGCGCTGACTGTTATCAGTTGCCACATTTTTGTGGAAAGCATGTACAGGATGCCGCTCAACGAGAAGATTACCAGTCCCACTTGCAACAGAAGGACATTATTGATCTTTTCCGTCAGTTTGCCCGACAGGATGATAAAAGGGATGATCAAGAGGGAAGGAAGCGATGAAAGCATCTGTATGTCCAGTTCTGTGGAATGCGGAAAGATTGCAGAAAGTCTTCCTAAGATTGGGGAGACAGCCAGGCCGGGCAGTGCATTCAGTGCCGATATCGACCATATGCCTATTAGCGTGATAAGAGGAATCGTCCCCTGTCCGGTCTGTATTCGCATAATCGTTTCGTTACATCATTTTTTATTGTATTGAAACAATCCCGAATAGTGAAAGTTCATTGTTTTAATAAACCCCAAATATCGTATGTTTAACGAAAAACGCAGAACAATTGCGGATAGTAGCTGTTTTTGCCATACAATCGGCCGAAACAAGTCGATAACGCCATTATTAATTAAAAACAAAAAGACATGGAAGATTCTAATTTCAGAAAAGGTGATGCCAAGACAGCAATCTTTGGCTCGGAAAAGATGCTACAAGCCTCTCCTGTAGACAAAATCCCTGATGGTCCTACCACCCCGGAAATCGCGTATCAGATGGTTAAAGACGAAACGTTTGCACAGACACAGCCCCGCTTGAACCTGGCGACATTCGTAACTACCTATATGGACGACTATGCAACCAAACTTATGAACGAGGCGATCAACATCAACTATATCGATGAAACGGAATATCCGCGTATTGCCGTCATGAACGCCAAATGTATCAACATCGTAGCGAATTTGTGGAATACTCCCGAACAGGCAAAATGGAAAGCCGGTGCATTGGCTATCGGTTCGTCCGAAGCATGTATGTTGGGAGGTGTCGCAGCTTGGTTGCGCTGGCGTAAGAAAAGGCAAGCCGCCGGTAAGCCTGTGGACAAGCCGAACTTCGTTATTTCTACCGGATTTCAGGTTGTATGGGAAAAATTCGCCCAACTTTGGCAGATCGAAATGCGCCAGGTGCCTCTGACATTGGAGAAGACTACGCTCGATCCCGAAGAAGCATTGAAGATGTGTGATGAAAATACAATCTGTATCGTGCCGATCCAAGGGGTTACATGGACAGGTCTGAACGATGATGTGGAGGCTTTGGATAAGGCACTCGATGCCTACAATGCAAAGACCGGCTACGATATTCCAATTCACGTGGATGCTGCCTCCGGCGGTTTTATCCTCCCATTCCTGAAACCGGAATTGAAGTGGGACTTCCGTTTGAAATGGGTTCTTTCCATCAGTACGTCCGGACATAAGTTCGGTCTGGTTTATCCGGGCCTGGGTTGGGTTGTCTGGAAAGACAAGTCATATTTGCCTGACTCCATGTCATTCAGTGTAAATTATTTAGGAGCCAATATCACACAGGTAGGTCTGAATTTCTCCCGTCCTGCCGCCCAGATCCTCGGACAATATTACCAATTTATCCGTCTCGGGTTCGAAGGGTATAAAGCAGTTCAGGAAAACAGCATGGCGGTTACCCAATACTTACATGATCAGATCGGTAAGATGGCTCCGTTCGTGAACTACAGCAACGAAGTCGTGAACCCGTTGTTTATCTGGTATCTGAAACCGGACTATGCGAAAAAAGCGAAATGGACCCTGTACGACCTGCAGGATAAACTGAAACAAAGCGGTTGGATGGTTCCTGCCTATACATTGCCAAACAATCTTGAAAACCATGTCGTGATGCGTATCGTTGCCCGTCAGGGATTTAGTCGCGACATGGCTGACCAATTGCTGAATGATATCACAGGAGCTGTTGCGGAACTTGAAAAACTGGAATATCCGACTCCTACCCGTATCGCACAGGATAAGAATCAGGAAGTGAAAGGTTCTGTGTTTACTCATACGGGTATGCCCCATAAAAAGAAATGATCATGAGTAAAACAATTTCCGTTTCACAGATAAAAGAAGCGGCACAGGAGGCTTACGAGCAGTTCAAGGATAATACGGGTGGCAAGAATGCTGATTACATCCCTTATCTGGCTAATATTGACAAGAACTTGTTCGGTATCAGTATCTGCTTGTTGGATGGCAGAACCATTACGTTAGGGGACTCTTCCTACTGTTTCGGGATCGAATCCGTTTCGAAAGTACATACGGCTATCCTGGCACTTCGCCAGTACGGAGCCGAGAAAGTGCTGAAGATGATCGGTGCCGATGCCACCGGTCTTCCTTTCAACTCCATCATGGCGATCTTGTTGGAAAATGACCATCCTTCCACTCCGCTGGTAAACGCCGGAGCGATCACGGCTTGCAGTATGGTACAGCCGCTCGGTAGTTCCGACAAGAAGTGGGAAGCCATTGTTTCCAACATCACCGACCTTTGCGGGAGTGCTCCGCAACTGATCGATGAACTGTACAAGTCAGAGACTGCCACCAACTTCAATAACCGTTCTATCGCCTGGTTACTGAAGAATTACAACCGTATCTATGACGATCCGGATATGTCGCTCGACCTGTATACTCGCCAGTGTTCGTTGGGTATCACAGCCGAACAACTTTCCATCGCCGCAGCAACGATTGCCAACGATGGCGTGAACCCGGTTACAAAGAAACTTGTCTTCGACGCTTCTTTGTCGCCTAAAATCACATCCTTAGTGGTTACGGTCGGTTTCTATGAACGTACGGGAGACTGGTTGTACACTTCCGGTATTCCTGCCAAAACGGGTGTTGGCGGCGGTGTCATGGGGATCATGCCCGGACACTTCGGAATCTCCGCCTTTGCGCCTCCATTGGATAGCTCCGGCAATTCGGTGAAAGCACAATTGGCGATCAAATATATAATGAATAAACTGGGGCTCTCCATTTTTGGCAGTACCCGGTTTACAATCACCGGTTAAAACGGTTTATTCTTTTAGTTGACGAGCCTCCACTCCCCTGAAATAATAGGGAGACGGGAGGCTTGTTTTTTGCGGGAATAGTTTTTCATTTGAAATTCCAGTTCATTTTAATCTTGCATTTTGTTCGGCCTGACGGTTTTTGTTTGACAACAGAAAGTATGTGATAGGCAACTTGTCCGGTTATTGCTTCTGTTTTGTCAGCCTGAGTAGGAAAAGCCAAGAGTTGCGCAGTATTTTGGCGATGACGACCGTCTTCATGGTAATAGATCGGCAAATAAATGGGAAAAGTACGTTTTATATTCAAAAAGAAGAATATTTGAATTCTTTCATCGCCAGACCTGCCAATTGTTAAATAACTTGTTTTTTACAATAAGTAGTTTTGAATTTATTTGTCTGTTTGAGTGGAACCGGCCGGTTTGGCTTCTGATGCTTGTCCGGAGGAGACGGGATGCGTTTGATTATAATAATCTTCTTTTTTCTTGTTTGCCGATTGTACTAGGCTCGTGACATAGACCGTGAAGATCGGGAACATCATCATGCCGAGAGCGGCCAGCAGGACCGACAAAATACGCCCTGTAGGCGTGATCGCGATGATGTTCGAACCGACAGTCGTCACGTCCATGAAAGCCCACCAGAGGGCGTCGTTGTAATCCTTTACTTCAGGGTTCACCTTCTGTTCGATCACGAAAAAGATCAGGCTGGAGAAATAGACCATTGCCAGCAACATCGTCAGGTAGGAGACGAAGAGTCCGGAGGCCCGGTTCGAAGTTAGCCAGCCGACGACGATCGCCAGTGCCCATCCGCTGCGTACGAGCGGGATGAAACGTAGGAAATAGGTCACTTCGGCCGAGAAGGTTAAATCGTAGTAATTGATAATATTAAGATAAGGGATCGAAACCAGCAGGAAGAGGAAATGGGTTTGCAAATAATGAATTTTATCTTTTGACAGGAAAAACTCCAATATGAAATCGGCGATGAAGAACATGCAGATCCAGAACTGCGTTTTCAGATACGAAGTCTGAGAGATGAACGGTATGTTGTTGAACGTGTCGATCGAAATATCCACAATCAGGAAAAGCGAGAGTAGCAATATCATCACATGAAGCACTCCGTAAATGCCTCGCTTTTCATAAAAAAAGTCATTGAATGCAGTTCTCATTGTCTTTTAATATTTGGTATTTATTTTGTAAATCATCATTTACATTTTATCCGATGAAACAGCAAAATGACACCTTTTGTTTTTAACACTTGTCTGTTAATTAACCAAGTTTGACATCCTGTTGACAAACTAACACAAAAACGAGTTGTTATACTGTCAATACAAGCAAAACTAAACAAAACAAAATTCACATTTTAATAGTAAAATTCATGGCAAATATTGGAAAAGCAGTAAAACTTGGAGTATTTACTCTTGCGATTATGAATGTCACGGCAGTCGTCTCGCTCCGCGGGTTGCCTGCTGAGGCTGTGTATGGACTGAGTTCAGCCTTTTATTATCTGTTTGCGGCAATCGTGTTCTTAATTCCTACCTCGTTGGTAGCAGCTGAGTTGGCTGCCATGTTCCAGGATAAACAGGGCGGGGTGTTCCGATGGGTAGGAGAGGCCTATGGAAAGAAATGGGGTTTCCTGGCTATCTGGGTACAATGGATCGAGAGTACGATCTGGTATCCGACCGTATTGACTTTCGGTGCTGTATCCATCGCCTTTATCGGGATGAACGATGCGCACGATATGACGCTGGCTTCAAACAAAATGTATACGCTGGTTGTCGTATTGATTATTTACTGGCTCGCTACGTTTATCTCTTTGAAAGGTTTGAGCTGGGTAGGTAAAGTGGCTAAAGTGGGTGGCATCGTCGGTACGATCATCCCTGCTGCCTTGTTGATTATCTTAGGTATCGTGTACCTGGCTTCCGGCGGTCATTCCAACATGGACTTCCACAGCAATTTCTTCCCCGACTTTACGAAGTTCGATAACCTGGTGCTTGCTTCCAGTATCTTCCTTTTTTATGCCGGTATGGAAATGGGCGGTATTCATGTGAAAGATGTCGAAAACCCTTCCGTCAATTATCCGAAGGCCGTGTTTATCGGTGCGCTGATCACGGTGTTGATCTTCGTGTTGGGAACATTTGCATTAGGTATCATTATCCCGCAGAAGGACATTAACTTGACCCAGAGTTTGTTGGTCGGTTTTGACAACTATTTTAAGTTTATTCATGCTTCTTGGCTGTCGCCGGTTATCGCAGTTGCATTGGCTTTCGGCGTGTTGGCAGGTGTATTGACATGGGTGGCCGGTCCGTCAAAAGGTATCTTTGCCGTTGGCAAAGCCGGTTATCTGCCTCCGTTCTTCCAGAAAACAAATAAGTTGGGTGTGCAGAAAAATATCCTGCTGGTTCAGGGCTTGGCTGTTACATTCCTGAGCTTGTTGTTCGTGGTTATGCCTTCCGTACAAAGTTTCTATCAGATTTTGTCACAGTTGACAGTTATCCTTTACCTGATTATGTATATGCTGATGTTCTCTGGTGCAATCGCATTGCGTTATCGGATGAAGAAAGCCGGTCGTCCGTTCCGTATCGGTAAGAGTGGCAACGGTCTGATGTGGTTTATCGGCGGCCTTGGTTTTTGCGGTTCATTGCTTGCCTTCGTACTGAGTTTTATTCCGCCCAGTCAAATTTCTACAGGTAACAATACCGTTTGGTTTGCCGTGCTGATTATAGGTGCTATCGTGGTGGTAGCCGCTCCGTTCATTATCTATGCTGCCAAAAAACCGTCTTGGGTGGACCCGAATACTGCCTTTGAACCGTTCCATTGGGAAGTCGACAAACAGGTAGAAGGAACTGCTGCGACTACTACAAGTATAGCTTCTGAAACAACGGCTTCCGCTTCTAAAACATCGGATCGCAACACTGTAACCGGCATATCTTCTTCCGGAACGTCAGGCAAGATCTAACCGTCAGGCTTGCTCCGGCCTAAGCTGGTGAGCGTTAAGGGCAGAGACCGGAGTGAGAGATAAATTATTATTTTCCTGAAAATATTATTGATTATAGAATGAAACAAGGGTAGTTCACGATGTATGGACTGCCCTTGTTTATTTAAGAGACTAGTATCAGGAGATGTGAGTGCTCAAACAGTTACATATTGGGGGTTCCGTAGCTTGACGAGTGCATGGGATATGATACATTCAGTTACAAGTTCATCATGCATAAATATTTTTGTAAATGAGAAGTGAGATGAAAAGCGGCCCCGTCCTGGTTAAATTTGAATAGAGGTGTGTTGTTGGCGATAAGTTGAGAAGGGATAAAATGAGCGGGGCGCTTTCATATGTCTTTTGAGTGGCGATATTCGGCTGTTACACCTGACATAACCGAACATAAAATAAAACTTACATTACAGAATAGTATTTTTCATATTCCCTTCAACAGGAAGCCATTCGCTGGTACTTACATTTTCGAGTGTGATGTCTTTACCGTTGAAAAGAAGGTTGTAGATATATCTTTTTCCTTTTTCCCACTTCGTATTGGCGGGAATTTTATATTTGAATGTCGTTTCGTTGATGGTGAAGAGCACTTCCACATCTCCGTCTGTTCTGATACGCGATGTGGGAATTACCATTAATTGTTGCGGCTCGTCCGGTATCTTTTTCAACATGCGCGGAGTATTCAGTTTCAGTCGGGTAGAGGCATTTGTCCCGGCACATCCGCCGATATTTCCGGTTTTAATGTTCATCTTACCCCTGAAGCAAAGAGCTGTACCGCCGGCTTTGTTTCCGATCTGTATCGCATGGAGTAGGAAGCAGCCTTCTGCTTCCGGTGTCATTCGCAGTTGGAAGCTCAGGAGCGAAAGCGTATGATTCATGTTAAGCAACGCGACTGGGGAAATCTGGTTGACCGCTCGTTGCCCGCTGGCCTGTATCCCGTACATGTAATCTTTCGTCAGGGAAGCGTCTGGCGATATGCGGACCGGGATATTCTCCGGGTCGAAATTAACCTGTGACTGATACGGGTAATAGGCATAAACGGTGACTGGTTCCTCGTTCAGATAAATATCGGGTGACTGGCGCCAGTTCAGCTTGTTGTTTACCAGAAAGGCTTCAGCCCGCACGTTTTTGTAATCCGGATTACTATCGTAGATGTTGCCGGTACTTTCCGAGACGACATGCAACCCGATGACCGATCCTCTTGTAAATTCTTGCATAAAATTAGGAGACTTTGTTGTCAGCACCTTTGTTATTATTCTTAAAGGTTGCTCTTTCATGCCTAAATTTTCAATGAGTCCCGGATCGTAGTCGTTTGTGCAACTAAAAATACTAACCGCCGTCATCATAAATAGTAGTAATTTATTCATTCTTTGTATTATTTTTGTGAAGTGATTGCAGGTACAAAGATCAGTCAGTTTGGAGAGGTAGAGGGTGCATTCGGTATAAAACCACGATGAAATCGTATAAAACCACGAGGTGCAAATTATCTACAGGCATCAAATTGTCTACTAATGGTTCAGATCAACTATTTAATGCTTCAATTTGTTTACTTGATACGAGGGATATATTATGTTGGACAAAATTCAGTTTTTATTAAGCTTACAGATCATCGGATTCTGTATCTTCGGTGGAGCTACCCTATTGCTCCGGGCCGGTGATAACCGGGCGAAAAGGATATTAGGGTGGGGTATGTTTTTGTGGGCTTTTCTGGCTGCCATAAGGTTGTCTGTGAATCTTTACCTGCATAAACCGAAAGAGGCTTTCCATCCGGATATATTGATTATGGGTGCTTTGGTAACGGCAACGCTTGCTTGTTATGTGATTGAGGTCTTACGGCCCGGGTTTCTTACCTGCAAACGTTTTTTCTTATTTATCAGTCCGGTTGTTTTTGGTGGACTGGCTTACCTGACTTATCGTTTGTCGGGAGGTGAAATTCATACCTACTATTCAATAAGGGAGGTTTTCGAATACTTGAATATGGATGTTTTGCTTCGTATGACAGTCTTTCTGCTGACTTTGTTTTATATGATTCTGCCCGTTTATCTGATAGCAAGGTACAGTAAAGACTTCAATGTTTTTTTAGCAGAGAATGTTTCCGATCCGGAAGAATATGATTTGGAATGGTTAAGGAAAACCATGATAATTTTGATTGTTCTGTATGGTTTCTATCTTGTCTTATTGCTGACCAATACACCATTGATGTATGTGATCGACAAAACAGTCCTGTTGTTCGTTTGGTATTATTTCTTTTATAAGGCGCTATTTCTGAAGGTAGTTGTTTTGGAGCATTCTTTTAAAAGCGGATGGGATCTTCCGTATCAAGAGGACGACAATGACGATGATGAACACAGGGTTCTCAGTAAACGCTATGCAGAGGAAGTAAGTGCATGGTTTGAAAGAGAAAAACCGTATCTTCGCGAAGATTTACGTCTGACGGATTTGCAACGGATCTTCCCTATCAGCCGTTCTTATCTTTCCCAATTGTTTAACCGGGAGTTGGGACAATCGTTCTCCGATTATGTCAACCAGTTCCGGATCGAGGAAAGCAAGCGCTTGATGGATGCCGAGCCGAATGCCAGTATACAGGAGATTGCCGAACGTTCCGGATTCCATTCGATCAGTACGTTCCGGCGGGCTTTCCAGAAGTGTACGGGCACGATCCCGTCGGAGGATAAGAATAACAAATAAATACATAACGATCTTTATTCTACCATGGACACTGTTCAAACTACTACTGCCAGACCGCATATTGTCTGGCTGGATGTTCTTCGTCTTGTCGCCATCTTGATGGTGATTGCCATCCATTGCACTGATCCGTTTAACGCTTCGCCTGAATCGCGTGCCAATCCGGAGTTCAATTTCTGGGGTTCTGTTTATGGCTCCATGCTGCGTGCCAGTGTGCCGCTTTTTGTGATGATGACCGGATTTCTTTTGTTGCCGGTCAGGCAAGAGGCTTCTGCCTTTTATAAGAAACGCATTCCACGTGTGTTGTTTCCATTTCTGATCTGGTCTGTTTTGTTTGATCTGGCGCCCTGGTTCATCCAGTGGATAGGAGGCAGCCCGGAACTGGTGACGGACTTTTTCCCTTGGGAACCAAACCCTTCGGCCTCGTTTGTAGAGGCGTTGAAGACGATCGCTTTGATCCCTGTAACCTTTACGGTCTATGCGACGCCAATGTGGTATATCTATGTGCTGATAGGACTTTATCTGTATATGCCGGTCTTTTCCGCATGGGTGGAAAAGGCGTCGGATAAGGCGAAGCGTATGTTTCTGGCGTTTTGGTTTATTTCGTTGTTTATCCCTTATCTGACGGAGTTTGTTTCGCATTACCAGTTCGGAACCTGCTCATGGAATTCATTCGGTCTATTTTATTATTTTGCCGGTTTCAACGGCTATTTGCTGTTAGGACATTATTTAGGGAAAAGAACGGATTGGTCGCTTGGCAAGACTTTCTCGGTGACGGTTCCGCTGTTTTTAGTTGGCTATTTTATTACATTAGTCGGTTTTCGCTATATGACATCCGATCCGAACGTGAGCGAGGAGGGGATGGAGTTGTTCTTTACTTATTGTTCGCCTAACGCATTGTTGATGACGGCTGCCGTTTTCTTGTTGGTACGGAAAGTACGGATTACTTCGCCGGTTATTTGCCGTGCCCTTGCCAATCTGACCAAATGTGGTTTTGGCTTGTATTGCGTGCATTATTTCTTTGTCGGTCCTTCCTATATGTTCGCGCAGTGGATTGGAACACCTATTCCGGCCTTGGTTCCTGTTTCGACCATTCTTACCTTTATTTGTTCATGGTCATTTACTTATCTGGTGAGTAAGTTACCACATGCGAAATATATCATAGGCTAAGGTGCTTTTTTATTGTTCGGCTGTTTGTACAAATGATGTTAAATAGACATTTGAGGTGAATAACGTATCTGTTTTACCTCTATTTTTGTGTTGTAAAACATAATTATGCAATACTAATGCGGGTGTGTTTTGCATGAGTCGTTTTAAACAAAAAGAGAGAAGCTATGAAGAAGTTTTTTAGAAAGTGCCTCAGATGCCTTGAAATATTAGGTGAATATGGAATGCAGAAATATGGTATGAAATAAGAGGTAAATGTGTGTTTGGTAGGGAATGTCGGTACGGCATTCCTTTTTTTATTAGAAATAATGTTTTTCTATATAATGTAAAAGCTTGGCGGTGCGTTAAGCGCGTGGGGGTAGAATAGTTTTGACACCGCCAAGAATGCTTATTTGGATGAAGAAGAGGAGAGGCGGTAACTGACGAATGCGATGCGCTTACTATCCGGAGCCCAGGAATTGACATTGATTGTGCCCTGTCCTCCGAATAACTTGACTAATGTTTTTGGCTTTCCTCCTGTGGCTGGCATAATCCTAAGTTCAACGTTCTTATTGGGAAGATGCTGCCCCGGTTCCAGATCTCCTTTATAATAAGTGATAAAGATAACGGATTTACCGTCAGGCGAGACATGAGGAAACCAGGAATTGCGGGTTTCGTCAAACGTCATCTGGGTTTGTTCGGAGCCGTCTTTCTTCATTCTCCATACTTGCATCAAACCCGTGCGTACGGAATTGAACCAGATATATTCTCCGCAAGGGGAATATTCGGGACCATCGTCCAATCCTTCTGCTGTCGTCAGCTGTCTTTCTTCTCCTCCTTCAACTGGAATAACGTAAATGTCATAATTGCCTTTCCGGTCGGCACAATAGGCAAGTTGCCGTCCATCCGGGCTCCATCCGTGTAGGTAGCTAGGAGCAATCGGGGTGATCAAGCGAGGTGTCCCTCCTTGCATCGGGAGGGTATAGATGCGTGATTTGCCGTCTTCTTTCGTCCCGTGGCTGATAGCTATCTGCTTGCCGTCGGCAGCTATGACATGGTCGTTGTTGCATCGGGTGGCAAAGCCAGTGTTTATCATTTCAGGTTCGCCGGGCGAATCGGGGGAGAGTTTGTACAGTTTTCCCCCGCTATTATACACGAGCCACTGGCCGTCGGGTGTCCAGTTTGGAGCTTCGACACGGTAGGGGAATTCTTTGACTACGGTGCGCCTGCCGTTTGTTACGTCCAGTACTTCCAATATGCTGGTTACGTCGTTTTGTTGGGCGGATGCGAGCGACGTGAAAGCCGCTAAGAGAATCATACAACAGGTTTTCATAATGATTGAGAATTAATATGCGCTGAAAGATACTAAAATTAGCCGGGACGATAATGGCCGTAAGGGATTAATTTTTTCTTTTCCTTGGTTTTCTTTAGGTAGCATTGATCCAGGAGCAGGGTGTGGTTTACTATTTTGTGCACTACCCTGAAATTGTGGTCTATCAAGATAATGCCTCTTGTCCGGGCGCTTTTGGTGATGTGCATACGTATTTCTTCTGCAGCAATAGGAGAGGCGTTGAACGGTTCGTCCAGCAGGAGATGGCCAGCTTTGCTGTAGAGGATAAGTTTGGTCACTTTCTAATATTCCATAGAATGTGATAGGAGTATCTATAAAACAACAGGTGTGCTGTTGATTAAGTATAGACAGCGCACCTGAAAATGAAAATTATTTGTAAAGAGAAGATTTTACCACTTATTATACAGCACCACTTCGCGAGTACCGCGTACGCTCATAGTCGGAAACCAGAGATCTTCTGCTGTCAGACCGCATTCGTCGACGGCTTGCAGGCAATATTCCAGTTTGCCGAAATCGGCATCGACATTGTTCGTCCCAAAGGTGAACTTGATTCCACGCTCTTTCGCTTTGCGGATGATGTCGAAGCTTGGAATTTTGTAGCGTGCGTTGATTTCGAGTGCAATGTTATGTTTTTTCAATACATCCAGGACGCGGTCGATACGCTCATCGGTCCAGTATTTGGCATACTCTGCATTCAACTCTTCCGGCAGGAAGGTAGGATTGGCATAGATGTCGGCCGGCTCGTTGGTAAGGATCTTGACGGTCTGGTCCACCAAGTGATCCATATATTGTTCTTTGGTAACACCGTCGTAGTGTACCTCTTCGGGGCGGTATATCCTTGACAGACGTCCTTTATGGTCCACAATGGTCATTCCGTCGGTAAAGAGATAATCGAATACGCCTAAAGCCTTCTGAGAGAAGGTGGCTGTCCACTTACGGCCTTCACCTTGCACACCGCGCAGGAATGGCATGTCTTTTACTTCGTTGTAGTATTCGTACACTTCCTTGTCATCGGCAAGCATACGGCCTACGCCGCCCTCACCGGCATTGGGAGCCACACCGTAGTTGATACCGTAGTTCATTGACATGGCGTGCGCCATCTCCTTCGTCAGGCCGCCTTTCAAATGCACGTGGTAATCTATCACGGGGAAGTTTTGCTGCTGGAAACGGATCACAGCATCGTTCTGTTCGTCTATCCGTGGCATTGTATCTGCCTCATTGACCACGTCTTTTTTCAAGCGGGTCATGTTGAGGTTACGAAAGGCTACATCACCGCTCATACCTTTTAATGCAATAGAACCGTGGCTGAGCAAGCGCCCGGCATACTCTTTTGTACGATAAGGGTGTTCGGGTTCGGTATAGCATACTACTACCGTATCGTTTATGGCAATCATTATGTTATGCCCGCGTACAGCAATTTCAAAGTCGAACCACTTCCCGTCTTCAGCTAATGAACGGTAGAGGTTACGCACGGATGTGAGGCTGCCGCTTTTACGTGTGCCGTCGATGGCTCCGTTTCGGAATGCTACCTCATAGCCTGATTTCCCGTCGGTATGATGGAACAACAAGGCCGCTTCCGCATTTTCCCCGGTGAGAGCTTGCCCGGTAAGTATAAAGTTCTCATATTCTCCTTCAGCAAACCAGGTCGATCCGGCTGTCACGGTTATTTCATTACCGTCGGCAGTTCCCATTTCGGGACTGCTGAAACGGTCTAATGGTTCTGCAACGTTGTATCGTACGCAGCTGGTAAGCCCTAAGATACTTATCAAGGCCACTATTAATGCTGTACTGGTTTTATCAATCATAATGTATTTTGTTTTAGGGAATTACACATTAAAGCGGAAATGCATGATATCGCCGTCCTGAACGATATATTCTTTTCCCTCGACACTCATCTTTCCGGCTTCTTTTACAGCAGATTCCGAACCGTAGGAAATATAATCCTCATATTTGATGACTTCGGCGCGGATAAAGCCTTTTTCAAAGTCGGTATGGATCACACCGGCGCATTGCGGGGCTTTCCATCCTTTATGGAAAGTCCAGGCACGACATTCGTCGGGACCGGCGGTCAGGAATGTTTGCAGGTTCAGGAGTTTGTAAGCGGACTTGATCAGACGGGCAACGCCGGATTCTTCCAAACCGATCTCCTGTAAGAACATCTGGCGTTCTTCGTAGGTGTCGAATTCGGCAATCTCGCTTTCGATCTTGGCCGCTACGACCAATATTTCAGCTCCTTCGTCTTTTACGGCTTCGCGGACAGCATCCACATATTTATTACCGTTGACTGCGCTTGCTTCATCTACGTTACAGACATACATTACCGGTTTGTCGGTCAACAGGAATAGATCGTGTGCGATCTTCTGCTCGTCTTTCGTCTCGAAAGAAACGGTGCGGGCACTTTTACCCTGTTCCAGTGCTTCCTTATATTTGCAAAGTACTTCATAAGCGATTTTAGCCTGCTTGTCACCGCCTGTCTGAGCCTGTTTCTGCACTTTGGCAATACGGCTGTCAATGGTTTCCAAGTCTTTGATCTGCAATTCGGTGTCAATGATTTCCTTGTCGCGAACCGGATCAACACGGCCGTCCACATGAACAATATTGTCGTCATCGAAGCAACGCAGTACATGCAGGATTGCATCTGTTTCGCGAATATTGGCAAGGAATTTATTTCCCAGCCCTTCTCCTTTGCTGGCGCCTTTTACAAGGCCGGCGATGTCTACGATTTCCACCGTAGTAGGGATAACACGCTGGGGATGTTCGATTTCTGCCAGTTTGTTCAAACGTTCGTCCGGTACGGTGATCACGCCGACATTCGGTTCGATCGTACAGAACGGGAAATTAGCAGACTGTGCTTTTGCATTCGATAAGCAATTGAAAAGAGTAGACTTTCCTACGTTGGGAAGTCCTACGATGCCACATTGTAATGCCATTCTATTTTGTTGTTATGATTTATTCAAACTTTGTTTCCAGACTGCAAAGATATACAATCTTTTGTATTTATGTTGCCGGATACAGGCGAACCGGATATAGAAAATATTGTTTGGGCGAATAAGCGGGAGAGGAATTTGAGTCTTTTAATAATCCAGTATGGCCCGAACCTGCCGCTTTTCCTTTTTGGGGCATATAGCGAGGCGGCTGTTTGCCATATTGAATGCTACTCCCAGATCGATCACGCTGTTGTCTTTGCACCAGTATTCCTCGTCGTATAAAAAAGTTCCTTGATACTTGGCGAGGAACATGTTGAATTCCCGTTGCCTGGTGTGCAGTAATACCAGATTGAGCATATCCGGCAGATGCCAGTTGTCTAAGGTCCCTTCGGAAATGGACTCGCAATAGATCAAGGCATCGAAATAATCGAGTGTCTGTTCCCGTATCTCCATTACCGAACCTTTATAAGGGGCTATATCGGGTTCTATATGCTGACCGGGAGAATCTGCTCCAGCCTGTATGATCACGCCGTTTGCATAGAGATCTCCGACTGCCGGAACCCGGAAAGGGGGAAGATGGATACCTTGCGCGATCTTATATCCTTTTTCGGGGTAATAGTAAGTGAAATGGCTTAGTGATGTCGTGAGGCGGATGGAACGGATGTGGCTGGCTTCATCCGGGATAGCGATTGAAATACCCCGATTCAGTATCTCTGTATCCGGTGTTATGTAACGATACAAGGGGAACTGTCCGGATGTGAATTCGAACGCTGCTTTTTGTACGGATACCGGAAGATTGTCAGGGAATATGAAATACATAATTTTCCAATTGCTCCATCTGTTCCCCTAAGACGGAAAATATAATAAAAGCGTGGGAACTGCCATCTATCCAAGCAAGAGGTATCGCCAAACACCTATCCAGCAGATAGACAACAGCCCACGCTTGATGTTTATATATTATGTATATATATACAAAAAACGTGAGGCAATTGTTGTCTACTGTCCTTGCTGGATGAAAAATTGGCGATTTTCTTGCTTAAGGACAATATGATAACGCTTCTGTTTTACTATGTGATATTGCAACTCCTTGCAATAAATTTCACGACAAAGATAGTGTATAAATGCTGTGATTTATAAACTTTATGTGTTTTTGTTAATGCGCTTCCAGCCAGTTTACCCCTTCACCGCAGTCGGCGATCAAGGGAACTTGCAGTTTGATTGCATTTTCCATTTCATCCAACACGATTTGTTTCACTTTTTCCAATTCGTCTTTGTAGACGTTAAAGTTTAATTCATCGTGTACCTGCAGGATCATCTTGCTCCTCAGACCTTCGGTTTCGAAACGGTTGAAGATGCGAACCATGGCAACTTTGATGATGTCGGCTGCACTGCCCTGGATCGGAGCGTTGATCGCGTTTCGTTCGGCATATCCCCGTACGATCGCGTTATGGGAGTTGATATCCGGCAGGAAACGTTTGCGCTTGTAGATCGTCTCTACATATCCTTTTTCTTTCGCCACCTCGATGCTTTCGTCCATGTATGCACGGATGTCCGGATAGGTTTTGAAGTATCCTTCGATCAACTCTTTTGACTCTGCGCGTGGGATGCTCAGCCGTTCGGCCAACCCGAAAACAGAGATTCCGTAGATAATGCCGAAATTGGCCGTTTTCGCTTTCCGACGCATGTCGGAAGTGACTTCTTCAACCGGAATACCGTATATCTTGGCGGCTGTGGCGGCATGAATGTCGGCTCCGCTGCGGAAGGCTTCTATCATGTGGGCATCCTGGCTCAGATGAGCCATGATGCGAAGTTCGATCTGCGAATAGTCGGCGGAGAAGAAAATACAGTCTTCGTTTTCGGCTGTAAAGGCTTTCCGGATTTCACGTCCCAACTCATCGCGTACCGGAATGTTTTGCAGGTTCGGATTGGTAGAACTGAGGCGGCCGGTCGAGGTGACTGCCTGGTTGTAGGACGTGTGGATCTTGCCGGTTTCCGGGTTGATCAGTTCGGGCAGGGCGTCGATATAGGTGCTGAGCAGCTTCTTCAGCCCGCGATATTCGAGCAGCTTTCCCACGACGGGATGTTTGGAACGCATTTTTTCCAGTATTTCTTCACTCGTGCTATAGCTGCCTGTCTTTGTCTTCCTCGCTTTCTCTTCTATCTTGAGGTGATCGAAAAGGACTTCGCCGACCTGCCGGGCGGAATTGATGTTGAACTTCATTCCTGCCAGTTCGTAGATCTCTTTCTCCAACTTCTTGAGTGCGGTCGTCAGTTCCTCGGACGATTGTTTCAAGGCGACGGTGTCAAGCGTCACTCCCGTATATTCCATTTCAGCCAATACATATATTAAAGGCATCTCGATGTCATAAAAAAGCGATTCGAGTCCTTCTTTTTCCAGACAGGGGGTAAAATAGTTTTTCAGCTTGAGCGTGATGTCCGCGTCCTCGGCGGCATATTCGGCTACTTGGGCAACCGGGACGTCACGCATGGTAAGTTGTTTCCTTCCTCTCGGGCCGATCAGTTCCTCGATCCGTACTGTTTTATATTTAAGGTATGTTTCGGCAAGGTAGTCCATGCCGTGACGCAGTTCCGGATTCAGAAGGTAGTGGGCGATCATCGTATCGAATAGAGGGCCGGCTACCCGGATTCCGTATTTGCGGACGACAAGGATGTCGAATTTTATGTTTTGTCCGATCTTGAGCGATTTCGGATTTTGCAGGGCGGGGGAGAAGTGGGCAAGAACTTTGTCGGCTTCTTCGCGGGCTGCCGGAACAGGGACGTACCAGGCCTCGTTTTCCTTCACGGCGAACGACATTCCGACCAATCCGGCCTTCAATGGATCTATACCATCTGTTTCCGTGTCAAAAGCAAAAAAATCCTGTTCGTTCAAAAACCGCCCTAATTCTATTCTTTTTTCCTCTGTATCAACAAGATGATAGGTGTGAGGAGTAGACTTTAAGTTCGCGAGAGTCGAATATTTGGGAACAGCCGTAGGTTCGGTCGCAAATTCTTCAAAGAGCGAGCCTTGAATCGGGCCTGCCGGAGCTGCTTTTTTTCTTGTACCGGTTTTTGCTGGCGCCGGTGCTGTTTTGGACTCCGTTTTGACTTTTTCCGGCTCTCCGCTCATTCTGTTAATAAATGTTCTGAATTCTAATTCAGTGTAAATCTCTACGAGACGTTCCTCATTCATCTTTTCACGGATGCATTTGGCGGCATCGAACCGGATCGGTACATCCGTCTTGATTGTTGCCAGGAATTTGGAGAAGCGGATCTGCTCCATGTTCTCCATGACCTTCTTTTGAAGGGAGCCTTTCAGCTTGTCGGTATTCTCCAAAAGATTTTCGATCGTTCCGAATTCGGCCAATAATTTCTGGGCGGTCTTTTCACCGACACCCGGACATCCGGGGATGTTGTCGGAACTGTCGCCCATCAGTCCTAAAAGGTCGATCACCTGGTCGACGGATGTCAGGCCGTATTTGTCCAGTACTTCGGGTACGCCCATAATCTCGTAGTCACCGCCGAAGCGGGGGCGGTACATGAATATATGTTCGGATACTAGCTGGCCGTAGTCTTTGTCAGGTGTCATCATATAAACTTCGAAACCTTCTTTTTCGGCTTGCTTGGCAACCGTGCCGATGACATCGTCGGCTTCATAGCGCGGAACTTCCAGTATCGGGATGTTGTAGGCTTCTATGATGTCTTTGATGAAAGGGACCGACTTGCGGATATCTTCCGGCGTCTCTTGCCGTTGCGCCTTGTACTGTTCGTAGGCTTCGTGGCGGAAAGTCGGACCTTTCGGGTCGAAGCCTACCGCAATATGGGTCGGGTTTTCACGTTTCAGGACATCTTCCAGGCTGTTGATAAAACCGAAGATGGCCGAAGTGTTCATGCCTTTGGAGTTGATACGCGGGTTCTTGATAAAAGCGTAGTAAGACCGATAAATCAATGCATATGCATCTATGAGGAATAACTTCATCTCTTTTAACACGTTTTAGTGTGACAATTGTCGGTAAATGTACGAAAAAACTCGCTTACTCGATAGTTTTTGTTACTTTTGCGAATCTTTGCATGGAATTATGGATGAAAGAAGGAAAATAGAAGAACCGGTTTCCGCTGAATTTGAACGTTTCAATAAGGATTTCGAGGCATCTCTACGCAGCGAGACGACCCGGTTACAATCGGCTATCGACGTTATACTGAATTCTACCGGGAAGCATGTGCGTCCGTTATTGGTGCTCCTTACCGCCAAGGTCTGTGGACAGGTTACGGATAACACGATCAATTCCGCTGTTTTGCTGGAGCTTTTGCATACCGCCACGTTGATTCACGATGACGTGATCGATGAGACGAAGCAACGTCGTGGCGTTCCCTCATTGAACGCTATCTTCGATAACCGTATTTCCGTGTTGGTAGGTGATTATGTGCTTTCTACCGCTTTGATCCGTTCCATACAAACCGGCGATTTGCGGATTGTCGGGATTATCTCTAATTTAGGCAGAGACTTGTCCGAAGGTGAGATCAAGCAATTGGAGACCGCCGAGGAGAGTATTTTAGACGAGAATTGTTATCTGCAAGTTATCAAGAAGAAGACGGCTACCTTGCTTTCCGCTTGCACGGAGATTGGGGCTATTTCATCGGGCGCCTCTGCGGAGGTGATCGCTCTTTGCCGTGAGTTTGGCGAGTATCTGGGGTATTGCTTCCAGATCAAGGATGATATCTTTGATTATTTCAAGGAGGCGAATATCGGTAAGCCGACGGGAAATGACATTCGTGAGGGTAAGGTTACGCTTCCATTATTATATGCCTTGCGGCAGGGTAGGGAAGAGGAGGCCGCCCGTTATTTGGATATGATTTTACGGAAAGATTTCGCGGCGGAGAATGTCGATTCCTTGATCGAGTTCGCCAAGGCGAATGGTGGAATCGAATATGCCGAGGCCCGCATGAAGGAATATCATGATAAGGCGGTCGATGTTCTTTTGAGATTACCAGAATCCGGGGCACGGACATCCTTGATCCAGCTGGCCGATTATATCATGACTCGCTCAAAATAGAAATTCCTTTATCTATTAGTTGTAGAGAGATGGCTCTTGTTAGTAAAAAAGTAAGTATGCTTCAAGAGCCAATGAAGTTAACTGACTTTGAGAGTGCTTACCGGACACAGGATTCTAAGTCATCTGCGCCCGGTTTATTAGAATGGACTATTTCCCGAGTCGTTTTTCTATATCACCGACCAGACTGCTCGCTCCTATACGGAACAAATCT
>ERZ773208.852-NODE-852-length-27126-cov-23.035832_pt1 | contig 27126 bp, 35 predicted proteins | sample MGYA00581006_ERZ773208 | MGnify/ENA primary metagenome ERZ773208 (study PRJEB29015, sample SAMEA2737793) | human gut metagenome | biome: human gut; feature: human-associated habitat; material: faeces | place: China | collected 2012 ... | reverse complement strand
AGTGAAGCCTTACTACGAAAGCTGGATGGCGCGTTTCCCGACAATCAAGGATCTGGCGGATGCCGATGAGCAGGATGTCCTTCACCAGTGGCAGGGGCTTGGCTACTACAGCCGTGCAAGGAATCTCCACAAGGCGGCGCGCGAGATGGAAGAAAAGTACGGATCCGAAATGCCGGATACGGCGGACGAAGTCCGTGCGCTTCCAGGAATCGGCGACTATACGGCTGGGGCTATTCTTTCCATTGCTTTTGGAAAGAAGGAACCGGCTGTCGACGGAAATGTCCTCCGCGTGTATGCAAGACTCTACGGCATCGAGGATGATGTCCTGAAGACGGCGGGAAGGAAGAAGATCCGCACGCTCTGCGAGGAAACGATTCCTGAAAGGGCTGGAGACTTCAATGAAGCGCTGATGGATCTTGGCGCGAATGTCTGCATACCGAAGCGCCCAAGGTGCAGCATGTGCCCGCTTTCGTCTTACTGCCGTGCTTTGAAAGAGGGAAGGGAAGAGGAGCTTCCTGTCCGCGGAAAGAAACAGCCGCCTAAGGAGTTCTATGCGGCCTGTGCCATCTGCATCATGGATGGAAAGGTTCTTCTCCATAAAAGGCCCGCGACAGGCATGCTCGCCTCCATGTGGGAATTCCCCATGGTCCTATCCGAGAAGGCAGATACAGCGGCAGATGAACTTTCCCATTTCCTTCATGGAAAACTGGAAGGACCTGTCTGGAAGTACAAGCATGTCTTCACGCACCGCATCTGGTACATGAACGCGTACATGGCAGAAAATATCACCGTGCCGGAAGGGGAGTACAAGTACTTCTCGCCGGAAGAATACAAGGAAATCCCGCTGGCAGGACCGCATGCCAGACTTGCGGCTTTTGCAGAAAAGCTGATTTCCGATTTCTGATCAAAGAGTCCCTGCCGCCGAGGCGGGGATTTTGCGCATAATTCTATGATTACACAGAAAGGAGCCGCTTATGGCATTTGGAAAATTCATCATCATGATGTTCGCGGTGATCGGACTCATTGACGGTTCGATCCTGGCGCTCGTATTTCGTAAGCGGCGCTTTTATTTATGGTCGCTGGGAGGCGCTATCGCAGGCGCGATCCCTGCCTGGTACTTCAACTGGTATGGGCTTGCCTATGACAGCTACGGGTTCTGGTCGCTTTATCTTGCCTACCTTCTGGACGGCATCATGGTCGCCTGTCTCATCATTCCGATTCCTGCCTTTATCCTTGGAATCCTTTCCTTCATCCCGGGGCTCAGGTACTTCATTTCCAACCTGGGGAAAGGCCTCATCGCCATCGCGCTTGTGATCGGCGTCTACGGCTGCGTGATGGGGAACAGCCGCGAAGTCGTCGAGTATCATGACATCTACGTCAAGGATCTTCCGGCGGCGTTTGATGGGTACAAGGTCGCACAGGAAACGGATACGCACATCGGCGCTTACTTCCGCTATACGGATATGCCGGCTGAGCTCCTCCGCGCAAAGAATGAAGGAGCGGACGTCCTTTTCTTCACCGGGGACCTCATCGACGACGTACGGTACATGCCGCAGGTCGCTGAGGATTTCACGAAAGCAGAGAAGTACTTCCCGGACGGCATTTTCTACATCTGGGGCAATCATGAGTATTACAGGAATCAGCCGCTCATTGAAGAGGACCTGAAGAATACGCCTGTCAAGATGCTGGTGAATAACCACACGTACATTGAAAAGGACGGACAAAGACTCTACGTCGCAGGCGTCGACTTCCCGTTTGCCAGAGGCACGCAGAAGGAAATCGAGGAAGAGAAATGGGCTGATGAAGCGTTCGCAGGTATTCCGAGGGGCGCTCCCGTCATCTTTCTGGCCCATCATTCCGATTTCATCGATCAGGGCTTCAAGCACGGCGCATTCCTGACACTGACAGGCCATACCCACGGCACGCAGTTCGGCCTCTTCGGCAAGCCGATCATCACGCCATTCAAGTACACGAGAGGCATGTACAGCGACGGTACTCATTACGGCTACGTCGCAAGAGGCGACGCCAGCTGGTTCCCGTTTCGCTTCAGCTGCCCGAGAGAATTGACCATTTTCACACTCCACAGAGCATAAAACCATATTGAATGGAAACAAAAAGAGCTGTAGAAATGACTGCACATTTCTGCGGCTCTTTTTATGTGTCCGTATCCCTTCGACATTTTCCCCCGATGTTTAGATGCTTACCACTTTTTTATGGTAAACATATCCAGTATATAAAGGTTTTATAGTTCTCTTTGGGAGCGTCCTGGCGGGCGGGGTCCTTTTCTTCCGATGATATCGAATGCCGGCCATGCTTATCTATATTCAAATAGTTCATTATAGAAAGAGCTCATATCTATCGGACAGAGTTCTCTATAATTCTGACAGATAGATATTTTTTAATCATGGAATTATGATTAAGAATAGAAAAGTGTCTGTTAGCCCTGCTGATTGAGCATGAGCCGCCTTGGGAGGGCTGCTCGGGGGGAAGAGATCTGATGTCTCGGGAAGGCTTATGGATTCCTTGAAGGAAAGCACTTGTATCTTTTTTATGCATGCCAAGGGCTGCATTTCAGGGGGGAGGATGGCTGATTATGAAAAGGGAGTACAAAGTTTTGACGGCGCTGGTCGTATCCAGCCTGATGGGATTTTCTGCCATGACAGCAGAGGCTGCTGTGACGGTGACGGGACCAATTACGGAAACGGAAATTACCGGCAACAGTGATACAGGGACAGCCAGCGGGAATACGCTGAACGTGACGGATGCGTCGTCGGACTCAACTGGAATAAGGATTTATGGTGGTACCGTCAGTGGAGGTGAATCAGGCGATGCATCGAATAATACAGTCAATGTTACAAATACGCAGGTAAGCCAGGCTGAGATTTACGGCGGCCAGTCAAGACTGGGTGCGACAAATAATAATACCGTGATCTTTGACAGCAGCAGCACTGCCGCTGCTGTCTACGGGGCCTATGGCAATACGGCTTCAGGAAACCATGTGGAAAGCGCAGGAACCAGTAATTTTCTATACGGGGGCAGATCTTATACAAACAATTCTGGGAACTCTGTGCTTGTTACAGGAGGATCAGTACAGTATACGCTGTCCGGGAGTCAGGCGGATAATGGTTCGGCGGCAGATAATACTGTTGAAATTAGAGATGGTACATTTGGTGTAGTATACGGCGCACAGGGAAAGGGAGTAGAAAATAATAGCGTAACCATGAGCGGTGGTACAGTCAGTCAGATGATTTCCGGAGGCTATAATAATCAACCAGAAGGAAGTGCTGTAAACAATAAAGTTGTCATGACTGGCGGGGCTGTAACAAGTTCAGGAGATACAGAAAGTGTAGTGCCTGTTGTAAGTGGAGGCTGGGCCATCTATGGGACGGCTGACCAAAACAGTGTAGAAATAAGCAAAGCGGTTTCTATAGCCGGAAGCGTAGCCGGCGGTTGGTCTTATTTGGGCGATGTGACCAATAACGTTGTCAAAATTTCTTTAGGCAGTGTCGGAGGCATCGTTGCCGGAGGTTATACTATCGGCAAGGGAGCTGAAGGAAATACTGTCGAACTGAGCGGCACGGCAGATGTTTCAGGAAATATCTATGGCGGTTATGCATTACACCAGATGGATAATCCACTCACCGGTGAGGCAGCAGCTGGCGATGCTTCTCAAAATACTGTCAAAATTTCAGATGTCACTGTCAAGGGCGAAGTCTATGGCGGTTATACGGCTGAGGGAACCACAAGCAATGATGCCACAGGCAACGCCGTCACTATCGAAAGCGGCACTATAGAAAAGACGGTCTATGGCGGGTATACGGCTGATGGTACTGCTTCTAAAAATACTGTCACCATCAATGGAGGAACGGTTGGAGTTGCTGACTCTACGGAAAGTTCAGATACCGTCTTTGGCGGTTATTCAGCAAGCGGCGAGGCTGTTTCCAATATCCTCACAGTCAGCGGCGGTGACCTGATCGGTCATGTCACCAGCGGCTATGGCAAGACAGGAGCTAGTGACAATACACTCACAATGACAGGCGGCTCTTCGACTAAAACGGTTGCTGGTTACGCCGAGACAGGGGATGCGGTCAATAATACTCTTGTATTCAGCGGAGGTACGTCCGCTATCACGATGGCAGCGCAGAGTGGGGGCAGCGCCACGGGGAATACGATCACCATTACCGGCGGAAATCCGGGGACAGTCACTGGCGGTGCCGGGGTGACGGGCGCATCGGAAAATACGGTCATCATCTCCGGCGGTACAGTTTCTAGTCCGGAAGACTTCGTACCTATCGTGACAGGAGGTATGGCCAGTACAGGAGATGCTGATGGCAATACTGTCACCATCAGCGGCGGCGAAGTCACAGGCGGAATCGGTATTTATGGCGGTTTTACTACCGAAGGCGATGCGAATAGCAACACAATCAATGTATCCGGCGGCACGCTTGACACAGACATTTATGGTGGGCAAACCTACGATGGCGCAGCAGATAACAATACGATCAATATTCTGGCGGGAGATCTGAACCCGGAAATGAGCCTCTATGGCGGTTATGGTACGACCGAAAGCAAGAACAACACGTACAATATGTATACCAAAGGCCAGACGGTCGCAGACTTTGCTTATTTCCAAAACCTCAATTTCTACGTCCCTGAAGGAACGACGGCTGGGGAAACCATGCTGACGGTCACTGGAAATGCAGCGGTTGACGCAGATACAACCCTGGCGGCTGTACAAAACAGCACGACGACCGACGGTACGATGGATGTCTCCGGCGCCACGGTCTTTGGCGGTGTCCAGAGAAATACGAAGCTGAACCCGGGCGAGTACATCAACCTCCTCTACAATGCGAACGGCATCACGACCGATGACACGAGCTACGGCACGATCGACGGCCTCGATACCGTCACCTCGGCAGGCTTCATCAACTATAAAGCCATCGTCGAAAAGAAAGATGCGAATACGATCGTCATCACCATTCCGAAGGACGAAAAAGGAACTTCTGATACGGATACGAAGATCCTTCCGGAAGACAGGGAAAATGCAGCCAATACGATCAAGAACGCAGGCGACATCATCGCCGGCAGCGCCCTCCATGCTGCAGAAGGCGCATGGATTGAAAACCATGATATCGAAGCGAAGTTCGTACCGTATGCTATCGTCGGCGGATACGATCTCCACTATAACACCGGCTCCTACATCGACAGCAACGGCATGGCCGCCAACGTCGGCTTCGTAAGAAGAAGCCAGCACGAAGGCCATATCGACACCATCATGCCATTCTTCGAATACGGCAAGAGCCATTATGCAAGCTACCTTGACACCGGAGCCAGAGGCGACGGCCGCCAGCACTATACCGGCGGCGGTATCCTCTTACGGCGCGATCTCGACAGCGGCCTCTACTATGAAGGCGCCGTCAGAGCCGGCTACCTCAAGGGCGACTTCCACGGTATGATCGCCAAATCCATGTCCCGCTACGACAGCGGCGCACCATACATCGCTGCCCAGGCAGGCCTTGGCAAGATCTACACCAGAAACCGTGACAGCTATGACATTTACGGTAAATTCTTCTAAACCTACCTCGGAAGCGACAGCGCCGTCGTCCACAGCGGCTACGGCGACTCGAAGTACGATTTCGACTCCATCAATTCCTATGTCACCAGACTCGGCATGAGATGGACCAGAGACTTCGACCAGATAAGATCCCTCTACGCCGGCATCGGCTGGGACTACGAAGCGGGCAGCAAAGCCAGACCACCTACGCAGGCTGGAATACCCCAAGCCCGACCGTCAAAGGCTCCAGCGGCTTCCTCGAACTCGGCTGGAAGAGCAAGATCGACAATTCCCACCCATGGGGCGTCGACCTCAAGGCCACCGGCTGGACCGGCAAGCAGGAAGGCGGTACCTTCTTTGCGACCATCAGCCATAACTTTTAAGTGAATAGAGCGTGAATAGAAAAAGCCTCGTGCATTTGCACGGGGCTCTTTTTATCAATACATTGGAATTTATTTGTAATCAATTCCATTATAGTCCATGATTTCTTCAATATCTTTTTTCATTTTATCACTGAATTCTTCCAAATCAGATTTGTGAATGACGCCGTAAGCTGCAAGGTTCGCCAGATTAGAAAGCAGGCGACGTCTGCTCATTTCAACGATTAGTCCGGGATTCTTCCTGTCTTTTTTGATTCTTTCTTCCAAAGTCCAGAATCTTCCCGATGCCGATACATCCTTTTGCAGAATTTCCATGTATTCCTGAACTAATTTTCCCATATATGCGTCCTGCCAGCCCCTTTTTTTTTTCGGAACAGCTGCCAGTCTTTTTCAGATGGGTCACCTCTAAACAACATATATATCCCTCTCTCTTAATCATCATCACCACGATTTTCTGTACAGATGATGTCCAGTTCACCGTCATCATAATAAATTCCCGCATCTTTATAGGGGACAGGTCTGGGGCGCCCCATGGCATACCGCTTGCAGCTTTTCGGGCCATAGCAGTAGCTCTCGAACCTTAATCTCTGGGAAACGCCCCAGTCGTATTCAATGATAACATTTGCCATGCAGGCCCATTTGCAGGTGAAGCATTTGCCTCTCCATCTCCGGCCGTCCAGCATGCGGCATCCGCGCCAGTTGTAAACATCTAAGGATGGAACTTCACCCTCCCATGGAGAAGTCTTTTCTTCATCGACAAAATCAGCCGGCTTTATCTTTTTCAAAGCCCCGGCCCGGTAATAATCGGCATAGTCGAGCTTTGGATACAGCTTCGTCCAGGCAGTTCCAGATATTTCATCACCGAAGTGAAAGCGAAGCTTTTCCTGCTGCTTCTCTGAAATGGCAATAGAAAAATCCTTGTCTTCGCTGTCTGCCACTCCTTTCAGGAACAGGTTATAGCCCTTCATGCCATGTGAACGGTTATCCAGACGGTAGCGCCAGACATTGGCACGCGGCTGAACAGATACGATCCGGCCGAAAAATCTGATCTTCTCCTGCATATCCTTCATAAGAAATCCCTTCTTAAAATGTTTTCCTGATTGGGAGAATCTTTATTTCAATTATATGCTGAGCCGGCACCCGTAAGCAAGACGGGAGGGGGCAGATGGAGAAGTGTGATGGTAAAAGAAAGCCGGTATAACGCATAGGCTGTCCCCGTCAGGGGAAAGTGGCGCGTATGCACCGAAAGGGGTTCATTCCTTCCGCACAACGAAAAAGAGCTGTGAAAAATGATTTCCATTTCTCACAGCTTCTTTTTTAGCTTCTTGAGGAAGCCAGTGTTTTGTCGATTTTGTTTTCCGGTTTCTGAGAGATCTGTACGATCTGGCTCCGGATGCGTTCCATCTCGTCATTGTTATCGCCGGTCAGTTCTTTCAGTGTGACGGGTGTATCATCTGCATTGGTGAGGGGAGTCGCAATGGTCTTGTCGACTGCGTTGTAGGAAAAGCTCTCGGTCTTGCCATTCTTGAGAGTGACCTGCAGGCGTCCGCCATCGACTTTCCCTTCGCCGGAAAGACTGCCTTCGATTTCACGGCTGCCAACCTGTACTTTGTGGTCTACAGTGATGGTGCCGTCGTCATTCCTGGTAAATGTAACGGTTTCCAGGTTTTGCATGTTGTCGCCGGTCCAGTTGACGCCGGCGTCCTGCACGCCCCACCAGGTACCCTGCCAGGAGCCTCCGTTGAAGAAATAAAAAAACGCAAAAGCGCCGCCGGCTGCAATGAGCACGATCAGTATCAGAGCGGCTGCAATGTATTTTTTCATTACTTATGCACATCCTTTGATTCACGACTTTGAATGACAAAATTATTATACACTAATTGAGTTTTAAGTGCAATTTATTCGATAAAATCTATGTTTTTTGCTAAAACGGCAAAAAAACGGCAGAAATTTAATTAAAAATTGCATCTATATAATCATTGGCTTTTTTGCGTATATCTTGCGTGTAATGTATATAAGTTCTGGCGACTGTTGCCGGTGTATCTCCTAAGCAGGCTGCAACCAAGTTAATATCTTGTGTTTCAGATAATAGAAGTGTTGCGAAAGTATGCCGCAGGGAGTGAACATTCATACCATTCTTGAATCTGCCTATTTCAACGACCAAATTTGAGTGTGTGGTTCTTGTCGCGGGGTAAACTCTGCCGTCGATCTGGATAGGATTTGATTCCTTCCACTGGATGAGGGCTTTTATAAGCCTGGCTGGGCAATGGAGCGTTCTATAACTATTTTTTGTCTTTGGTATTTTAATACCAAATTTACCATTCTGACATAAACCGTAAGACTTGGAAATGGTGATCGTCTGGTTGAAGAAATCAACGTCTGACCATCGCAAGGCTACAATTTCGCCGTATCTCATGCCTGTTAGATAAGCGGTTAATGTGATCATTTTATAGAGCGGGTTCTTTATGCTACTGATCAGCTGCTCTGCCTCTTCTTTTGTAAATGCTTTTATTTCTTTTTTTCGCTTGTCTTTTGCCATTTCAACAGACTGTGCCGGGCTTACTCTGATGATCTTATATGTATTTACAGCATAGTTCAAAACAGTTTTCAGGTATGCTAATGATAAATTGCTCGTTGAAACCTTGAGACGATCTAAAAGAAGGTTATATGCATTTACAACTTCATATTCTTTAATCGATTTGATCGGTTTATTTGCAATGGATTCAAAGCGGGTCAGCATAACAATATAATTCTGACGGGTGCCGTATTCGATGGTGTTTTTCTTATCTCTTAAGAATATTTCATTCGTGAAATCCTTAAGCGTGATATCCTGGATATCCTTTATTGTTTCTGTTTCGGCTTCCTGTCTGACTGCATCCAGTAAAGTATCCTGGTAATTTCTGGCGGCTCTTTTCGTCTTGAAACCTTGTTTTGTCTTCTGCTTCCACTTGCCATTGACCTTGTATGACAAGACCAGGCAGATAGATTGATTTTTTTCTCTCATAGAAAAGCGATATTCCATTGAAATTCACCTCACCAGATATATACAATAAAGATGGATAGACAAGAGCGAAAAAGTTTTTATTTGTATTCCTGTTTCTAGCGTTTTCTGGCAGAGACGGAAAACCTTATTTACCTCATACATCAGGGTTAACCTTGTGAATACTCTGCCAGTTTCTCATTCTAACAACTTAATATGTATGCACAATATTGCACTGCAAACAGCGAATCAGTATATTTCTTAGTGCATCGCTTCTTGTTGATTTCCACGGTACCGGTAAAGACTCTCTATATGCGCAATAGAGAGCTTTTTAAATGCATACAATCTTTTATCCTTGCAGGTTATATTATGGCTTACAAATCCCACAAGGGCGGTATCCTGCATTGACAGCTTCATCACGGGTATCAAAATTGACGCGGTGATCTGCACGAATCTTTTGCGCGGCCCGGCAGCTTTCGTAATGGAATTTATGGGTTGTCGAGCTGCCGACGTAAGCAAAAGCCGTTGATGTAAATAGCGTTAATAAGCCGGCAAGTAATAATGTTTTTTTGAAATTTTTCATTTTCCTTCTCCGTCCCTTCGGTAACCACATTTCTACTTATGTCATATTTTTAACCATGTGTGCCGTGATTCAACAACAATGCCGATGATGGAAACAGGAAGAGAAGCGATCTCCTCTTTCGAGTAAAAGTGGGGAGGATACACAACAGGATTGAAACCTATAAGAGTGATACCAGTATCACTCTTTTTTATTTGTTTGCAGGTGGCTTCATTTCCATTGACCAAAATAATAGCGATATCGCCGGAGTCTGCATAGCTTTGTTTTCGGACTATGACAATATCGCCTTCCTCCAATCTGGGCTCCATCGAGTGGCCTTGTATTTTCAACGCAAAAAAATCGCCTGTATCGGCCATATTCTGGGTGATCTCCTCATATCCCAGAATGTCCGTAATGGCTTCAATCGGTACGCCGGCTATAACATGACCTAATATAGGAATTTTAATTGCTGCATTGACCGTAGTTTTTCTATCTAATAGTACATCCATGTCAATATTGAAGAAATCAGCTAAAAGCTCACACGTTTCAAAATTGGGTTCACGCTGTCCGGTTTCATACATACTGATTGCGCTTTTTGTTAATCCGGTTAAACGTGAGAGCTCGTTTTGTGTCAATCCTTTTTTCTTTCGCTCTCTTTTTAGAACATCTTTAAATGCCATTATTTCATTTCTCCTCTCGTGAAGATTTTTATATATTTAATTCTATTATATCACGAAAGGTGAGATTTTTTAATAAATTTTCTGCAACGGTATTGCTAATTTCCCACATGATGTGATATTATAGTGCTGTCCACAGAACGTGAACATAAGAATGGCATCATAAAATATGAAAGGAGGTGAGTAAAATGAATAAACAAGACATCGGAACTATATTAAAAGAACTGCGTGGAAACACTCCGGCACCCGAAGTTGCCGCTGCATGTGGCATTTCTGTATCTGCATTATACATGTACGAAAGCGGTAAAAGAATCCCGCGAGATCAGATTAAAATCAGACTTGCACATTATTATAAGACAACGGTTAGCCGTATTTTTTATGCAGCAAAAGACCACGATATGTGACTTTATTTACCGTTAGGAGGTGTCAAGTATGGTGTGTCGTACGTTTTCAAGAAATGAAGTTGCTGAACTTCTGGGAGTCTCGGTCGGTACGGTGATCAACATGGAGCAGGAAGGAACGCTGAAACGATTGAAGGGTGTTCCTGGTGTCAAGTTCAACCGGCGGGATGTGTATGCGGTCCTCAATGAAAAAGAAGATGACCTGGTGCAGATGAAGCGGCTGATTGATACGCAGCAGAAGACGATCATCCGGCTGAGATTGATTATCCAAGGGATGGCAGAAAGCTGCCGGTCAGCAGTGGTTAAAGCGGAGGAATACAAATAATGAGAAAGCTCAGATTAAAACGGCTGCTTGTCGTTGGCGTTCTGGTTGTTTCGGCGGCAGTGGCTACATACTCGTGGACACATGCTGAGGAAACCGAACTCATCGAGTATCACAAAACGATTGAACAGGGAGACACTCTCTGGGGCGTTGTCGGAAAGGTCGCAACTGACAAGGAAGACATGGCCAAGCTGGTATGGCAGGTAACGAAAGACAATCACATTGAAGACCCGGCGAACCTTCAGCCCGGGCAGGTGATCATCATCAGGGTTAAGAAGGCGAGGGAATTGAAGTAATGAGAAGAGGAAACGCAAGACGCGAGCGCTATTCAAGGGCGCGGAACGAATTTATGGTAACCATTCCGGTTGAGGAATACCGGGAACTTGTCGCAAACAATGCCAAGGCTGTCTTCAGGCTGAAATGGGCATTTGAACAGTTGGAGGATATCCAGAAGAGATACCTTGAAGTGCTGGAAGAGCTCGAATGCCTGAAGGCACATATTCCAGACGCGGAGGGCAGGAAAGATGACGCCTGAAGAATGGAGAATGACCCCGAATAAGGTTGGAAGAACGGTATACATGCCCAAACTTTCTTACCATGGGTGCCGCGAGGTTACGATTCAGTCGGTTTTCAAAGACACGGCCATAGTCAAATGGCAGGAAATCAAGGTCAGGCATGGAGGAAAGGGGGGCCACTGGAAAAAGGTATTTACCGCGTTTCAGCCCTGCCAGACGCTTTCGTGGGAAAACCCGGCGAAAGGAGGAAGGCGCAAGTGAAGCCATCGAAATTACCAAGCCTTGAAATCTTAAGACGGCTCATGCTGGCAGACCTGAAGGAGATTCGGGAAAGAATCAGCGAGATGGAACAGGACAAGGAAATAGACCCAATCTTGCGTGACAATATCATCACATTCAATGCAGGTATGCAAGATCAGGCTGAATCGGTTATCCGGTCAATTGAATTTTTGCAAAAAGAAAAGCGCGCCCGTAAGCGCGCCAGCAATTAGGAAAGAATCCCCATTCAAAGCTAATTGCTACATTCATTATACCAAAGAAAGGAAAGAATCATGAAATCTTTATATCGGATTGTATCAGACATTCGAAAATGTTTCCGCCTCGACGATTCTGTCGTTGATTCTGAGACGGGCGAAGTGTTCGACGCCGGCTATCTTGACCAGCTCGAAATGGACAAGTACAAGAAGCTGGATAACATCGGCTGCTTCATTAAGGAACTGGAGGCGGAAGCGGATGTCTGCTCCAAGCAGGCGGAGAAGTTCGAGAAACGCGCAACGCATGCCAGGAATAAAGCCAGGCAGCTTCGTGAGTACGTTTCGACCTTCTGCGGAGGAGAGAAAATCCGCACTGACCGCTGCGAGTTCAGATGGAGAAAGTCTGAACAGGTAACGATCATCAGCGAGGATGTCATCCCTGAAAAATACAAGAAGGTAAAGACCGTTGAAACTGTTGACAAGACAGCGGTTAAAAAGGCATTGAAAGCCGGCGAAATTGTTGTCGGTGCAAGCATTACCACTAAGCAGAATTTACAGCTTGGTTAATGAGAAGGAGGATTCTAAATGAATTTCAAGGTATCGAGGGGTATTATTACCCGCCCGGTCAAAGTCGTACTGTACGGCGTGGAGGGCATCGGGAAGACTACATTCGCTTCGAAGTTCCCTAAGCCATTGTTCCTTGATCTGGATAACGGCTCTGCCAGAATCGACGTTGACCGCGTGCAGGGGATTCCTGACTGGAACAGTCTCATTGCAGTTGTTAAGAGTTTCGCACAGAGCACGGATAATCCGTATGACACATTGGTGATCGATACAGCGGATGCGGCAGCAAGGCTTTGTGAAAGTTACATCATCAATACCAAAGTCACGTCCAGAACGAAGGAACTGAAGAGCATTGAAGACTTCTCCTATGGCAAGGGGTACAAGATGCTTTCTGAAGAGTTCGCGCATCTTCTGGTGTGGCTCGAAACCTGCATCGATCAGGGGTACAACGTTGTTTTGCTGGCACATGCCATGATGCGTACGGTTACGCAGCCGGATAATGACGGAAATTATGACCACTGGGAGTTGAAGCTCCCCGGAAGCTCCGTCAACAAATTGGGCCCGCTGGTCAAGGAGTGGTCAGATCTCCTGCTGTTTGCTGATTACAAGACAATTCTTGTCGACACGAAAGACGGTTTCGGCAAGAAGAAAGCAAGAGGAGGAAAGCGCGTCATGTATACGACACATACGCCGTTCGCAGATGCCAAGAACCGTTTCGGCCTGGATGATGTGATGGAATTTGAGTATGAGAAGATCGCCAAACTCATTCCTGAGAGGGTGAAGAAGGCGACAGCGACACCGGTAAAGCAGGAAATGCAGGAAGTGCAGGAATCACAGGAAGCTGCACCAGAACCGGAGCCGGAACCAAAGCCAGAGCCAGAGCCAAAACCAAAACCCAAACAGGCGAGGGCATCCAGAAAGAAGAAACCGGAGCCAAAGCCGGATACAGAAGCCGTCAAGAAATTACGCGCTCTGATGGCAGAGGCAAACATTAAGGAAAAAGATGTGATTGATGCTCTCGTTCTTAAAGGCATCTGTCTCAGCACGGCAAAGCTTACTGACTTCAATGATGGATTCATTGAAACAAATCTCATTGCACCATGGGACGGTGTAAAACGTTTCATTTTAGATACAATGCCATTTTAATTTAAAGGAGAATACACATTATGGATAATCCGATGGACACCAAAGCAATTGAATATCAGGTAGGCGCGCAAAACGGAGATTTCGCGCAGTTTGGCGACGAATCCCTTGATTGGGGCGCCAAGCTTGTTGATGACGGGAATGATGAAAGTCTCTTCCGCGTCATTCCGGCAGGTGATTATGATTTTACCGTTGCAGAAGTCAAATACGGCAGGACGCAGAAAGGCGCTAACATGGTGACGGTGCAGCTCATCATCAAAGTGCCTGGCGAAAGGGATGTACACGTCAACGACCGCCTGATCTTCACCGTCAAGGCGCAGTGGAAACTGGTCAAGTTCTTCAAGGCTATCGGGCTTTTCGAAGAAGCTCAGACGAGCGGGATGAACTGGAATCATGTACCGGACAAGACAGGAAGGCTGACGCTCAAGCACCGTGAATACAACAACAAGACGTATAACGAGGTGGCTGATTATGTCATACCGGACGGGAACATGACGAAGGGCGTTACTACATCAGGAAAGGCAGAGAGTGCCCCTGCCACTGTCCAGTGGTAAAACGCTATGGGCAGGGGGGATTTTGATATCATCCCTTTGTTGAAGTTTATCGACCCTGACGAAAATTATGAAATCTGGCTCCAGGTAGGGATGGCCCTCAAACATGAGGGCTATCCTCTTACTATCTGGGAGGATTGGTCAAGGTCCGGCAGTAAATTTCACGAAGGTGAATGTGAGAAGAAATGGAATACGTTTGAAGAGGAAACAGACACAATCGTGACCGGCGCAACGATCACCAACATGGCCAAGGCGCACGGCTGGAAGAATGACGATACTCCGATTGATATCAATGCCAGGCTTCCGGATGATCTCACCATCATTGACCCCGGATATATCGAGGTTGAACAGTTCAAATCTCCATCAGACGATGCATGGACAGACAAGGCACGGGCTGAAGAGCTTATCAATTACGTCAAAGCTTTATTTGATGACGATGAGATCGTCAGTTATACGACAAGGTCATTCAAAGACAGGGACAGCAAGTTTAAACCTCTTGAAGAAGGCCTTCACATAACAGCTTCTGACATGGTCGCAAGGCTTAAGAAATACGGGAGGATTGATCTTTCCATAGGCTCTCAGTCTGTATCAAGTGAAACGGAAGAAGACCCGCGGTCTGGCGGTGCATGGATTCGGTTTAACCCGATGAATGGCTACGGAGCAAAGAACTCTGACGTCACTTCTTACAGGTATACGCTGATTGAATCAGACAAGATGCCGGTATCAAAGCAGATAGCGATGATCAAGGCGTTAGAGCTTCCGGTGGCGGCACTGGTTTATTCTGGCGGTAAGTCTGTCCATGCCATTGTCCATATTGATGCAGACACGCTGAAGGAATACCAGCAGCGCGTGAAAATGATGTATGAAATCTGCACAAAGAATGGATTTGACGTCGATACGCAGAACAAGAACCCTTCGAGACTCTCCAGAATGCCGGGGGCGTACAGAGGACAAAATAAGCAGTTCCTGATTGCTACAAACATAGGGCATGGCTCTTATAAGGAATGGCTCGAGTATGTGGAGGAAGCAGCTGACGACCTGCCGCCCTTCACTGACCTTGAAAGTGTATTCAACAATCCGCCAGAGCTTGCACCGGAACTTATCGAGGGCGTTCTTAGACAGGGGCATAAGATGCTGCTTGTGGGCCCGTCGAAGGCTGGTAAATCCTTCGCATTGATTGAACTGGCGATAGCAATCGCAGAAGGCGGCAGATGGTTTGACTTCAAGTGCAGGCAGGGCAAGGTGTTGTATATCAATCTGGAAATTGACAGCGCGTCATGCATCCATCGCTTCATTGATGTATATAACGCCCTGGATGTACCGCCGGCGAACTTACAAAATATCGAGATCTGGAATCTCAGGGGAGCTGCCATCCCGATGGACAGACTGGCTCCTAAGATCATCAGGCGCGCCAAGAAATACGGCTTTAAAGCGATAATCATTGACCCGATATACAAGGTCATTACTGGCGATGAGAATGCAGCCGGCGACATGGCGAAATTCTGTAATCAGTTTGATTTACTCTGCCGCGACCTGGGCGTTTCCTGCATATACTGCCATCATCACTCGAAAGGGCAGCAGGGCCAGAAGAAGACGATGGACAGGGCGAGCGGTTCAGGGGTATTTGCTAGAGACCCTGACGCGATGGTCGATATTACGCCCTTATCGGACAACGAAAGCAATGGTGACATCAGCGCGTTCAAGGTATCCGGAGTGCTTCGGGAGTTTCCTACATTCAAAGAGTTCGTCGTTGTGTATCATTATCCGATTCATCAAGTCGATCACTCCGGCACGCTGGATATGAAAACCTTGGAAGGAAGCCTGGAAGATTTGAGGGATAAGGGTAATAGAAAGAGCGCGGAAGTTAGGACAAAGTGGCAATTGTCCCGTCAAAGCCAGATTGTATCGCTCATCGAAGATGCACTTTCGCACGATGAGAAAATCACACAAAGGCAACTTGCGGATTATTTCGTATGTTCAACACGAACAATCAAAAGCGATATGTCAAAGATTAATACGCCAATCCAGATATTTAAAGTTGATTCCGCGGGTGTTATTTCGAGAGTTAGATAATTGAAAAATGTTATCAATTAGGTGTGAAATTAGGTGTGAAATTTGCTAATAGAAATATATTAAATTTCACAGGTGAATTTCACAGGTGAAAAATGCATGGTTTCAATACGTAAAGAGAGCGCTTATAAAAGCGCGCTCTCTTCACAGTATATATTAAAACCTTTTTACCAAATGTCACACCTGGAACGGAAATGGATGTCCTACCAGATTGCACACCCTAAAGGATTAAAACAGGAGGCAAGAAAAAATGATTAAAGTCGAGACGATGAAGAAAAAGGAAATCGTAGAGAATCTCAAATATGTCGAAAAGATTGCAATCAAAGTACAAGCAATGGCACTGGCCGGAATAGAGGATCCAGAGCATCACTTAATTTCAATGGATGAGCTGGAAGGACTTCGTTCTGGTTCAGAATTCGTATTGCAGGCGCTGTATGAGGCATTCCCGGAACTTATGCAGGATGACACTGTTTTGGACCTTGCGGGAGCCGGAGCGTGTGTGGTCTTTGAAGCTAAAGCTAAAAGGGATGATATGAAAAGAAGAGCGGGGATGCTGAAAGAGCTCTTCTCGGAGGTGAAATGATGATTACTGTCGGATTGTATTGTGAAGTTGAAGACCCTGCTAAATCCTCGGAGCCGTATTTGTTTCACCTTCTTAGTAACAATGGCAAACCATTGGAGTTCGAAACGCGGCAGCGGGCAGAAACATTTTTATTAAATAGCGGCGTATCGCCATCTGATTTGGACAGCTTTTTGTTTTTAGGGAGCGATGAAAAAGTATGAATGATTCAGGATTGAGACCGGAGTATTACGCGGGAAAAGGTAAAGAACCAATACAGATCATGATGGAAATTATGTCGACGGATGAAATGAAAGGATTTCTTGAAGGAAATGTATTAAAGTATGTGACACGCGCCGGGAAGAAGCCAGGCGCACCGGCCCATGTCGATTATGAAAAGGCGCTGACGTATTTGAAATGGTTAATACAGCTCGAACTTTTCGGAACGATTGATACGGAAAGAACGCCGAAGAAGCAAGAAATAAAGCCGGGGATTGATTTATGACAGGAGCAACGATCGTTATCATCGGGGATCCGGTCGGAAAGGCCCGGCCACGGTTTTCTAGAAGGAGCGGAACGGTGTATACGCCATCTGCTACAAAGAAGAAAGAACAGGAGATTGAAAAGGCCTGGAGATCTGGCGGTTATATGATGTTTCCTAAGGATGTTTATCTAAGGGTGAAAATAGAGGCTTTTTTCTCTATCCCTAAGGCCTTCAGCAAGGCCAAGCACGCCATGGCCATAGATGGCATATTGAAGCCGGCTAAGAAGCCGGATGCAGATAATATCTTAAAACTTGGTCTTGATGCATTAAACGGCGTCGCGTATGCAGATGATAAACAGGTTATTTCTTGTGAATGCATTAAGGCATATGCGGAAACACCGCAAATGGTTATTACGGTATCTGAAATGAAGGTTTGAGAACGGAGGTATATTGTGGGTATAGCGGTTGGAAAGGCAGCACAGAAGGCTGTCTATACGATGGATGTCATGGCGGGTATCTATATCAGGATAACGGCAAGGGAAAGGAACGATGCCACATATCCTGACGCCTGGGAGGTGATCGTGCATAAAGAATGCGTAAGAGAAAAGGAGCCTGTTTTGCTTAGGATTCAGTATGCACCCAATGATAAGGGTTACATGATTCCGCTTAAGATGAGGCAGGCAGAAGAGATCGCGAAGAGTATCAGAAACAATCCATACAAGTATTTTGAGTTTATTGTCCATCGGAAACAGGGGGCTGGTATTTGATGACGGTAAGAGAATTTCTTCTAAGAGTCAGAAAGCAAAACCATATGCTGCTTGTTTATGAACAGGAATTAACAAATTTGCAGGCCCATGCATCTAATATATCCTCTCCTGCTTTTGGCGATAAGGTGCAGGGAAATCATATTTCCTCTTTGGATGAGATCGTTGAAAAGATCGTCATGCAGGCAGATAAAGTTAATCAATTATGGGATGCGTATATTGCTAATAAGGAAAGAGCTGCAAGCATGATTAGCCGTATTGATGACGACGCGCAAAAGGCGGTCTTGTATCGGTATTACATTATGGGCGAAAACTGGAAAACAGTTTCCTGCCAGATGCATTACACCAAGCGGTATATTTTCAAGCTCCATGATATGGGAATCAAAGAATTGTCGGGAATTTTTAAAAGAGTTCACTAAATGACACCAAAAGACACTACTTGACATGCTATTCTGGTATCGTGAAGAAAAGGGAAATATAATAAATTTGCTATTAATGCAAAGCCTCCCTCGATCACTGCCGCATAGGCAGCTTAGAAAGCATAGGCAGTTTAGAAACTAAAAAGTTAGACATGTTACTTTTGGACAATTTTCCTTTTCTTACACCTCAGAGATACTTTGACGATGGCAAAAAGCACGTAATGAAAGTTACGTGCTTTTTGCTGTCTGTTTTTATGTATATGGTGAACACATGGAAATCATTTATAAGAAGCCGTCTAAACTGACGCCATATAAAAACAACCCAAGAGACAATGACGGCGCGGTTGATTACGTCATGCGTTCGATTGACAGTTTCGGGTTTAAGGTTCCGATAGTGATTGATGCTGACGGGGTTGTCGTATGCGGTCATACGAAACTGAAGGCGGCAAAGAAACTACACCTTGAAAAGGTTCCGTGCATCGTTGCCAATGATTTGACAGATGACCAGGCTTTTGATGGATGGCTGACGAGGCATCAAAGGACGTATGGCTATAAATTCGTACATAAGAAAGTAAAACTTTGATTTTTTATGATCGGCGCAGGAGAAAATGGGAAATGATAACTTAAGGTCTTTAGGAACTTTAACAATGGAGGAACGACGGGAAATAGCCAAAAAAGCGGGTATTGCTTCGGGGAAAAAGAGAAGGCAACTGAAGGCATGGAAAGACATTACAAGGGCAGTTCTTGCAATGCCTATAAAGAATGGAAAGCTTGATAAGAATATCAAGAGCATCGCTGATGCAAAAGGAAAGAATATCCGCGTTCAAGACGTACTGGTCATCGCTCAGGTAATGCAGGCGATGAAGGGAAACCCGAAAGCCTTCGAAATGCTGCTGTCTCTTTCCGGGCTTATGGATGACAGTACGGAAACAGGAAATCCTTTCGACGGAGTCACAACGGAAGATTTAAAGAAGTTGGTTGATAATGATGGATAGAGAAACAATCATTAAGCAAGCCAGGCTTGAACTTGCCCGCCGTGATTTCTTCTATTTCTGCATGGCGAAGGCGCCAACCTTCTATAGGAAGAGCAGAACGTACTTGGTGGAATTGTGCAATGCGCTGCAAGCGTTTTATGAACGCAAATACAAAGAGGACGTCCTGATTATCAATCTTCCTCCGCGGCACGGAAAGAGCCGGACCGCGTCTTTGCTTGTGGAATGGGCACTGGGCAAGAACGGGCAAGAAAAGATCATGACAGGGTCTTATAATGAAACACTGTCTACGACTTTTTCGAAGAATGTCAGGAACGACATTCAAGAAGTCAAAGCAAGTCCTGACCGCATCGTCTACAGCGATATTTTCCCCGGCGTAGAAATCAAGCGCGGTGATGCTTCTATGAACTTATGGAGCCTGGATGGTGCATACAATTCATATCTTGCCACAAGCCCGACCGGCACGGCGACCGGTTTTGGATGCTCCCTGATGATAATCGACGATATCATCAAGAACGCAGAGGAAGCGTATAACGAGAATGTGAAAAGGAAGCATTGGGAATGGTTCACGAATACCATGCTCTCAAGACTTGAAGAGGGCGGGCGCGTGATCATCATCATGACCAGATGGGCTACGGATGACCTAGCAGGACGCGTGATCCAGTACTTCGGTAAAAATGCGCGTGTAATTACAATGAAGGCTATGCAGGACGACGGCAGCATGTTGTGTGATGAAATACTCTCACGGCGTTCTTATGCGTCTAAAACCAAGGCTATGGGCGCAGATATCGCCGCTGCCAACTACCAGCAGGAACCGATAGACATACAAGGCCGATTGTATACGTCGTTTAAGACGTATGACGATATACCGCGGGATAAGAAGGGGAATCCTCTTTTTACAGCAATCAGGAATTACACGGATACCGCAGACACCGGCGCAGATTTCTTGTGTTCCATCAATTATGGGTACTATGGCGGTGAAGTGTATATCCTGGATGTTCTTTACACGAATGAACCGATGGAGAAGACGGAGCCAAAGACCGCAGCCATGCTGCATAAGGATAATGTGGGCAGGGCTGATATAGAATCAAACAACGGCGGGCGTGGATTTGGCAGAAGCGTAGGACGGATTCTCAAAGAACGGTATGGATCCAACCGGTGTTATATAAACATGTTCCATCAGTCGATGAACAAGGAAGCCAGAATATTTTCCAATGCTACGTGGGTGATGGAACATATCCATTTCCCCGAAGATTGGCGAAACAGATGGCCGGAGTTCTACAATGCGCTTAACCGATACCAGCGTGAAGGCAAGAATGCGCACGATGACGCGCCGGATGCACTGACCGGTGTTTGTGAGAAGTCGATGGTATCCCAGCCGATGCGCGGATATGTAATAGATATTTAAGGAGTATCAGATGCCTAATTACAGATTTGTAAAAGATGCCTATTATGGCGAAGGAGGGTTTGCAGGCGGGGGCTACCTGGTAAAGTTCGACCGTGAGACAGAGAACAATTACCATAAGCGCCAAAAAATGGCGTACTACATCAACTATTTCAAGGATATCGTTGATTCGCTTGTAAATCCGGTTTTCAAGAAAAAACCATCCCGCAATTATGACGGACGGGGTAAAGAGTATATTGATACTTTCCTCGACAACGTAGATAATGCGGGTACGGCAATTAATAATTTTATGAAGAATGCAGCTCTTAAAGCCAAGCTTTTGGGAGCTGTTTTTATTTGCGTTGATAACTTCCCTAATATCCCCAGTGATATGGGAACGGCGATTGAGAACCGGCTGTTTCCTTATGCTTACATTGTGGAACCGGAGTTTGTGACAGATTACAGCGTGGACAACTTCGGCCGTCTGACGTCTTTGACGTATCAGGAGAATGTACAGATCGGAGAAAATACCACAATTACGCGCTGTGTTATTTTCAACGACAAGACGATTACGACAACAATTAACGGGCAGGTCGTGTCTCAGACTGAACACGGCCTGAGCAGGATTCCTGTCGTTTATTTCCCGGCTGTCTCTTCCAGCGGGCGGCAGACAATGAAACCTGCTCCTCCGCTTGAATCTTCTGCCGGTGTCGCTCGCGCCATCTACAATTTTCAGTCGTTCTCTGAAGAAATTCTACGGAAACAGACCTTTTCCATTCTTACAATGCCGTCTACTGACCGCCAGAGCATTGACCTCGGAGTATCGAATGCGCTTGCTTATGATCCAAGCGCGACAGGAGGAGCCAAGCCGGAATTCATAGCGCCTCCGAGTGCTCCGGCCGATGTCCTCATGAATGAGCGCCGCTTCCTGGTCAATGAGCTGTACAGAATGAATGGCTTGTCTTTCGTCATGGAAAGCAGTGCGCAGGCGTCCGGCGTCTCACGGCAGTGGGAATTTGAGAGAACGAACCAGACACTGGCAAGTTTCGCCGACCAGTGCCGGCAGTCTGAAACTGCGCTGATGAAAATCTTCCAGGCATGGCTTCATATTGATTGTGATTATAATGTCCAGTATGCGGATGATTTCGGAATCGTTGATGTTGCATCTGAAATGGCGGAAGCACAGGCATTGTCCGATCTGAACCTTGCGCCGGGTCTTAGAATTGAGATCCTTAAACGGTTGCTGTCTGTCTATCTTCCGGACCTTGCTCCTGACCGCTACGATGAAATTATTCATGAGGCTGAAGAGGCAGAAAGGGATGCTGTGATTTCTGCGCAGCCGGTTGAACCTCCGCCCGCCTCCGCTGGTGACTGATGAGTCCGAATGAAGCGGTAGCAAGGTTTCAGAAAGATTACGACAAGACAGCCGAAGAACTGAAGATAGAAGTACAGAAGAATATTGATGCAGGAATGAAGCCGGATGCTGCCGTTGAGAAAGCATTTAATGACGCGGCAGTCATGGACAGCCTGACAAGCGGAGTCGAGCAGGCGATAAAAGATTGTTACACGGTAGAAACTCCTGTTTCTGATACCGGTGTAAATCCTTTCCTGCATTGGATGTCTGAGAATATGAAGCTTTCCGAAACAATCCACGGCGCAGGCCTGAAGATGAAGCAGGAAATCGTTGACACGATCAAGACGGCTCAGAAAGACGGATCGGATATACAGAAAGCGGCGCGGGCACTCTATGACGGATATGGATATGGCCATGTAACGAAACAGCAGAAGTTGCCCGAATACCTGGAACAACTATTAAGCGACGTCGACGAAGCGGTAAGCGGCGCTGATGTAGCAAAAGACGAAGCGATGAAAGCCGTCATAAAAGACGTGAAGAAAGCAGCGCGCAATGTTTCAAGGCTGTCCGGAATGACAAACGGCAGCATGAATTTGAAAACAGCGTATAAGGCACTTCTAAAAGCCTTGAAAATGTTCGATGATAAATTAGTCGAGAACACCGCCAGAACCGCTATAGAAGAAAAATCACGCTATATAGCCGACAGAATAGCAAGGACAGAAGCCGCCAGAGCTTACGCGCAATCAACCTTTGATAAATATGCCAATGATAAAGATATCGTTGCTTACAAATGGACATTATCTTCCCGCCATCCCTGTGATGACATATGTGATCTATACGCCAATGCTGATTTATATGGCATGGGAAAAGGCGTATTCCCAAAAGACAAGTTCCCTGTACTGCCAGTTCATCCTAACTGCCTGTGCCATATGACGCAAATATACCAGGAAGAATTGGATAATTTGACGCCCGTAAAGGACCCGCTCAAAGCTGGTGAAGAATATCTCAAGACAGCACGGCCAAACGTTTTAAAGCGTATTCTGGGCGTAAATGGTGCTGCTGATTTCAAGGCCGGCAGGGTCAAATGGTACGACGCGGCGAAGGAGTACAGTGAAAATTACATGAAAACACTTTTTGAGATTGAAAAATCTGATACAGACGATTGATATGAATGTCTTTCGGTTTGCAGACGTTAAAGAACAAGCTTTTTTTATTGGAAAAACTCGGCAAGACGCCGGTTTTTATATTTGCGGTAGACCCGCGGAAAGGGTGCATTCAGACAATGACACTTGAAGAAATTTACTCAAAACTGAAAGAGATTGACGGCGGAGCGGAAATGACCGACGCCGTGCGTAAAGAGTTGACCTCTTTACGCAACGAAGCGAAGGAAAACCGTCTGGCAAAGGAAGAAATCCTCCGTGCAATCGGTGCAAAAAATGCTGATGAGGGAAAAGCGCAGATGGAATCGTTGAACAAGCTCATGGAAAAGCTGAAAGAAGCAAATACGAATCCTGATGCAATGGTAACGCGTCTGAGTTCTCTTGAAGATCAGGTGACTGCATTGACCAAGGCAAGCAATGATGCAAAAGCGGCCGCTGAAAAAGCAAAACAGGAGCAGATTGCAAGCCAGAAACACAGCGCGTTGATTGAAGCTCTGACGGCAGCGCACGCAGTAAGTCCAGCTGAGATATCAAAGCTCTTAAGCTCGCAGGTAAGTCAGGATGATGCCGGAGCACTGGTATTCTCTCTGGATGATGGTACGACAACAGATATCAAAACTGGTGTTGAAAATTATTTGAAATCCAACCCGTGGGCAGTCCCCAACAATGGCAATCCAGGCGGCGGCAGTCACGCTCCGATTGACAATTCAGGACACAAATACACCGGGGAAGAGATTCAGAACATGTCGATTGACGACATTAACAAGAACTGGGATGACATTGTAAAATCATCCAATAGTAATGGTTAAGGAGAAAACATTATGGCAACAACTTCTTTTGTCCCGAAACTCTGGGACGCACGACTTATTGCAAATCTTGACAAAACTCTCGTTTACGCAAATCTGTGCAATCGTGATTATGAAGGCGAAATCAGATCCGCAGGCGATACTGTACACATCAACAAGCTGAATGCACTGACAGTTAAGGATTATACTGGCACTGTTACTTCCGAAGAACTCGGCGGCACTTCTCTTGATCTCGTTATTGATCAGCAGAAATACTTCAGCTTCAAAGTTGATGATATCCTGAAGACCCAGTCTAATCTGGCACTGGTTGACTCTGCTATGCAGCAGGCCGCTTATGCACTCTCTGATAAAGCAGATCAGACAATTGCAGGTCTTTATGCTCAGGCTGGCACTCAGATCGGCTCTGATGAAAGCGCTACAAAGATCGGTACAACAAACAAAGCATATGATGCGCTGATTGATATGGGCGTAGCACTCACAGAAAACAACGTGCCGACTTCCGGCCGTTTCGTAGTCGTACCGGCATGGTTCGAAGGCATCCTGCGTAAAGATGACAGAATGGTTTCCACTGGTGATACTGCCGCACAGGCCGCAAGAATCAATGGTTACCTTGGCCGCGTAGCTGGCTTTGATGTATACGTTTCCAACAACGTACCGAATACTGAAGGCACTCTGTACAAGATCATTGCAGGCAACAATACAGCTATGTCTTACGCACAGCAGATTCTCAATACTGAATCCTTCAGAGACCAGACTTCTTTCGCTGATGTTGTTCGCGGCCTCATGGTTTACGGTGCAAAAGTCGTACAGCCGCAGGCTTTTGTATGCATGACTGCCAATAAAGGTTAATTATGGCCAGTGAGGCCGGGGACATCTTGGCCAAACACATAAAAAGTGTGATCGCCAAGAGTGCTACGAAAATTATGGAGTATGCGCAGGAAAACCACAGGTTCACGACGCGCACCGGCGCACTTGAAAGGTCAGTCAAAAAGGAAATAGCGGCGGACGGATTCTCTGCCGTTGTATTCCTTGATGAAGATGAAGCAGCATACGCGCCGATGGTTCACGCGGGGACTAAATCGCATATGATTTATCCCAAATACAAAAAAGTCTTACGCTGGAGCGGCGGCGATGGGTTTGTGTTTGCTAAACGCGTTAAGCATCCAGGAACAAAGCCTGATGAATTTCTATTTAAGGCTGCCGATGCAACGAAAGACGAAATACAAGGCGTGGTTGATGCGGAAACAGAAAAGGCGGCACAGGAGATTGCCGCACAGATGGTAAAGGATGTGATGAAATGATCTTTATCACAAAGGCCACAGACAATGTCATGACGGCCGAAGAAAACGCTATAAATTATGCAAACGCATATGTGACACGCCTTATGTTGCGTCTTGGTGTGCAGGAAAGCGAAGTGAAAACGCCTGTATCTGAGATCGTGCAGAAGCTGGCCGAACTTGTCGCCTTGCGTGAACAGGCGGCGGCTTTAGTGGGAAGCGATGCTACCGCATATCTGGAAGGCGTGAACGCTGATGATATCTATAACAGAAAATACAAGATATACAGCGACAGAGTGAAACAAATCGAAAATACAATTAGTTATACCGATTTCATGGGAGCAGATGCAGAAGGCAGAAACAAACTGTTTATAGGCACAATTCCCATCAACCGTGCATAAGAGGGCCATTATGGATAGAGTTCTATTTTTAACAGATCGCGTTTTGAAAGTCCTTCAGGACGGTACAGATTTGCCATGGGTGAAAACCCTGGGCGCGCCTTCCTTCCCAAAGGTAACAACGGGATTCTTATGCATGGGAAACATTCGGTACTATGATTTCACGAAGGATGCGCAAAAAGGCAAGATTTCTTTTGAAATCTTCATTATTACACCAGAACTCACCAACGAAACCGCCTTGACCATTGAAAAAACAACATTTCTAGTTAAAGATATTTTGAACGAGAATGAAGATTTTGCAGGCGAGGCGCTGTCTTCTGAAGTGACTGAAATCAATTTTGCACCTCCGGCGGGTAAAACGGCTGCCGGTGCATCCCGTATTGTGTATACTATCGATTTTGAAGATTATGAGTATTAACAGAAAGGAACATAATATATGTCTAAAGTAAGACCCGTATACAATGCAGCAGCTGACAAGCTCAAAGGCAAAGACGTGCTTGTTTATATCAATTTCGGCGAAACTGCTACATACGAAGCGCCGGTGTGGTGCCTGATCGGCGGACAGACTGACGCTAAATACACCATCAAGGCCGATTCTATTGATGGTTCTAACAAAACTTCTGGCGGATGGGGCGAAACTTACTCCGGTATCAAAACTTCTGAACTTTCCATGTCCGGTATCCGCTGCAAGAACGATGAAGGATACAACGCGCTGAAAGATGCATTTCTTAAAGACGAAAAAGTGGATATTGTAAGATATTCTACTGACGGCGGCGCAGAAAGAAACTGGTATTCTGTTACCGATCTTTCCGACTCTACTCCCCATGATGATATGGCAAGTTTTGATGCAACGCTGGAAGGTGTCGGAAAACCGACATTCTATTCTGGTCTTCTTGCAATTACCGATGTTAAAGGCGCAGGGGGAGAATAATAAGATGATTAATTACGACAAAATCAATCGTTTTGTCGTTGTAAAGATTGGAGACGTGAATGTTCACGTCTCTTTTTCTTTATCAGCTCTCGAAAAGCTGGAAAACGACGTATTTAAAAACCTGATCACTTTTGTGGATTCCGGGGATGTTCCCACACTGTCGCAGCTGGTCAAAGCGTTCAAGATTGGCGCAATGGATGCTAATAAAGCACTGACAGAAGAAAAGGCGAATGATCTTGCACTTGAACTGATGCGGGGAGAAGGGATTCCCGAATTAATGCGCGTGTTTTATGTAACTCTTGGCGTTTCCGGGATTATGGGCGAAGCGGCCTCCGCACAGCTTATGGAAAATTTCGGTGTGACCTCCCGTGATGAAAAACCAAAAAACGCACAGACGGAAAAACCGACG
>ERZ773208.847-NODE-847-length-27197-cov-10.048302_pt1 | contig 27197 bp, 30 predicted proteins | sample MGYA00581006_ERZ773208 | MGnify/ENA primary metagenome ERZ773208 (study PRJEB29015, sample SAMEA2737793) | human gut metagenome | biome: human gut; feature: human-associated habitat; material: faeces | place: China | collected 2012 ... | reverse complement strand
AAAAACAAATGAAAGAAGAAGGACTTAAAGCAGAAAATGGTGGCTACACTCTTACTCAAACAGCAAAAATATATTTAGATGATACTAAATATCAAAAGAGATCACTCACTACTATTCGAGGTTATAAACAATTACTTAATAATTGGATTTTACCTGATTTAGGTGATATTAAAATTAGAAGTATAACTGAACAAGATTTAGAAAAATTATATGATAAAATGAGAAATACTATTAATCCACAAACTGGCAAACCACTATCTGAAACTTATATTAATCATTGTCATAAACTTATTACATCCATTTTCAATTATGCTAAAAAGAAAAAATGGTTATTATCTAATCCTGCAGAGTTTGTAATAAATCCCCCTAAATTAAAAATCAAACAAAGAGATTATTATAACTATGAAGAAATGATGGAAGTTTTTGAACTTTTAAAAAATTATGATATTAGATTTAGAACTGCAATATTTACTTTGTTTAATACAGGGTTTAGACGAGGCGAACTTGGTGGCTTGAAATGGAAAGATATAACTAAAAGAAAAATGCCTATTACTGAAAATGGTGTGAGAAAATTCCAAACTACTCATATTATTAGTATTAATCGTGAGCTTATGACCGTGTCGAAGGAAATGCAAGAAGATCCTGATTTTTTGAAGAAATACGATATCATAGAACAAGTAACTGATTCATTGGTTGCTATTAAACCTAAAACTGATAAAAGTATTCGTAAAATTGTTGTTGTAGATGAGGTATATGATGTATTTATGGAATATAAAAAATATCAGATTGATAATGGTTTTAATCCAAGTGATGATGATTATATTTTTAGAACATTAGAATTAAATAGTGTTTGGCATCCTGATTATATAACTAAAGAATGGGCAAGATTTATAAAAGATAATAATTTAAAACCGATAACTGTCCACGACATAAGACATAGTCATGCAACTTATTTATTATCAATTGGAGTTCCACCACAAGATGTTGCTCGTAGACTTGGTCACTCTGAACCATCTACAACTTTAAGAATATATACTCATAGTAATCTAATACAAGATCAAAAAATAGTTAGTATGATGGCGAGTAACATTTTTAATAATGATATTCCTGATGTAGAAGTTCAGCCATTAACTTTATTATCAATTTTAGTAAATGATTCTACACTTACTAATGATGATGATTTGTTTAATACATTAGAGTGGTTAACTCATGATAATATTACTCGTGATGATTTAGATAGTTATATGAATATGTGTAAGCAATATATATTGGATAGTAATCCAAATTTACAAATGTTTAATCAAGCTATTGAAAGTATTGATCCTGAATTAAAAGACAAACTACTTGGTGGCATTTTTGCCATTTTTGATAATAATCATGAACTTTCACTTAGTCCTATAAGTGATATTACTAAATATAAAGATGAGAATATTAGTATATAATAAATCCCACAATTCGTTGGAATTGTGGGAATTTTTTTAGTTCGTGGCTATTTTCAAGAATACTAGCAGTCCAAAAGACCTTTGTTGCACTTTTTAATGTTAATTGGTGGCACTTTTGGTGGCAAAAGTATCGTTTTTAATCAAATTATATCGTATAATATCAACATATGAATTGGCAGTTTGGCTTGGTTTTATGGGAATTTGCTATTTTATAACAGGAGTTTTAATATCCTCCAAAACTTTTGTTGGGAGTTCGATTCTCTCATCCCCTGCCATTTTGAAATTTACTCTAGTTTGTTTAGAGTTTAAATATAGAAGAATGTGAAAACTAAAGTGATGTGGATTCAATTTAGGTGTCATTGACTAAAAAATATGATGTTAAAAGGGAAATTCATTTTTCTCTTTTTATTAAAGTTTTTCTATTTAGTTTTTGATTTTAAACTTGCTATATTATAAAATATTTTTAGAAAGGATTAAATATATGAAGGATAAAAAAGATTATTTATTTGAGGACTTTCCTAAATTTGAAGTGACCGAAAAAATGAGAAAAGACATTATTGAAAATCCACAAAAGTATTCTAATTGTGATGTTAGAGTAAGATGTGGTAAATTTTATACTGATGAAGAGCTTCAAAGAAAAATAGAAGATAGTCTTAATAGAGAATTACCTGGTCAAAAGAAGTTGCGTAAAATCAAGAGAAATTAAGACAAAATAATAAAGGAATTTTATGGGAGGTTTTATGAAAGAAATATTAGATTTAATAAATTCTGAAACATATTTTATGATAGATATTGATGGTGTATGTATTGATACAGAGCAAAGAATTGCTAAAATAGCTCAAAAGATTGGGTGGAAGGAAGCTTTTAAATCAATTGATTAGCATGAACATATTTCTTCTTCAAAACAAATTCATAATAGTGTTGATATATTAAGAGAAGTTCAACAAAAATTGAAAAGAATTCAGTTATTAACTCAAAATCATACATCTGAAGAAGAATTTGAAAAAATAGAATATTTTAGGAAAAAGGGTGTTTGTATACCTATAGTATCTGTTCCACCTAAAGTTAGCAAAAGTATTATTGTTCCTCCATCTTTCTATGATGGGAATGTCGTATTAATTGATGATAAAGAAAAAAATGTAATAGAATGGAATAATGCTGGTGGCATAGGTGTTCTTTTTACAGATGCAGATGTATCAGATAATTTAACAAGCGTTAAGAGTCTAGAATTTTTAAAAAAAATTAAATGAAACAAAAATATAAAAATTGTGAATTATTTTTCTAAATTTTATTATGTAAATATTTAATATAAGTTTTTGAATAATTGTTATTAAATTAGATTAATAATATGTATACAATTAATATATTATAGGTTATAATTAAATTAGGAGGAGAAAAAATGAAAAATAAAATCTTAATAGGGTTAACATGTTTATTTGTATTAATTTGTATTGTAGGGTGTGCAAATACAAAAGAAAACACAAGTGTAAAAAATGATAATGTAAAAAGTGATACAGAACAAACTGTAAAATCAAAATGTTCATATTATGAATGTTTAACAAAGATGTCTTTAGATAATACATTAGAAGAATTAAATGGTATAGTAGGATTTGAAGCTACTAAACTTGAAAGTACTTCACTTGATAAGTATGAATATGACTTTGGTAATGATAAAAAAATTACTGTTTCATTTTCAAATGATAAAATAGTATCTATAAAAATTGAATATGATAAAAAAGAATTAAAAAATAAAAAAGTAACACTTGATAACTTATCAGACATAAAAGCAAGAATTAATGATGGAATTAGCTATGATGAATTTAAAAAAGCCGTTGGTGGTGTTGATGGAACTCTTATTGAAGTTAGTTCTTGGAATAAATATGTTTGGGTAGCAGAAGATGGAAGTAGTAATGTAACTGCATCTTTTGGTAAAGATGGGAACCTTAAATTCTTTAATGGATTAGGTTTTAAAAACTAATAAAAAATGTTAACTATATTAGAGTATTGATATAATTTCAATACTTTTTTTGTACTATATTATTTAATAAAAATATAAATTATTATGTATATCATAAGTTTTTTTCGTTAATTTATATTTTAAAGTATATATGATATAATGAATGTGTATATAGATTTAACTATATTGTTTTTAATTAAGTTTTAATGATAACAAAATAATCGTAAGTGTATTAATTTTATATTCAGGAGGTTTTTTATGAAAAATGAAAAAGATGATAACAAATTACATTTAATTATAGGTGAGGATATACCAAATGATGCTCCCAAAGAGTTTAGCAAAGTTGCCTTATATATTCGAGATAAAGAAAAAAATTTAAACTTATATACTGAAGTTTCTTTGCCATATTTAATCAATCACTCAAAATTTTTAGATTATGAGGGAGATCCCAGATACCTTTTTATGGAAGATTATGATTCAAAAAATAAAATCAGTAGGTATATATGTATGATAAAACCTTTTGGTTCTATGAAAGGTGTATATCGTTTACTTGATGGGAATCCTATTAAAATAAGACCAATTAATATATTATATGAACTACAAAATGATGTAAAAGCATATAAACTTGTAAATGAAGATAATGATAAAAAGTAATAAATAGTTTAAAAAAACAGTTAGATTTAATTTTAACTGTTTTTTTATTTATAATAAGGTACTTAAAAATTTAAAGTTTTAGTAATATTCATATTATCTAATTAATTTCCATTAACATATTTTATCTTTAATATTTCTGTTTCACATTTCTTATTTTTATAACAATATTTAATTTCTAATTTTATTGCTGATTTAAAATCTGATTTATCTGTTCTAGTAAATGCATCTTCTTCTTTATCACTTTTTATTCCTGATTCTTCAAGAGAAAAGTCTTTTAAAATTTGATCAAAACTTCTTCCTTTTACTTTAGCCATTTCATCACTAAACATTGAGTCGTCATTAAACCTTAAATCAATTTTGTATTCATCTAAATCTTTTTCATTCTTTACTTTCTTTAATACTTTGAAATTATCAAGATAGATATATCTTTCGTCATTGTCTCCATAATATACTTTACCTGTTTCAAATGCAAAATGTTCTGATTCACCAATAAACTTATATGTTATGTTGTCTCTTTTTTCATAACCATAGTCTTCCTTATAAGTTATTTTATTTTTAGAATTCATAGAACAACCACATATTGTAAATAAAACAAAAATAATTAATAATCTTGTAAATATTTTTTTCATAATACTTCTATACTAAATTTTTATTTAATATATTCCTCCTTTTTAGCTTATTATACCATAAATAAATTTTAAAATATATGTTTTTTAATTGTTGTATTTTATATAATATTTTATGATAATCAATAAAAATATATTGACAAATAATAAAATTAAGCTTATTATGTAATTGAGGTGAGGAGTTTTGAAAAAAAGTTTTATAGCGAAAATAGTTGAAATAATATTAATAATTATATTAATAGTTGGATGTATATCTTTAATATTTGTACCAGAATTATATGATATGTTTAAATATACAAATGTTAAAACATTTATGAATCAGACATTAATATATAGAATTACCTTTTATTCTTGCTATGTAATTGGTCTTTATATTGTATATAAAATGATCAAATTATTTAATATTGTTTATGAAGGTAGTCCATTTAAGAAAGAATTAGAAAATATATTAAAGGTAATAGCGGTAATGTTTATGTTATTATTTTTAATTGTTATTATTAAGTCAATATTTATTCCTAATTTGTTGTCATTTGTCGTAGCAATTATATGTTTTATCGCATCACTTAGTTTTTATGTTTTAGCAGAAGTAATAAAATCTGCGATTAAATATAAGAACGAAGTAGATTTTACGGTGTAGGTGAATAGTATGATAGTAGTTAATTTAGATGTTATGATGGCAAAAAGAAAAATGTCATTAAATGAACTAAGTGAAAAGACAGGAATAACGACAACAAATCTTTCAATATTAAAAACAAATAAAGCAAAAGCAATTAGATTTTCAACACTTGAAGTAATATGTAAAGTACTTAATTGTCAACCTAGTGATTTGTTAGAATATAGAGGTGATACAGATGGAATTAAAGATTGAAAGAGAAAATGTAATTGTACCAATTGTATCGGCATTATTAATAGTAATAATAAGTAATCTAAAAATTGATTGGTATTTTAAAACTATTATGTTTCCATTTTTTATGGTATTAGTATCAAGTACTATATTAGTTATGAAAAATGATGATATAAATAAAAAGGCATTTTATTTGCTTATACCAATTATACTTATAATATTTAGTAATTTAATTTTGATATTATTAAAAGGAACATTAGATGAAAATAATGAAATATTAAATATTATTGTACTTCCAATATTAATTTCAATATATTTATTTTCATTAATTAACAAAAATTATAAAATAACTTTAGTTAATATTCCACTTATGTTTAAAATATTTCCTAGATATTTATTTAGAAATTTAAAATTTTTAAAAATTAAGACAAGTAGAGAAAAAACAAATAAGATATTAAATGCAGTATTTGGAATTATAGTAGGTATTGTATTTTCTATAGTCATTCTTTTACTTTTAATGAGTGCGGATGATTATTTTAATAAGTTTGTTTCTAAGGCATTTATTTCAATTAACCTTGATTTTTCAAAAATAATGCAATTTGTAATATTTTTCATAATTATATTTTCTATAGGTGTTAATTTAATAAGAAATAGATATATAGTTATGAAAGAAAATAAAATAAGAAAAATAGATCACACAATAATAATTTCTATGTTATCAGTTATTAATCTTGTGTTTGTATTATTTTTAATATCAGAAATATCAAAATTATGTGGTAATTTTTTACAAATACCAAAGGGATATATTTATTCTAGTTATGCAAGAGAAGGCTTCTTTCAGTTATTGTTTGTAACTATAATTAATTTTTCAATAATACTATATTTAATATATAAAACAAATGTAATAAAAGAAAATAAAATTATTAGAAATTTAGTTTTAATTTTAATAACATTTTCAGTATTATTAATATTTAATTCATATTATAGAATGTTCCTTTATATTGGTAAATTTGGATTTACTAATTTAAGACTTCAAGTAATATTATTCCTATTTATGGAACTTATATTATTTGGAATAATTATTAAGAAAATAATTAATAAAGTTAATAATGATGGATTAATATTCCTAGTAATAATGACAAGTTTTTATGTTATTAATTTATATATTTGTAATGATTTCTTTATAAGATTGATCGGTTAAAAAAAGCTTCAAGAAAATATCTTGGAGTTTTTTGTTTACATAAAAGAATGAGAGTGTACTTGTGTGGAACGTGATTAAAATTTTTCGTTTACATACAAATTAGAAAACTTAAAAATTTTCAATACTTTCATTGACATCTCTGAATGAAAATGATAAAATTGAATTATAGGTGATTATATATGGACAATAAGATAATAAGTTTTACTACTATTAAAGGTGAATTTGACAAAAAATATAGAAATCAAACTGAATTTGATTCGTTGGTACCTATTCATTTAACATATAATAAAAAAGTAAAAATAAAAAATGCAAAAGGCGAAAAAAATGAGGAATATTATAGGTGCCAATTTATATATTCATTAATTAATTCTGGAATGTATTCAAAAGATTATATTGGAGAGGAGGTACAGTTTCCCAAAGGAAACAAAAATTCTTCACCAATAAAATTTGATGCAGCAATATTTGATGATAAAGATTGGTTTGAAAAATATAAAAATTGGCATAAAAACAATAATCAAAGTGATTTAGATTGGTTAAGAAAGCATTTAATTTGTGTAATTGAATTTAAAAATGAAAATTCTAAAGAAACTGAAGTGGTTTATAATCAACAATTAAAGCCAGCATTAAAAGAAATTGAGGCAAGCTTTGCTATTGGAATTATCTATGATGCAGAAAGATTATACTTATTTAAAAAGAAAAATAATTTGTTTCTAAGATTTGATGAATCATTAAATTTAAAAGGCGATGATAGTGGAATTAAAGAGTTATCGTTACATTTACCTGATTCATATGGTAAAATTCCAACATTTGATCAATTAAAAAGAAAAATAAATTCATATTATATTGATCGTTCAAGAAGAACTATTGATGATTTGGAAATAATAAGTGGGATTTACAGTAAACAATTAACAGATGGTATTTCCAATATATTAAGAGTAATTGATAAAGTAGGAATGAAAAATACAAGGGGTTATGAGATATTAATACAAACTTTAGCATTAAAGATATATGATGAAAAAAAGAATCAAAAGGTTAATGCTATATCTAATAAGAAAGAGTATTTGAAATTCTATAAAAATAAAGAAGAAAAAGAACCATTAGAACGATTAGGGATGGAAAGTCTACAATTCTTTATATCAGATTCAGAAAGAACTTTTTATACATTGGCTGATGATAATGTACAAGTATTTATTGAAAGAATGAAAAATTTATACAAAGAAGCTGCTCGTGAATATCATTACATATTGAATAGAACAATTAGTGAAACAATAATTTGGGAAAAAATAGAACATATCAAAATTATTAGTGAAATAGTAGAACAATTACAAGATTATAGTTTCGTAAAATCTGAAAAAACAGATTTGTATCAATTAGTATTTTATAAGTTTGCCAATGAGTTTTCAAAAACTGATAAAGGGCAATTTATTACTCCAATACACTTAATTGAATTTTTAGTAAAAATAGTAAACCCAAAAAGAAGTGAAACAATAATTGATCCAACATCTGGAATTGCAGATTTTTTATCTGTATCTTATGTTAATTCTCACGGTGAATTAACAGATGATAATTTATATGGTGTTGACAACGATAGTGACATGATTCGTTTAGCACAATTAAATATGTTACTTAATGGAGATGGCAATGCCAAACTTGATTTTAAACCAGATAAGGGATCTATAATATGGAAATTTGATGATCGTGATAAATTAGTTGAATTAAATCCAAAATTACATAAAAATGGAAATTGGAATAATTGGAAAGATGAAACAAAACTTAAAGAATTTGATGTGGTGTTAACAAATCCACCATTTGGTGAAGATAGAAAATATGAACCTAAAAATGATGTTGATAGAGATATTATAGAAATGTATGAGCTATGGAATGTTGCAAGAAGTGGAAATTGGATAGATTTAGGACTTGTTTTTCTTGAAAATGCATATAGAATTTTAAAAGAAAATGGTAGAATGGGTATAATACTATCTAACTCGATTGCTTCTGTTGATAGATGGAATGCAGCCAGAGAATGGCTTTTAAAGCATATGAGAGTTGTTGCTTTGTTTGATTTACCTCCCGATATTTTTGCTGATACTGGAGTAAATACAACAATGATTGTAGCATATAAACCAGAACAAAATGAATTGGAAAAGCTTCAAGATGCAAATTACGAAATTTTTGTAAAAGATATTAAAAATATTGGATATGAAGTTAGAACATCAAAACGAGTTAAGTATTTTAATCCTGTTTATAAAATCGATAATAAAACTTTTAATATTGAAGTGGATGAGAATGGGAATCCAAAATTAGATGAAGATTTTACTGATACAATTAATGACTTTAAAAAGTGGTGCTTAGGTCAAGAAGAAAAACTGAAAGATTTGTTTTTGGATTAAATAGGTGATTAACTATGATTAAGTATAATGATGTAATTAAAAATAATTTTGTTTTATCACCTCATCGATTACAATTAATGGAATATTCAAATAAAAATACTTTTAAATTAGAAAATTTATTATCAAGAAAATTAAATAAACAGGATAATGGAATAGATATTGGTAGCAATAATTATATGAAAAATTCTAGTTACAAGTTTCTTAAAACTAGGGTAGCTAATAGGGATAATTATATAGTTGATTTATCTTCTAACGAATCATTTGAATTTATGAATTATAATGCATTTGTTCAGCAAAATTTAAAACTTGGAGATATTCTAATATCGAAAGATTCTAATATAGGAGAATGTTGTATTTTAGATGATGACTATCCAAATTGTATGGTTGCTAGTGCTTTTTATAAACTACCATTAAAGGAAAATAAATATTATATTTTTTCATTTATGAAAACTTATTATTTTAAAAATCAATTAGATTTGATGGTTCCACGTGGTGCAACCATAAGGCATGCAGGAACTAAGTTTTTAGATTGCTTTATTCCTTTTCCAAATGGTAAAGATGCATTAAAAATTATTTATACAATAGAAAATATTACAAAAGATATTATTAGCAAGGAAAAACAAATTAAATTTAATGAAAACAAAATATTTGAAATAATAAAAAATGAGCTAAAGAATAACTCTTATATTTCTAATTACTCTTTGCCAAAGTATAATGAATTATATACTAAAAATAGAATAGATGCAGGGTATTATTGTGAGGAATTTAAAAATATTAATTCTTTAATAAAAAATTATAAGAGTGGTTTTTCTAATTTGAATGATTTTGGTTATGAAATATCTAGAGGTCAGAATTTGCAAGTTTCATGTATAGGTAAAAGCATTGAATCTAATGAATATATAAATGGTTTTTATAAAATTGCTAAACCAACTAACTTGTCTGATTATGGAACTGTAACATCCTATAATTATTTAGGTAATAAAAATGATTTACTGTTGTTGAAAAATGGTGATATTGTTTTTTCTGCTGAAGGTACTATAGGAAAATGTGCAATGTTTTGTGATGTTGATAATGAGAAAGTTATTACTAATATACATGGAATAATTTTAAATAAATTAGATCATAATATTGTAGAAAGTGGATTTGTTTGTTGCTTTTTAAGATATTTGAGAAAAATTGGTTATTTTGATTATTTATCTGTTGGTGGCCAAGGTGGAAGTTTAGCAATGAAATATTGGAATGATGTAATAATTCCAAAGTTTCCAAGAGAACTGATGAAAAATATTAGTGAATTATATTGCAATGTAAGTTCGGCTAACAAAAATAATATTATTAGTTTATCAAATAAAATTAAATCATTAAAAGATTCGTTAAATGATATATTTGATTTGATTGTTTCAAAAGAAAATATATCATATGAAGAGGTAAATAAAATAATTAATAAAAGATAATTATTAATTGAATTAAAGCATACCTTTTATTTAAAAGGTATGCTTTAATATTAATAAATAAAAGATGAAATATTTAGTAATGATAAAACTTTATTATAAAAGACATTAATATTAATTCAGAAACTACTAAAATATATTTTAATAGTTTTCAGGTGAAATGAGTATATGTGATATTTTTGATAAATTTTGTGAATGGATTAATAATGCCAAATATACTGCTATCAAGGTTCAATGTCAAGTAGTGTTGGTAGACTAAAAAACTAATGAAAAATGAACTGTATGAGGAGACTAGAAATAGTCTTCTTTTATTATGCTAAAAGAGGATTACAAATACCTTTAATAAGCATAATTCTAGCTTTTAAATGAGAAAACTTTCTATAGCCACAAGCATTATGTTTAACTTGTTTAATAAGGTTATTGGTATCTTCAACTAAATAATTAGATAAATCATAATTGAAAACATTAATTATATAATCTTCGAAATTCAAGAAAGTTTTAATGGCAGTTTTAGAATATTTATTTAATTTTTTGTTATCAACATTATGAATAGTATTTAAGAATTTATTTTTATCATGGTTATTAATAGATTTAATGATACCTTGATATAAATTATAAGTATAATTTAATATATCATCAGTATTTATAAGATATTGAACAATATCATATTGAGACATATCTTTATTAAAATTTTTAGAATATAGTTTATTATTTTTATCTAAATCATCTTCATTTTTAAGAATTAATTTCCAATATTTTTTAAGTTTATTATAATTAGGATTAGATTTTTTTCAGAGACTAATTCTAGTTTTATCAAAAGCATTTCTAATTTGAAGAACAATATGAAATCTATCAGAAATTAGAATGGCATTAGGAAAAAGTTTATGCATTAAGATATAATAAGGTTTGTATAAATTCATAGTAATAAATTTAACTTTATTTCTATTGGATTTTTGATATCTAGAGAGATATTTATAAATATCTTTAGAGATTCTAGAATTATTAATATCAAAAATATTTCTAGAATCTTGATTAACAATAATAAAGGCAAGTTTAGATATAGTATCCTTGGTGGCAGAAAAATCATCAATACCAAAAGAAACAGGTAAAGAACCATTATTTTTAACATATTTATCAACAGAAATATCATCTAAAATTCTATTAACAGAATTAGTAGAAATATTATTTCTTTTGGCAATTTTTTTCAGAGTCTTTAGTCATTAAATCAAGAATAACAGAAGTACGAGTATCATTAGAAATTTGTTTATGAAAATCAACAATATTAGTAGAAGCAGTAAAGGTTTTATTACAGTGCTTACAGAAAAATCTTTGTTTATCTAAAAGAAGAATAGTATTATAGTTACAAACTTTAGTGATTTTAACTTCCATTATTAATGCATTTACATTTAGGACAAGAAGAAGGAGTATAAGTAAGGTAAGCATGAAAAATTTTAGTTTTAATTCCTTTAATTTATGCAATATCCAGACAATTTTCATAAAAATATATATTTTCGTCTTCAATATTTAATAATTTTTTAGTATAATCAGTATGAGTCATCAAATCAGATCCTTTCAGTGTTTTATTTTTTTGACAATTACATTGTATCATGGGTTTCTGGTTATGACTCTTTTTTATTAACTAAAAATAGTGTCAATGATTTCTCACCAACACTATTTATTATAGAACCATAAATGGAAGATAATGATATTATAAATATAGTTCGAAATACTTCATCAACAACACATGCTCATGAAATAAGTATTATAGGATGTTATATGTATGTAAAATATATAATTTTTATTCTTTCAAATAATAATAAAACTGAAAGTTATAAATTACTTCAAAAGATTGATTACTCTATTTTTAATAAAGGTAATATAAATTTATATGAAAGAATAATAAAAGACGATATTTCAAAATATTCTTTAGATACAATAAAATCAACAGGTTTTGTTGTGGATACTCTTGAAAGTGTTTTGTGGGTAATCTTAAATACTGAAAATTTTAATGAAGCAATAATAGGTTCAGTAAATTTAGGTGGTGATACTGATACTATTGCTGCCATAACAGGCTCAATTGCGGGTATTCTATATGGATATGATTCAATGAATAAAAAATGGATAAAAGATATAAAAAATAAAGAACTATTGAATAAATATATATATGAATTTACGAATACGTTAAATTTATAATTATAATAATTATAAGTTGAAGATGATTGTACTTTACTGACTAGTAGAATAGATAAGTTAAATAGTGTGTAATGAGGTGTTTATATGATAGAAGAAAATAATTTAACATATGAAGAATATTTAGAAATGATTAATTCTGTAGGCTGGAAATGTCCTTCAAAGAGATTGTTAGAAAAAAGTTTAAAAAATAGTATGACAGTTAAATATATTCAAGATGATAATATTGTAGGTATGGCAAGACTCATAACAGATAATGGTTATATGGCACTTGTATCAGATGTTATTGTAAAACCAGAATATCAAGGCAAACATATTGGTAAAAAGATGATTAATAATCTATTAGATAGAGTAAAAGATACACTTGAAGATGGCGAAGAAATGATGATACAACTCTTGTCAGCAAATGGTAAAGTTGGATTTTATGAAAAATTTGGCTTTAAAGTAAAAAAAGAAGTTGCTGAAGAAGGAATGTATATGTGGTTTAAAAAATAAATATTAAATAATTTATGTTAAAGTTTAAATGATGAGCAGTATTAATTCAATGGATTAATATTGCTTTTTTATGAATTAAAATTCTATTTTGTTAAAAAGGGGATATATAATATTGAAAACAGATGATGTGTAAATTATTCAAAATAGTACACAAATATGTTATAATTCTTATAGTTGATTACAATGTTAAATATAATAAATTTTCTAGTTTATTATAAATGGAGGAGTTATGAATATAGAATTAAAAGCAAAAGAATTTGCGATAAAGGCGCATAAAGGTCAGGTAAGAAAAAGTGATAAAGAAAAACCAATGATAATACATCCAATAAATGTTGGACAAATATTAAAACAATATGGATTTGATGAAAACGTTGTATCCGCAGGGTATTTACATGATGTTGTAGAAGATACATCATATGAAATAGAAAATATAAAAGATAATTTTAATGATGATATTGCTTCGCTAGTATATGGTGCGAGTGAACCAGATAAAAGTTTATCTTGGGAAGAAAGAAAAAAACATACAATAGAAGAAACTAAAAAATTAGATTTAAGACATAAAGCAGTAATATGTGCGGATAAAATTAGTAATCTTGAAGATTTAAAAATATTATTTGAAATTAAAGGGAAATATGATTTTTCAGCGTTTAAAAGAGGATATGAATCTCAAAAATGGTACTATACTGAAGTTTATAATAGTTTAATATTTAATGAAGATGAAAATAATCCTATGTTCATAAGATTAAAAGAATTAATAGATGAAATTTTTAATAATAAAGATAACGATGAATATGTAAAAAATATTATATTTAAGGATAATATAGAAGAATATAATAAATTAAGAAAAATACATTATAGAAAAGAAGAAGTATACAAACTAAAAAAAGTTTTATCTGATAATTCTCCATATGTTATTGAATTTACTGGAACACCAAGAACAGGTAAAACAAGTTTAATTAATAATTTAAAAGATTTTTTCAAAAAGAAAGGTTTTGTAGTAGAAATATTAGAAGAATTTACTACATCTGAAAAATACAAAAAAGAAATATATCCAACGTTAAAATACAAATATAAAAATGTGGTTAATACAGAAATTCCAAAATATGTATTAAAACAATTAGAAGAATCAGTTGAGAGAAAACCAGATATCATCATAATTGACAGATCCTTATTTGATAGACTAATTTGGGTTGATAGATTATATTTAAAAAATGGAATGAGTGAAAATGAATATAGTGAATATAAAAAGTTATATATACCTTTAATTAAAAATAAAATTGATATTATTATTTCAACATATACGGATAGTCTAACATCATTAAAACGTGATTACAATGCAAATTTATCACTTGAAAAAAGATCATTTCTTAATGAGACAAATTTAAATGAATATAATGAATCATTATTAAATATGAAAAAGTTATCTGAAGAAGAAAACATAAACTTTAACTTATTTGATACAACAAATAAAAATCAAAGAGAGATATCTTTTGAAGTTGTAGATTGTTTATTAAAAGATATGAGACAAAATTTACTAAATAAGGCTTATAAAGAGTTTGATTTTAAATAAAATAAGTAAAAATGTGATACACAAGTATGCGTTGAACTAAATAATTAATTATACAATAATATTTTAACTGTTAAAAATTATAAAATTATAGTTAATAACAAACTCAAAATACTAAAATATGCATTTAATATAATAGAAATATATATTAAGGATGGTGATGCATATGGAAGAAAAATTTGAATTAGAAGTTTTAACTAGGCTCGCTGTTATTGAAAGTAAAATAGATGATTACAAACTTATAAAAGAAAAGTCAAATGAAGCATATAATTTAGCAAATAGAAACTTAGAAACTATTAACAAAATTGAAGACAGAAATAAATGGTTATGGAGGACATCAGTAGGAGCTTTAATAACAGGTTTGATAGGAATACTTATATTATTTATCAAATTAGGACTCGGAATTAATTAATATATATAAAAAGGTCTAGAAAAATCTAGACTTTTTTGTTATAATACTATTGGATTGCCCAATAGCCAAGTGGTAAGGCGGTAGACTCTGAATCTATTATGCGTTAGTTCGAATCTAACTTGGGCAGCCATGGCCTGTTGGTGAAGTGGCTTAACACACTGCCCTCTCACGGCAGCATTCATGGGTTCGAATCCCATACAGGTCACCAAATTTTGTATATAGATTTAACATAACAAGAAGTGCTTTTAAAATATAAAAGCACTTTATTAATAGAAAAGAGGGTAAATTTATGAAAGGTAAAATCAAATATATTGTATTTAGCATTTTAGTAATTTTACTTATTTGTCTTATATATCTTATAGAAAGTGGAAAAATAATTCCATTTGATGATGCAGTATACAGTTTAATTGCGGGAAACATAACAGAAGAAAAAACAAGGTTTTTCCAGTTTATATCTAATATGGCATGTACACAATGTATAGTTCTTTTATGTTTAGCATCCTTAATATTTATAAAAAATACAAAAACGGGTATATTAATTTCTGTAAACTCTGTAAATAGTGTGATTATAAACTCGGTATTTAAAAGAATAATAAGAAGAGAAAGACCAATAGTACTTCACTTAATAGAACAAACAGGATTTAGTTTCCCAAGTGGACACGCAATGGCCGCAATGAGTTTTTACGGATTTTTAATTTATTTAATCGCAAAATCAAAATTTAATACATATACAAAAGTAATATACATATTCTTATTATCTACCATAATCCTTTTAGTAGGTATAAGCAGAATTTATCTTGGAGTACATTATGCGAGTGATATAATTGGTGGATATTTAACATCAATTATCTATATGTTTATTTATGCTTTTACTGTGGATAAAATAAAGAAGAAAACCAAAACTGTCTAAAACTGTAAAAAACTTCCTAAATATGGGAAGTTTTTCCTATTATGTGTTATACTAATAACAAAAGGATGTGTTTATATGCTTAGAAAAAATAACAAAAAAGATACTTTAGATATAGAAAAAGTAAACGAAGGTGTTGTTTTACTTAATAAGATGCTTAAAATAATGTTTGTAGCACTTATTGTAGCAGCAGTTATGCTTGTAACGTATATATTTAAAGAATGGAAAATATTTAAATTTATTGGAGTACTTTTAAATACATTATCTCCATTATTTATAGGTATAATAATCGCTTGGTTATTTAATCCAATTGTAACATTCTTAACAAAACATAAAATGAATAGAGTAGTCGCAACTATTATTGTTTATACAGTATTCATTGCGTTACTTATAGTATTATGTGTATTTAGCGTTCCAACTTTAACAAAACAAATAAATGATTTTATAGGCATGGTTCCAAGTTTAACAACAAAATTAAGTTCATTTATTGACAAAATATTTGAAATATTTGAACCAGTACTTGATAGTAATGCAGCAGATATAAAAGCAAGTTTATTTAGTACAATTGTTGATGTAGGAAAACAAATAACTGTTGGATTACCATCAAAAGTAATTACAATTGCAACTTCATTTGTATCAGGTCTTGGAACATTTGTAATTGGATTATTTATTGGACTTTATATGCTTTTTGATTTTGATAATGTTAGTAAAGTATTTTTAAGCATATTACCAGTAAAAGCAAGAGAAGATACTGGTAACTTAATGAATATTGCTAATAAAACGTTATTTAACTATATTCAAGGAATATTAATGACAATGACTTTAATTTTTATAGAAAATTCAATTGGTTTTTCAATCGCAGGATTAAAAGCATCAATTCTTTTTGCATTCTTCTGTGGTATTACAAATGCTATTCCATATGTTGGACCATGGATTGGTGGTATTCCAGCTGCTATAGTAGGTTTCACACAAGGAGTGCCAACAGGTATATTTGTAATAATAAGTATTTTAGTATCACAAATGCTTGATAATGTAATATTTACACCACTTATACAAAGTAAAGGGTTAAAGTTACATCCAGTAACAGTTATTATTGCTCTTCTTGTATTTGGAAAATTCTTTGGAATTATTGGTATGATAATTGCAGCTCCATGTGTTGCGATTATTAAAACAATATTTATGTATTTTAACGATAAATATGAATTAATTAAATTAAATGAAGAAATAGAAGAAGAAGTGGAGAAAAAAACAAGTGAGTAGAAAAGAAAAAGTAATAGAAGTATTAAAAGTTTTAGGTTATGGCCTTTTAGTATATTACTTTATTCCATTTTTTGCGTATGGATTTAACCAGTCAGGCGCGAATATTTATGCAAAAATATGCGTACTTTTAGTAAATAATATATATGCATTAATCGCAGGAATGATTATTACTAAAAAATGTGGATTTAAATGGTACTATTCATTTTTAGTAGCGTTTATATATGTTCCATCAGCTTTATTTTATTACAATAATGATACAGTAATATATTCGGTACTTTATATAATAATGTATATAGTAGGAACTTTAATACAATTAAATATAAGAAAAAAATAAACCTTCAATTTATATTGGAGTTTTATTTTGGGAAAAAATATCATATGATTTATTAGGGTGAAGACTATGATAGTAATTGATCCATCAAAAGGTGGAAGAGAAAGTGGAGTAACAGGTAACGGAATAGTTGAAAAAGACTATAACCTTCTTATAAGTGAGCATATATTTAACAGATTAAAAAGTTTAGGTGCTGATGTAAAAATAATTAGAACAACAGATGAATATATAAGTGAAGATGATAGAGCAAATAAAATATTAAATGCATATGGTAATAATTCTAAAGTAGTTGCGCTATCAAATATGCTTGGAAATACCGGAAGTGGAGCAGAAATAATATATGCACTTAGAAATAATAGTAATCTTGCTTCATCACTTGCAGAAAATTTAGATGATGCAGGTTTAACAGTAAGCAAATATTATCAAAGAAGAAGTGAAAATGATACAAGTAAAGACTATTATAATATTCAAAAAGATACAGGTTTAATTGAAACAATTGTTGTAAACTATGGAAATATAAATAATATAAATGAAGCTACAAATATTAAAAATGAATGGGAAGATTATGCTGAAGCAGTAGTCAAATCACTTGCAAATTATACGAATGTTCCATATTACAAAGAAGGAGAATCACAAGAAATATACACAGTAAAAAAAGGAGATAGTTTATGGAAAATAGCAAATAAATATAATACTACTGTGGAAAAATTAAAAAGCGCAAATAACTTAAAAACAAATACATTAAGCGTTGGACAAAAACTTGTAATTCCAAGTATAAGTGTAAGTCCAGAAGTAAGTGATACATATATTGTTCAAAAAGGAGATAGTCTTTGGAGTATTGCAAACAAATTTAATATGACAGTATCAGAATTGAAAAATTTAAATAATTTAACAAATAATTTATTAAGTATAGGTCAAGTTTTAAAAATAAAAGATTCATCTAATAATGGAAAAACAACTTATACTGTGCAAAAAGGGGATAGCCTTTGGGTAATCGCAAACAAATATGGTATAACTACAGAAGAATTAAAAAGTTATAATAATTTAACAAGTAATTTATTAAGTATAGGTCAGGTACTAAAGATTCCTCAAGGAAAAACAAGTACTGAAAACATATACACAGTAAAAAAAGGAGATAGTTTATGGACTATTGCAAATAGATATAATACTACAGTTGAAAAAATAAAAGTTTTAAATAATTTAACAAGCAATTTATTAAGTATAGGTCAACAATTAAAAATTCCAAATTAAAATCTTTAATTTTAATATAAAGTATGGTACAATGTACTTGGTGATAGAATGAAGATTATAAAAATAAGTGCTTTATGGTGTCCAGCATGTCTTATTACAAATAAAGCAATTGATAAAATTAAAGAAGAACAAAATATTGAAGTAGAAAATTTAGACTATGATTTTGATGAAGAAGAAGTAAAAAAATATAATGTAGGAACAACACTTCCAGTACTTATTTTTATGAATCAAGATAAAGAATTATTCAGATTAATAGGCGAAAAAAATTACGAAGAAATAATGAAAGCAGTAGGTGATGTAAAATGAAAAAAATATTAAAGTTTTTAATCGTATTTGCAGTCTTCTTATTATTGCCAGTAAGTGCGAAAGCAGATGAAAAGGTAATAAATATTCATTTGTTCTATGGAAATGGATGCCCTCATTGTGCCGCAGAAGAAGAATTTTTAAGTGATTATTTAAAAGATAGAACAGATGTTAAATTATATAAATATGAAATTTGGTATGATTCACATAATCAAGAACTATTATCAAAAGTTCAAAAAGAAATGGGAACAACAAATAAAAATGGTGTACCATTTACTGTAATTGGTAAAAAAACAATAGTAGGATATGCAGATGGAGTAACAGATGAACAAATAAAAGATGCAATTAACTATTATTTAAATAATGATTATAGAGATTATGCTGGTGAAATAACAGGAAAAGTTAAAAAAGCTGAAGTAAAAGAAGATATAATAAAAGATGAAAGTAAAACAGAGGATAAAAAAGAAAATAAAATAGAAAAAGCAGATGATACTAAAGATTCTGATCAAACAGATGAAAATGTTACAGTTCCAGTACTTGGGAAAATAAATGCTAAAAAAGTATCACTTCCAATACTTGCTGTAGTACTAGGTTTCGTTGATGGATTTAATCCATGTGCAATGTGGATATTAATTTTCTTAATTACAATGTTATTTAATATGAAAGATAGAAAAAAGATGTGGATACTTGGTTTAACATTTATTTTAACATCAGGAATTGTATATCTAATGTTTATGCTTGCTTGGCTAAATTTAGCAACATTTATAAGTAAAATTGCATTTATAAGATTATTAATCGCAGTAATAGCACTTGTTGTTGGATTAATTAATGTATATAAATATATTGATTCATTAAAGAAAAAAGATGAAGGCTGCGATGTAGTAGATAAAAAAGATAGAAAGAAAATAATGGAAAAAATAATTTCTATAACTCATGAAAAGAAATTTATAATTGCGCTTCTTGGAATTATGGTTTTAGCAGCATCAGTTAATATTATTGAACTTATGTGTTCAATAGGTATTCCACTTTTATTTACACAAATACTTGCGATGAATAATTTAAGTACATTTAGTTATATGATATACATGTTTATATACATATTCTTCTTCTTAATAGATGATATAGTTATATTTGTTATATCAATGGTAACACTTAAAGTAACTGGTTTATCAACTAAATATACAAAATATTCACATTTAGTAGGTGGAATAATTATGCTTATAATTGGTTTATTATTAATTATAAAACCAGAATTATTAATGTTTAATTTTTAAAAGACTATTAGTCTTTTTTTTTATTATTCGAATATATTTTATTGAAAGGGTATATGTATGGATAATAAAATAAAAATTGGTATTCCAAGAGGACTTTATTATTACAAATATAATATATTGTGGAAAGAATTTTTTAAAGAACTAGGTTGTGACATAATAGTAAGTCCAGAAACAAATTTTGAAATACTTGAAAATGGTAAAAAATATTCAGCAAGTGAAATGTGTTTATCACTAAAAATTTATATTGGACATGTCTTTTATTTAAAAGATAAAGTAGATTATGTTTTAGTGCCAAGAATTGTATGTGAAAAAATAAATTCAGAATCATGTACAAATTTTATTGCGCTATACGATATTATAAATAATACATTTGATGTAAATATTTTAAATTATAATGTTGATGAAAGAAAAAGAAAAACTGAAGAATCAGCATTTATCAAAATGGGTGAAAAATTAGGATTTGGGAAAAATTTTATAGAATCAGCATACCATAAAGCAAAAAAAGAAGAATATAAACAAAATAAAATAAATTATTTAGTTCAGAATAAAAAATTAGAAAGAAATAAAACTAAAATATTACTTGTATCACATTACTATAATACTTTTGATAATTTAATAGGAAAAGAAATGACAAAAATACTTAATGATTTAGATTGTGAAGTTATATACGCATGTGTAGGTAATCCTGATAATGATAAGGATTTATACAAAAAAATAACAAAAACGTTAAGATGGCTTAATAATCAAGAACTTTTAAATTCAGTTATAGAATATGAATCACAAGTAAATGGAATAATTCTTCTTTCATCATTCCCTTGTGGACCAGATTCCTTAGTAAATGAAATGGTTATAAGAAACATAAATATTCCATCTCTTACAATTTTAGCAGATGGCCCAATTAATAATGAAGGTACAAATACAAGAATAGAAAGTTTTGTAGATATAATTAAGGGGGAAAAATATGAATAATAAAGTAGTTAGTTTTCCTCATCTTTCAAATTATGATGTTCCAATTAAATATCTAATAGAAAAATTAACAGATGCAAAAGTAATTCCATCTCCATCTATTACTAAAAAAACAATAGAATTAGGTTCAAAATATAGTCCAGATTATGTTTGTATGCCTTTTAAATATACTTTAGGTAATTATATAGAATCGTTAGATAATGGCGCAAATATTTTGATTCAAGCAGGTGGTGGATGTAGATTTGGTTATTATTTTGAACTACAAAAGAAAATACTTGAAGATTTAGGTTATAAATTTGAATTTTATTCGTTATCAGATAATGATGTAAATGGAATTGATAGTATGTATAATATGCTTAGAAAAATAAATCCAAACCTGAAAAAAATAAAATATTTATATTATCTAGTGCTAACATTTTTAATGATAAATTATATGGATAAAATTGATATGTATATAAGAAAAAATATTGGTTTTGAAATAAAAAAAGGTAGTTTTGAAAGAATAAAAAAAGGAATGTTAAATTCATTTTATAAATCAAATAACATCTTTACTTTAATAAAAAATTATTACAAATATAAAAGAAAATTTAAAAATATAAAATTAGATAAACCTAAAAATTGTATAAAGGTAGGAATTATAGGAGAACTATATACATCAATGGAAGAAAATGCAAATTACTTCATTGAAAAAGAATTATCTAACATGAATATAGAAGTAACAAGATATACTAATGTTACATTTTTACTTGTTACAAAAAGATTTAAAGAAAAGTATTATTTATGGAAAGCTAGAAAATACTGTAAATACTCAATGGGTTCAGATGCAATGGAAAATATATCAAGGGCAAAAATACTAATTGATAAAGGATATGATGGAATTATACATATTAAACCATTTGGTTGTACTCCAGAAATTGGTGCGATGAAAGTACTTGAAAAATTATGTACAAATGAAAAAATACCACTTATGTTTTTAACATTCGATACAAATACTAGTGAACTTGGAATAAAAACAAGATTAGAAGCATTTAATGACATGCTTATAATGAGGAGGAATAATGAAAAATAATGCTTATTTAGGTATAGATATAGGCTCAATATCAACTAAAGGAGTAATTATAGATGAACAAAATAATATACTTGCATATGAATATATAATGACAGATGCAAATCCAATAAAAGCATCCAAAGAACTTGTTAGAAGATTATCAACTAAATTTAATTACAATAAATATAAAATTGTAGGTGTAGGTACAACTGGTAGTGCAAGAAGACTTATTGGTGAAATGCTTGGTGCAAATATTATAAAGAATGAAATAACAGCACACGCTGTTGGAACTATTACAATTCATCCTGATGTAAGAACTATTCTTGAAATAGGTGGTCAAGATTCAAAAATAATACTTATTAATAATGGTGTAATAACTGATTATGCAATGAATACTTTATGTGCCGCAGGAACAGGTTCATTTTTATCTAGTCAAGCAAAAAGACTAGGTATTAATATAAATGATTTTGGCAAAATAGCACTTACTTCAAATAATCCAGTAAAAATAGCATCACGATGTACAGTATTTGCAGAATCTGATCTTGTTCATAAAGCACAAATAGGTTATAGGACAGAAGATATAGTTTCAGGACTATGCAAAGCAGTTGTTAATAATTATTTAGGTAATGTGGCAAAAGGAAAAAAGATATATCCTAAAGTTGTATTTCAAGGTGGTGTTAGTAAAAATATAGGTGTTGTAAAAGCATTTAAAGATGAATTAAAAATGGATATTATTGTAGATGATATTGGACACTTAATGGGTGCATTTGGTATTGCTATTTTAAGTAAGAAAAAAGAAAAAATAGATAATTTTTCGTTTAATATGGATAATATAAAATTTGAGGCAAAAATAAAAGAATGTTCTAAATGTGCTAACAATTGTGAGGTAGTTAGAATATATAAAGAGGAAAAATTAATCGATTCATGGGGAAATAGGTGCGAAAATGGTTTAAAATAATTAAAAAAACCTTTACAAAACTAGGGTATATTGTGTTATAATGTTATTAACAATACGAGATATAGTAGCGGGAGATGAAATATTATGACACAAAAATTAGATTATAGTAGAGAAGATGCAATGGAAATATTAAATAATGTTAATTTCTCTGATGAAGAAAAAAGAAGTCAATATGAAGAATATATGAGTGAACTTAAAAAGACAAGAAAGAATGCAATAGTTACAAAATTAAATGACTTAGCAAGAGAAATACCAACAATAACGAAAGATATTTATATATCAGTTTTAAAGAAATATGATAATGATGATTTATCAATACCTTTTGAAGTTATAGAATCTGAACTTAGTACATTTGAAAAAGATATGAGAAAGAAATATGATGAATATTTAGCATCTCAAAAAGAAGAAGAGGAAGAAATATTACCAGATGTTACTAAGGAAGAAAATGAAGATCTTGAGTCAATGACTTTTGATGATACTATATTTGATGCACCTAAAGTAGAAGAAAAAGAGGATGAAGAAGAATTAAAACCATCGTTTTCTCTTACAAGTGAGATGAGTGTATTAAATGAAGAACCAGAACTTTTAGCAAAACCTTTATTCAATGAAGAAGATGATTCTATGGAAGTAATGCCAGAAGAAAATGATTCAGAAAAAGGTAATGCAAGTGCTATAATAATTTCAATAATCGCAGTAATAATTGGTGCAGTTGTAATGTACTCAATAATTAGATTAAACTAAAAGTCAAACAATAAAAAGTTTGATTTTTTTTATGCATAAAAAAAAGAAAGTTATTCATCACTTTCTTCGTCTACAACTTCAATTGCGGCAACAGGACAAGAGTCAATTGCATTATTAACATTTTCTTTATTATCATCATTAATATTATCATTATTAACTTTTGCTAGTCCGTCATCATCAAAATCAAAAACATCGCTTTCAATTCTTACGCACATACCACAACCAAGGCATTTATCTTTATTAATTACAACTTTTTTCATAAATATCCTCCCAAATCAATATAATTATACTACATTTTTCGATATTTTATATTAAGTTATTTAAAAAAAATAAAAAATATGTTATTATTTTTATAAAGTAGGTGATTCTATTGAAATCTAGATTAGACAAATATGATAATAAAGAATCTTTTAGCAGAGTAAATAAAAATCAAAACTTATATGATGATATATATTCAAATACTAATTATTCTAATATGGTTGTTATTGACGATTCAAATGAAATAGATATTTCTAAAATTAAAGAAATAATAGATAAGCAAAAAAATGTTAATAAAAGAGTTGATAAAACACCTAATCTAGAAAAAGAATATGATAGTATTGTTCCACCAAAGAATTATGAAAATAAGTTATATGATATAAATGAAGTACTAAAAGAGGCCAAAAGTCAAAGAGACATTATGGAAGATGCAAATGAAAAAAGAAAAATTCAAAATTATAAGTTTAATGAAAATCTTGATGAAGAACTATCAAAAACAAGAAAAGTATATGAAAGTTTAGTCAAAGAAGAAAAAGAACTTTTAAATATAATGAATACATTAACTAATGTTAGTTCTGTTGATCTTGCTAAAGATATGTTTAATGACTTAACAGAAGATAGTGAGAAAACACAACTTATTAAACCAACTGATTTAGCAGATAAGGTAGATGTTAGAAAAGTACCTGATGAAAATACAGAGGAATATAGTACAGATACATTTATGTTTAGTTCAAAAGATTTTGATGATATATCAGATTTAAGAGAAAGTGTTAGAAAAAGTAGTACTTTTATAAAAATATTAATTGTTCTTGTAGTACTTATTGTACTCGCAGGTGCTGGATTTATTGTATATAATTTCTTTATAAAATAGGAAAATTAATTTTTCCTTTTTTTCATATACTTAAATAGGTGATGTACTTTTGAAAAAAATAAGATTAAGATCACATAAAAAAATTAAATTATCTACAAAAATATCTTGTATTATAATTGTATTAATAATATGTACATACTTATTAGTTGATTACTCTGGTAAAAAAGTTATGCCAGTTATTATGAATCAAGCAAAAATTGATTGTAAAAAAATGGCAATAGTTACTATAAAAAATTCTTTAAATGATGATGTTTTATCAATATTAGATGATGAAATGTATAATGTCATTCAAAATAAAAATGGTGAAATACAGACAATTGATTTTAATCCTGTCATTGTTAATAGATTTTTATCAAAAACTACATCAATTGTAAGTAATAATTTAAGAAAATTAGAAAAAGGCGATATAGATGATATTTCATTTATTAATTCAGATAATTATGATGTTAAAAACTTAAAAAATGGAGTAATATCAGAAGTTCCAATGGGAATAATAACTAATAATGTACTTTTATCAAATTTAGGTCCTAAAATACCAGTTAAAATAAATTTAATTGGAAATGTTGTAAGTAGTGTTGAAACAAAAGTTAGAAATTATGGTATAAATAGTGCATTAATTGAAATTTATGCGAATGTCGAAATAACAGAGGAAGTAATAATTCCTTTTCAAACAGAAAGAATAAAAATTACTAATAATATTCCTGTCGCAATTAAGATAATTAATGGAAGTGTTCCAGATTATTATAGTGATGGAAAATTAAATTCAAGTTCTAATATATTATCATTACCAATTGAAACAGATTAAAAAAATATGTTATAATCTTTATGTAGAATTGGAAGGATAAATATTATGGAAAAAATAGTAATTATAGATGAAAATAAGTATGAAATAATTAAAGAATATAAAAATGGATTTGATAAAGAAGAATTTATTAATAAATGTACTGATTATTTTTATGACTTTGATTATGTTGTTGGAGACTGGGCATATGATAAACTTAGATTAAAAGGATTTTATTCAGATGATAACAAAAAAGCAAAAGATTTTAACAAAATTAGCTCTTTAGATAGGTATTTAAAGGAAGATTGTGCCTATGAATGCAAATATTTTGTTGCTAAAAGGAATAATATGTGATATAATTTTCTTATAGTAAATGAGGTGTTAGAATATGAACAACAAAGTTATGTTTTTTGTAATAAACGAAGAAGGCATTAGAGAAGATGCCCAAATACTTGCTAAATATAAGTTATCAAATGGTAATAACTATATAACTTATACTTATAATGAAATAAATGACAATAATATGATTAAGATTTATTCAACTGGTGTTGTAAAAGAAGAGGATGGATATTCATATAAGGAAATAGTATCATCTGATGAATGGGATGAGATTAAAACTATAATGAAAGATATCGCAAGAGATCCATCTGAACCACTTAGTGATTCATATGAATGTGATTTAAAATTTGAGGGAGAAGAAGTATCAGTTAGAAGGCCAAAAAAACTTCTTGTTTCAAAAAAATTTGCAGATACACTAGCTAGTAAATACAAAGAAGAATCTGAACCAAAAATTAATACTATTCCAGATTTAAATGTAGAAGCAGCAGTAAATACACCAGCAGAATTCATACTTGGAAGTGAAACAAAAGAATCAAATGAGGATTTACTAAATAAGACTATAGAAATACCAACATTTGAAGAATTACAAGCAAGAAATAAAAATATAGAAAGTGTTATTTTAAATTCTAAACCAGAAAATAATGTAGTACCTTTAGAAGAATTTAAAATGCCAGAAGAAAAAG
>ERZ773208.837-NODE-837-length-27289-cov-6.232100_pt1 | contig 27289 bp, 19 predicted proteins | sample MGYA00581006_ERZ773208 | MGnify/ENA primary metagenome ERZ773208 (study PRJEB29015, sample SAMEA2737793) | human gut metagenome | biome: human gut; feature: human-associated habitat; material: faeces | place: China | collected 2012 ... | reverse complement strand
GCCTGAAGACCTTCGTGTATTACATGATCACGACTGCACTGGCCGTCGTTATCGGCCTCGTGCTGGTCAATCTCTTCAAGGGCAGCTTCACCCCGCTGCCGTCCGCAGATCTGGGCGCGCTGGAATATGAGGCGAAGGAAGCCCCGTCCGTCATGCAGGTCATCGTGAACATCTTCCCGTCCAACCTGCTCCAGCCGATGGTCTCCTCCGACATGCTGCCGGTCATCGTCACCGCCATCTTCCTCGGCGCAGGCGTTCTGGCTGCAGGCGAAAAGGGCCAGAAAATCGGCGAACTCATCAACTGCGGCGAAGAAGTCATCATGCAGATCATGATGATGATCATTAAGTTTACTCCAATCGGCGTGTTCTGCCTCATGACCAACGTCGTCGCTGTCAACGGCGCCGACATCATCGGCAAGCTGGCGCTCATCATCGGCGTTGCATACCTCGGCTATATCGTCCATGTCGTCGTGGTTTACGGCCTGTCCGTCAAGTTCCTCTCCAAGATGAGCCCCATCAAGTTCTTCAAGGGTCTGGCCCCGGCTATGATCACCGCGTTTACCACCACGTCCTCCAACGCGACGCTGCCCGTCAACATTGAGTGCTGCAACGCCATGGGAGCGGAACCTGAAATCAGTTCCTTCGTCCTGCCGCTCGGCGCGACGATCAACATGGACGGCACGGCCATTTATCAGGCTGTCTGCGCAGTCTTCATCGCCTGCTGCTATGGCGTTCAGCTGACGCTCGGCGACATGGCCATGATCGTTCTGACTGCGACCCTCGCCTCCGTCGGCACGGCCGGCGTTTCCGGCGCTGGCATGATCATGCTGGCGATGGTCCTGACCCAGGTCGGTCTGCCGGTTGAGGGCATTGCAATCATCGCGGGCGTTGACAAGATCTTCGACATGGGCCGCACGACGCTGAACATCACCGGTGACGCGACCTGCGCCCTGTTCATCTCCCGCCTCGAGCGCGAGAAGGCCGCCAAGAAGGCTGCCAAGGCTGCAAAATAACTCCGCTTTTTCAAAACCGCTCCCCCGGGCATCCGGGGGAGCGGTTTTGTGGTTCTTTGGGTTCGGTATAAAAGAAACCAGAGCGGGGCGCTGTTATACGCTGCCGGAATCCGGAGGTTCCGGTGCGCCGTCCGGTTTTTCCGGGGGCGTGCTGCCGTCCGGAGGCTCCGGCATGGATGTGCCGTCCGGCTTTTCAGGCGGCGTGCCGCCATCGGGTGGTGTGGGCGGTGTTTCGCTGTTTGGCATGTCAGAGGGGACTTCTCCGTTCGGGTCAAAGCCGCCCGGTCTGCCGCCCGGCATGCCGCCGAAGCCGGACTGGCTCTCACCTGTCTGTGCCTCAGCAGTTCCGGCGTTTTCACCATCGGACAGGAGCGTATAGTTTCCGTCCTCTGTCAGTTCGGGCGAGGAATAGAAGACGAAGCGCGCGCTGCACGGCGCTTCCATGCTGAAAAGCGTATCCGTTTCATCCCAAATGGCAAGCGTACTGCCGTTTGAAATGAGCGCGTCCGCGCCTCCGCCGCGCGGCTGCATACTGCCGGACTGGCCAAAGGTCACATATGGCTGCGAGACGGAAAGCTTCATGCCCATGCCCGCGCTGCCACCGGCAGCCAAAACAGTTCCGCCGGTGATGGTGATCGTTCCGTCAGCATCAAGCGGCTGATTGTCTGCCGTGTTCGCCGTCCAGACGCAAATGGTGCCGCCGGAGATAGTCATGGTGCCGTTGGAGTCAAAGCCGTCGCCGTCCGTCGTATAGGCGTTGATCGTACCGCCGGAGAGATTCATGGAGAAATCGAAGCCGGTCAGATCGGAATTAGCTGCATTCAGACAGTCGTCCGAGGCGCGGATGCGAATGTCGCCCGAGGCGACGTTCAGCGTGGCAGCCTCCAGCCCCTCATAGCAGTCTGTGATCGAGATCGCAGGCCCGTCCGTGTCCTCCGCGCCGATCTGCAGCGTGTAGTCGCAGTGGATCGCGTCGTCTGCGGCGGAAATGGTCAGCTCACCGCTTTCGATCGTCAGCAGCTGCCCGGCGTTGATCGCGTCGTTGACTGGCGCATGGATCGTCAGCGTCACCTCCCGGATGGTGAGGCTGGCTTCGCCGCCTTCGTCTGTCGAAGCGCCGGATTTGATCCCATTTTTGCCGTTGGCGGTGAGCGTGAGCGAACCGGTTCCGCAGAGCGTCACCTGGGAGCCGTCCTTGCATTTGAGAACGGCGTTTTCTGCGTTCTCGTTCGCGGGGTATGTGTCGCCGTTGTTCTGTTCGCTGTCGGAAAGCGCATTGACCGTTCCAGCAGCCGCCTCGATCGTGACCTGCGAGGATTTGCCGCAGGTAATAGGTGCAGTGTCCGTACTCGTGAGCGTCAGATTGTCCAAAATCAGCGTCACGTCCGTTGTGCCCTTCTTGATTGTGACGGAGCCGTCAGCGCAGCTCCCGGACAGGCGGTAAACGCCGCTTTCGGAAACGGTCAGCGCCGTCCCATCCGCTTCACAGCCGCTGCCGGAGACGGAGGCGGCTTCATCTGTAAACTGAATGATTGTTTCCGTGCCGTCCGACACAGAGGATGCGGTTGTTTCCTGTGCGTCGGACAATTCATCCGTCTGCGCGGAAGCGCCGGTGTCTGTCGGGGCCGCCGTGCAGGCGCACAGGCCGCACATAAGGCTTAAGACCAGAAGCAGCAGAAAAATACGATGTTTCATCATCATGCTCATCACGTCCTTTCTACTGTGAGTATACAGGACGCACCTAAAGAATACTTAAAAGTAATCCTCAATATAAAGCGGCTTGCGGAAAAAGACGCGGTCAAGCGGCGCGGATTCGTGGAACACTTCGAGGCCGGGGAAATACTGCCGCGCCTCTGAAAAATCGCACACGCCGCACAGCAGCGCGGAGAACGTGCTGATCTCCAATTCTGCATCCGGCTGCGTATCTGAGCGGCTGACAGAAATGGCCCGCCCGTTTTCAAACTGGACGGCAAAGCACGCATTGTTTTCCTCGATCTGCGCGTCATGCAGCCGGAGCGTGGCGCTTCCGCTGCCGAGGTAGCGCGCGGCGCGGAGCGCCGCCTCCGCGTTCACCACACGCACCATACCGGCGCTTTGCAGTTCCCATCGCACCGCGCCGAGCGACCATTCCGGCAGCAGGTACTGCATGGCTGTGCAGCATGGGAGCGGGAATTTGACAAAGCGGTGGTCGGAAGCAAAGCGCGAGAACAGGTGCATAAGCGCTGCGAAGCCGTCTTTTCCGGAAAAGCGGAGGCGGGAGCAGACAAGATTCCGCCCGTCCGGCTCGTCCTGCTTTTTGAACGCCGCATAACCGAGCGGTTCACCGGCTGCTGAGAACGCGGCATATATAAATTCCTGCTTTGATGCGGGCGCTGCCGAAAGAAGCCAGCTGTAGTCTGCCTCTGCGTGCTGAACCATCATGTTATACTGCGCTTCCCACCTCTCATCGAGCTGCCGGATAGCGGGCAGCAGCATATCGCCGCCTCGCGCAAGCCGGAACGAGCCGGAAAACTCCGCCGGGCGCAGCTGCCGCAGGTCAAGAACGGCCAGATACCGCTGTACACAGCTTTCATAGCCAAATTTCCGGTAATACGCTGTAGAGAACGGATAGAGATAGGAAAAGACATAGCCTTCGCGGTACAGAATGGGCAGCGCTTTCTGAAAACAGGCGCGGATACCGCCCGCACGGCGGTACTGCGGCAGAGATGCCACGCCGCCGATTCCGCCCATTTTGTAGCGACCGCCGTCAAACTGCACCCGATAGTCTGTCACATAGACTGTGCTCATCATCTCTCCGCTTTCCTCGTCAAACGCGGCCCAGATGCAAGGATTTTCCGCAAACGGTGTCAGATCGTTCGGATCAAACGGCGATTCAAAAGCAATGGCAAACAGCTGCGCGGACTGAAGCCGCTCTTCCTTTGTGATGGGGCGTACAAGCATATGCAATGATCCTCCTGATATTCTATAAGAACATCTATCTTTATGTTGGAAACGAACAGGAATTGGCTGCACCCAAGCCTCCTCTTGCCGCGTTCCGCGCGGGAAGGGGAGGCGTTAGCTGCGTAAGCAGCTGACAGAGGGGATGGGCCGCGCAGTTCAGAACGCGCCGAAATTTGCAGGATACGAAATCTCCTCAGCCAGCTTGCTGACAGTTCCCCTTTCAGGGGAGCCTCTTGGGTGCTTACGCGCCACTGACAGTATATCATCCCTTCCGCGATTTGCGCGATGATGTCCTGCGGATATCCTTGCTTTTTTTTGCCCGTTGTTGTCGATGTCGGACAGAGCCGTTGCATGCGAAAAGCAGGGCGTCTATAATCGAATCAGAATAAACGAAAAAAGGAGGGCGGAATCGGTGCGGCAGGCTGTTTTATACTTTGCAAACTGGAATCTGAACCGAAGACCGGCGCGGAAGGGCGAGGTCTACGCGCTGCCGTGGGACTGCGCGACGTATCTCAATCACGCGTTCTGGGCGCTTGAACCGGCGGAAGGGAAACAGGAGTCGTCGCTTGCCCGCCGTGCCGCGAAAAAAAACGCGCGGACTGCATGGCGCATCGTCTCTCTGCACCCGGAGTGCGACACGGATGACGCATCGCCCAGCGTAATCGCGCCGGGGCTGCCGCGCAATCACTTTGCGCAGTACGCGGCGATGCACAAAAACTATCCGGCAGTGAAAATTCTACTTTCCATCGGCGGTTGGACACGCTGCGGGTATTTTTCCGAAATGGCGTACACAAGGGAGGGGCGCGCGGACTTTATCGAGCACTGCCTTGCGCTTCTGAGCCGGTACGAATGGCTGGCCGGATTTGACATCGACTGGGAATATCCCGCCTGCGAGCGGAAGGGAAACCCTGCCGACCCAGACGGCGACGAAGGCTGCTGCGTCTTTGGAACGGAAACGGAGGACCGGGAGAATTTTGTCCTGCTGCTTGCAGAACTCCGCGCCGCCATGGATGACGCCTTTGGAACAGGAACGAAAGCACTGACGGCCTGCGCCTCCGGCGCGCCGGATACGCTTGCACGGCAGGACTGGGCAGGCGCTGCGCAGTACCTCGACCTCATCAATCTTATGACCTACGATCTATGCGGCTGCTGGGCAGGTGTCAGCGGCCACGCCTCAAGCGCAGCGCAGGCGAAAATCGCCGTACAGTGCATATTGGCGCAGGGTGTCGCGTCCGGAAAGGTCTGCATCGGTTCGCCATTTTACTGCACGGCCATGCGCCTGCGGGAAAAACCTGTGTCTATACAGGCAGCGCTCGGCGCTCCCGTCGAGCCGGAGCGGCCGACGTGGGATACGCTTGCGCAGGAGGATTTATTGGAACTTCTGCAGACGCCCGGCTGGCACAGCGCCTATGACGCGCGGGCAGGCGGCGCGTATCTTGTCTACGACGGGACGGATAAAACATTCAACCGCTGGTTTTTATCGGTGGAGACGGCACGCTCACTCGGGCAGAAGCTTGACCTCATCCGTAATGCGGACTTGGCCGGGATTATTGTCTGGGAAGCAAGCCTCGATACGAAGAATCATTCCTTCGCCGCGCAGCTGCGCGATACATTATTGAGATAAGGTGGGAGAAGCTATGCAGTACGGCCATTTTGACAACCAAAGCCGCGAATATGTGATCGACCGTGTCGATTTGCCCGTTTCTTGGACAAATTACATCGGTGTCGGCGATATGTATGGCGTGTTCAATCACACGGCAGGCGGCTATCTTCTGTACCGTTCGCCGGAATATCACCGCATCACGCGCTTCCGGCCGAACGGCGTGCCGATGGACGGCCCAGGGCATTATATTTACATCCGCGACAATGATACCGGCGATTACTGGTCTGTTTCGTGGCAGCCGGTGGGGAAGGACAAAAAGTTCTATTCCTGCCGCCATGGACTGAGTTATGTGAAATACCTCTGCGATTACAGCGCGATTCATGCCGAGCAGAAGCTGTTCGTCGCCATGGATGAGCCGATCGAACTCTGGGACATCAGGCTCCGCAACGACTCAGGTATCCCACGGAATCTGTCCGTCTTTTCCTATCTGGAATTCAGCTTCCACCAGATTCAGATGGATAACCAGAACTTCCAGATGAGTCTCTACGCCTCCGGAAGCCGATATGAAGTCGGCGTGATCGAAAACGATCTGTATTATGAAGAAAATGGATTCCAGTTTTTTGCGTCCGATTTTACCCCTGACGGTTACGCCTGTCTGCGTGACCGCTTTCTCGGCCCGTACCGCACGGAGCGCGATCCTCTCGCGGTTGAGACAGGCATATGTGAAATTCCCGGCCAGAAGGGCGGAAACCACTGCGGTGTGCTGCAAAAAAACGTGACGCTTGCGCCCGGGGAGGAAGCGCGGCTTCTATTCCTGCTTGGCGAGGGTGATCTCGAGGCCGGAAAAGCGGCTAAGACCCGCTGGACACCGGAAAAGGCGGATGAGGACTTTTCACGCCTTGCAGAATTCTGGGATAAGAAGCTTTCCTGCCTGCAGGTCAGCACGCCGAACGAGGGCATGAACACCGAACTGAATATCTGGAACCTCTACCAGAGCGAGATCAACGTTATGTTCTCCCGGTTCACCTCGTTCATTGAGGTCGGCGGGCGCGTTGGCCTCGGCTACCGCGACACGGCGCAGGACGCGATGATGGTTCCGCACTCAAACCCTGAAAAATGCCGCAGCCGCCTTGTCGAACTCCTGCGGGCGCTTACGAAGGAGGGCTACGGCCTGCATCTGTTTGAGCCGCGCTGGTTTGAAAAGGACGCGCCGCAGCAGTCGTTCAAATCGCCCACGGTCATTCCGACACCGGATAAGAGCCAGATTGTCCACGGTCTAAAGGACGCATGCGCGGACGATGCGCTCTGGCTCGTCCCGGCTGTTGTACAGTATGTCAAGGAGACGGGTGAACTTTCCTTCCTCGACGAGCCTGTGACCTATGCTGACGGCGGCGAGGAGACGGTCTACCGGCATCTGATGCGCATTCTTGATTTCTCTGCCCGACAGGTGGGGACGCACGGGATCTGCAAGGGTCTGCGCGCCGATTGGAACGACTGCCTGAATCTCGGCGGCGGCGAAAGTGCCATGGTAAGTTTTTTGCATATTTGGGCACTGGACAATTTTGTGCAGTTGGCCAATCGCCTTGGGCGTACGGTCGATGCGGCGCGCTATGAAAAACTCCGCCAATCCGTCACGAAAACCTGTGAAAGCGTCCTCTGGGACGGAAAATGGTATATCCGCGGCATCACCGCCGACGGCCGAAAAATCGGCACGCAGCAGGATACCGAGGGCCGCGTCCATATGGAGAGCAACACTTGGGCGGTTCTGTCCGGTGCGGCCAGCCGGGAACGAGGGCTTTCCGCCATGGATGCGGTAGACGAATATCTCTATACGCCTTGGGGCCTGATGCTGAACGCGCCGTGCTTTACAAAGCCGGACGATGCCATCGGCTTTGTCACTCGCGTTTATCCCGGCCTCAAGGAAAACGGTTCTGTGTTCAGCCACCCGAATCCGTGGGCATGGTGTGCCGAGGCAAAGCTGGGCAGGGGAGACAGGGCTATGAGGTTCTATAACGCGCTTTGCCCTGCGCTGCAAAACGATAAAATCGAAACACGCAAAGCCGAGCCTTATACCTACTGCCAGTTCATCTCCGGTAAGGCGCACACAACCTACGGCGAGGCGCACCACCCGTTCATGACAGGCTCGTCTGGCTGGGCATATTATGCCGCGACGCAGTATCTGCTCGGCGTGCAGCCGGACTTTGACTGCCTGCGCGTCAACCCGTGTATCCCGGCGGACTGGAAGGAATTCACCGTCGTGCGCCGTTGGCGCGGCGCGGAGTATTATATTCATGTTACGAACCCGGACAGTGTGCAGAAGGGCGTCAGGAAAATTCTGATAAGCGGCAGACCGGTCGAGGCGCTGCCGGTGCTGCCTGCGGGCAGCGTGTGCCATGCGGAAGTTATCATGGGAGGGGCAAACAGATGATTCATTTCGGTACCGGCGGCTGGAGAGCCGTCATTGCGGACGAATTCACCAAGGCGAACATCCGCCTGCTCATCGCGGGCCTTTGCAGCCTCATGCACAAGGAGGGACACGACGGCGCGGAGATCTGCGTCGGCTATGACCGGAGGTTTTTATCCAAGGAATCTGCCCACTGGGCGGCGGAGGTCATGGCGGGCTATGGCTTCCGGCCCTATGTCATCAATCGTTCCTCGCCAACGCCGCTCATGATGTTCATGGTCAAAAAACGCGTCATGCCCTATGGCATCGCAGTCACGGCCAGCCATAACCCGGCCATCTATAACGGCATCAAGGTCTTCACCGCCGGAGGCCGCGACGCGGACCGCACCGTCACGGACAAAATCGAGTCCGAGATCGCCCAAATTGACCCGGACAAAATTCAATCCATGGACTATGACGCCGCCGTCGCGGCAGGCATGATCACCGAGCACAACCCGACGAACGAATATATCGACAGCATTCTGTCCGCCATCGACGTCGAGGCCATCAAGAACGCGCAGCTGCGCATCGCGCTCGACCCCATGTACGGCGTCAGCCAGACGAGCTTGAGCATGATCCTCATGACCTGCCGCTGCGATCTCGAGATCATCCACGACCGCCACGACACACTCTTCGGCGGAAAGCTTCCTGCGCCGAATGAAGACACGCTCGGTCCGCTTGCGGCGGTCGTTATGGACCGGTACCGCTGTGATCTCGGCATTGCAACCGACGGTGACGCCGACCGACTCGGCGTGATCGACGATCAGGGCCAATTCGTCCACCCGAATAAGCTGCTCGTCCTGCTCTATTATTACCTCGTCAAATACCGCGGCTGGCAGGGCCCCTGCGTACGCAACAATTCCACGACCGTCCTGCTCGACCGCGTCGCGGCGGGACTGGGGCAGAAATGCTATGAGGTTCCTGTCGGCTTCAAGTGGGTGTCGGCCAAAATGACGGAGACGAATGCCATCATCGGCGGCGAATCGTCCGGTGGTCTTGCCGTTCGGGGGCATATCTCCGGCAAGGATGGAATCTACGCTGCCGCGCTGCTCGTCGAGATGCTGGCCGTGACCGGCAAGAAGCTTTCCGCGCTCTACCGTGAGATCGAGGCGCAGTACGGCGCACTCAGCTATGCCGAGGCGTCCTTCACCATGACCCCGGCCCGCAAGCTTGCGCTTCAGCAATATCTGTTTGAACAGCACGCCTGCCCGGAATTTGAATGCGTTGACCACATCAGCCGCGAGGACGGCTGCAAGGTCTATTTTACGGACGGCAGCTGGGTCATTTGCCGCTTCTCCGGCACAGAACCGCTTCTACGCATGGCCGCCGAGGCCGAGACAGATGAAAAAGCCCAGTCCTATATCCGGACATGGAAAGCTTTCCTGTCGCTCTGAACATAAAACTGACCAACCTCCCCTTACCGCGCAGGACACGGCAGGGGGAGGTTTTGCTGCTGCTGGGGATTTTGAAAAAGAGGACTTGACAAATTAAATACATTTAACTATAATTCATAACTCGGTTATGAAACGAGGAATCCGATATGAAAGAGAAAAGCCCGGTCCAGCGAATCTGGGAGTTGGGCGAAGCGGATCATTGCGCTGCTGCTGGCAGGCGAAACGGCGTTCAGCATCTATGCGCCATGGCTTGCGGCGGCATTGTGCGGGTATCTGCTCCGCACTGCGCTGTATAACGGTGCGCTGTCCGTCTCCCACCAGGCGACGTTCCGCATGCTCAAAACCATCCGACAGAAGCTGCTTGCCAAGCTGCCGAAGCTTCCGCTCGGAACAGTCGTGGACACGGCCAGTGGCAAACTCAAGCAGATCATTGTCGATCAGGTGGACAGCATGGAGACGACGCTGGCGCACCTGTTCCCGGAAATGACGGCCAACATCACGGCTCCGGTTTTGACGCTTGTCTATCTGTTTGTGCTTGATTGACGTCTGGCGCTGCTGTCGCTCGCGGTGTTTCCCATTGCGTTCGTGTTCATGATGTCAGTCATGGGCGGCTATGCGAAGGACTACGAGGGCGCGGTGCAGGCAACCAACGAGATGAGCAGTTCCATGATCGAATACATCAACGGCATTGAAGTCATCAAGGCGTTCAATCAGGGGAAGACCTCCTATGCGCGGCTGGCGGAGAAGGTGCGGGCGAACGCGCAGTATTATTTCGACTGGATGCGCCGCAGCCAGCTTGGCATGTCTATGGCTTACGCCTTCTTTCCGGCGCAGATGCTCACGGTTCTGCCGTTCGGATGGCTGTTCTACACGCACGGCACGCTGAGCATCGGAACCTTCCTCACAGTCATCATTGATCCTGAAAACGAGGCGGTCATCCAGAAGGCAGTGGCGCGGCTGGTGGCGGACAAAACGGTTACAGACATAGAAGCAGTCTGTATGATACTTGCGAGAGCGGAGTATCTTGTCCTCCCGCAGAGAACAAGACCAAAGAAACAGGTAGAGGGCCGACAAGAATTGTCGGCCCTCTACGGAAATTCGGCGTGCTGCAATGACAACTGACGCTAAAACAAGTCCAGCATCGCATCCAGATAGATCTCCTCGCGCACGCGCAGCTGATAGTCCGGTTTTGTCAGATAGTAGAGCAGAAACTCGAGAATCATGGCGCTGCCAAGACCGCGGCCTTCCAGCTTGAAGTTGGAAAAACCCAGGGGAAGATAGACTGTTTGAATATCGCGGACGCTGAGAAAGCCGGGGTTTTCCATTGCCCGGGAAAAACGGTAGCCATTCGCTGAACCCGGCGCAGTACAGCGGTGCGGTGCATGCTCTCCGAGATTTTTTCGGCTGACAGCCTCGTAACAGGCCTTCCGGTCCTTGCAGCCGAACCAGCAGCATTCGTTGCACAGAAATTCCACCTTGCCCTTCAGCGGCTGCGGCAGTGTAAGAAGCTGGTCAAACGCCTTGTTCAACCGGAAATCCGGCACGACGAAACGGAAGGCTTCGCGCTCCAACTCCTGACGAAGCTGGGAAAAATCGGTCAGCACTTTGGTCGTGGAAGAAATGAAGTAGAACTGTGGATAGGCGGCGCGCAGATAGTCCAGCAGCAGGTCGGAATGGACGATCACACCGTTCTGCGGACCGTCTGCCTCCGAAAACAGGCGGCAGAGTGCATTGCAGACCGAATCTGCGAGATGCGCCTTGGTCAAAAGAGAATTGCTGAACGTCAGGCGGGCGGAAAGACCGTATTCCTGCGTCAGCGCCAGAACTGCGTGCGGATCCTGATTGCCGCAGCCTACGCGCCCGCCGCCCCAAAGGCAGCCTTCCGGCGCACCGTAAATCGAGGCAATCTCGCACCAGTCGTAAAAATACTCCCGATGCGTCCGGTAAAGCGGCAGAAAGACGCGATAAAAGTCATAAAATTCAAACAGGCCGGGAAGATGAAACTGTGCACGCTTCGCTTCGTTCATAGGTCTGGCCTCCTGTACTTAAGAAGCCCCGGTTTCCATGTGGAAACCGGGGCATTGTGCATAATGGGATAGGGGAGCGATTAAGCCTCTTCCTCTTCCTTCTTGGCGTCTTCGATGATCTTGGCCTGGTTCATCTGCGGGACTTCCTCGTAGCGGACGAACTTGAGCGTGTAGCTGCCGCGGCCCTGGCTCATGGCGCGCAGGTCGATGGAATAGGTGGTCATTTCGCCGACGGGAACTTCCGCCTCGACGATCTGATAGCCAGGGTTCTCGGGATCGGGGTTCATGCCCATGACGCGGCCGCGGCGCTTGTTGAGGTCGCCGATGACGTCGCCCATGTTGCCGTCAGGGATGAGAACCTTGAGTTCGCCGATCGGCTCGAGCAGGGTCGGGCCGGCAGTGGGCAGGCCTTCCTTGTAGGCGATGCCGGCAGCGGTCTGGAACGCCATATCAGAGGAATCGACGGGATGGTAGGAACCGAAGTACAGCGTGGCCTTCAGGAACACGACCGGATAACCGGCCAGAACGCCCTTGCCGACGCAGTTGCGCAGGCCCTTTTCAACGGACGGGATAAAGTTCTTCGGCACGCAGCCGCCGACCGTCTCATCCGCGAAGATCATCTCTTCGGACTCGGACTGCGGCTCGAAGCGGATATAAACGTCGCCGAACTGGCCGTGACCGCCGGACTGCTTCTTGTGACGGCCGTGAATCTCGACCTTCTTCTTGATCGTCTCGCGGTACGCGATCTTGGCGGGCTTGAGAACAGCCTCGACCTTATACTTGCTCTGGAGCTTTGCCATGAGGACGGACAGCTGCATATCGCCGGCGCCCGCAATGATGAGTTCCTTCGTCTCGGGGTCGTTGCCATAGGTGAAGGACTCGTCTTCTTCCTTCAGCTTGACGAGGCCGTTGGCGATCTTGTCTTCGGTGCCCTTGACCTTGGCGTAAACAGCCATCTTGTACATCGGCTCGTCGTAGGTCATGCCCTTGATGCGGACGGTCTTGCCCGGCATGCCGAGGGTGTCGCCGGTCTTGACGGAGGCGAGCTTCGTAAAGACGCCGATGTCGCCGCAGCAGACCTTGGAGGTCTTGGTGTTGTCCTTGCCCTTCGGGAAGAACATGTTGCCGAGCTTTTCGGAATCGCCGGTGCGGGCGTTGACGACGGTAAGGGTGTCTTCCATGTCGCCGGAGATGACCTTGAAATAGGAGTTCTTGCCGTATTGGTCAGCCAGCGTGTTGAACACAAACGCCATCGGGCTGCCGTTCGGGTCAAGCTTGAATTCGGACTCATTGCCCTCGTCGTCGACCTGGGTCATGGGCTTGCCCTCGAGAGGATTCGGTGCATACTTGACGAGGTTCGCCAGCAGGTTGGTGGTGCCGAGGCCGGTGTAGGCGCAGCCGCAGAAGACCGGGGTCACGCTGCGTTCACGGATGCCGGCCTTGATGCCGGTCTGGAGCTCTTCGGCGGTAAACGGCTCTTCCATGAAGAACTTCTCCATGAGGGCCTCGTCAGTCTCTGCGACCTGCTCGTTGAGCTCGGCCATGTATTCTTCAATCTTATCGTTGGCGTCTGCGGGCAGGGGGATTTCCTTGCCGTTTGCGTCATAGGCTTTTTTCTCAATCAAGTCAACCAGACCGACAGCCGTTTCACCCTGCATAATGGGGAAGGTAAACGGAATGACGGAAGCGCCGAACATCTCGCGCAGGGAATCGAGAACGTTGAAGAAGTTGGCATGCTCTTCATCCAGCTTGGAGACATAGAACATGGCGGGAAGATTGGCCTTGGCAAGATACTTCCAGCCCTTTTCAGTACCGACGCCGATGCCGCTCTTTGCGGTCAGGCAGATGAGGCCCGCGTCAACTACGCGCAGGGACTGCACGATCTGACCGGCAAAGTCAAAATAACCCGGGTTGTCGATCACGTTGAGTTTGCACTTGTTATATTCAACGGGAATGACGGAAGAAGAAATGGAATACTGTCTCTTCTTCTCTTCATCGTCAAAGTCAGAAACAGTGGTGCCATCGGCACGCTTGCCCAGACGGGTGATCGCCTTGGTGGTGAACAGCATGCTCTCGCAAAGAGCGGATTTGCCGTCGCCGCCATGGCCAAGCAGGCAGATGTTGCGAATGTCATTGGCAGTATAGCCCATAGTAAAAAATACTCCTTTCTCCAGACGGAACGCAAGACGGCGCGCTCCGCCCCTCGGCAGTTCTCATTTCGCCGACTCTTAAATTCCATTATATACGAATCTCCATAGGATTGCAATTAGAATCTTGTCAAATCCCATGAAAATCTGCGATTTTTCATGCGCACTTATGCGCGGCCCGCTAAAAGACCGGCCAGAAGCCCCGGAAGGAGCCACAAAACCGTGTACAGAAACAGGTTCCAGCACGACGCGGCGAGATCTGCGCCAAGGAACGTCAGCACAAACATCAGGCTCACGCCGAGCACGCTTCCCGCGATGGCGACGCAGATGGACAAAATCGCCGTGCCGCGCAGACCACGCGCCGCGACGACGCTTCCTGCGAAGCTTGCGAAGCTGCTGCGGGCCATGAGCGCACCCTGTTTTCCGGCGCGCACGGCACCGGGTTCGGAGAGGGCTGCGCGCTCTTCTACAATGGGGAATTCGATATGCTCGGGCGGGATTTTATAGCGCTGCTTTAAAAATTGCGGCGTGATCATAAAATCGCGCGTGGCCAGCACCGGCACAAGCGCGCCTGCGCGCAGAACGGAGGCAAGTCCTGCCCGAACGGATTCTGCCGGGGCATAATTGAGCGCAAAGACGGCGGCAAGTTCGCCGTTAACGGACAGATAGACCGCCTGCTTGAGCCGCGTTCCCTCCGGGACGCGTACGCGCATCAGCTTCATAAACGCGATCGAGCCCATCAGAACGACATCTCCCCGGATCGTCGCGCCGAGACCGCCGCTTTCATACCGGCGGAAGGTATCGACGGAATAGCGTCTGCCGTTCTGGTCGTGCATCATCTGTTCAAACAGCGGAGCAAGACCGCTGCCTGCCGTCTGCACGACGGCGTTGGCATAGCCGATGACCATGGGCGCGGGGCGGCTGCCGTAAAGCTTCATGCCGCCCTGTGTCACATTCTGCGGCGGGAACAGATCTGCATCTTCAATGATCAGGCCGGCCTCGCCGGACAGAATCCGCGCGCCCTGCCAGCCTGCGACGGCTGCGCCGATGCGGTACAGTTTTTTGGCAAACGTGGAAAACGGTTTTGCGTAGGCGATGAGGATGCCGGCGGGGAAACCAGCCAGCAGCATGGCTGTCCACGACCAGAGAAAACTCTTGCCGCCGCGCATCGCGGTCAGGACGGATAACACGAGCGTTACCGCCGTCATAACAGGCGTGTAGAAGCGCATGATGCGGCTGCCTGCGTCCGGCATTTCCAGCTGGACGGCAAACTGCTCGGCGTCGCCCGGAGCGCGGAAGATGCAGTCGTAGCCGTGCCACGCCTTTTCCTCCCGCACGGCGGCGACCGGATCTTCCATATTGCCTGCCGCGCGCAGCGATCTGCGCCGTGCCTCATACAGTAAACTCCGCCCCCACAGGGCGAGCAGCAGCAGAACCGACGCGACCGTGCAGAACGGTGTCCGGCCCTGCAGGACGGCAAAAAATGCGTCAACGATCACGGCGCAGAGCACCACGAACAGCATGCTGGTTTGATCGAACCGCAGGCGCAGCGCCTGCACCACGCCGGACAGGCAGATATCATAGCTTAAAAGTGCCTGCGCAAGCAGAAGTCCCAGCATAATCGCGGAAAACACCTGTGAATAACTGCTGAAATCCCCCACAATGGCGGAGGTCGATAAGACCAGCAGCAAAATCGACGCCAGACAGGTCAGCACGCTCAGCAGCAGGCGCAGCCGCACGCTGGAGGCGGCAGAATAGAACTGATACGCGGCTTCCAGCGAGGGAAAAACGTGCTCAGGCTGCTCGGCGGCGCGCTTTTTCCGGGCCTCTTTTTTTTGAAAGCGTTCAAGCTGCCGGCGGCGTTTTTCGGCCTGCCGTTTTTCGCGGCGCTCGGCACGGGCGCGCTCCCGCGCTTCCTTGGGATCTGCTGCGGCAGGCTCCGGATCCGGTTCACCCTGGTAGGTCCAGACGGTAGGGCGCTCCGGCTCAGGCTCCTTTTGCGTATGGACGGGCGCAAAGCGAATGGTGTCAGCCGCTTCCTCGTCAGACGGTGTCTGCGCATCGGGCGGGCGGTCGGCAGGTGTGGCAAGCCGGACAGTCTCACCCGGCTCGGTCTTCGGTTCCTCACGCTTTGTCCAGCCGCCGAATTCGTTCATAATTTCCTCGAGCGAGTATTCCGGCTCCTCTTGCTCCGCGGGCGTCTTGTTCAGTTGTGCTTCGTCCTCAGGACGCCTGGTTGGTTCCATAGTGTGCTCCATGTTTTGTGAATCTACCATACTCGCTTTGTAGGGGCCGATGTAGGCATCGGTCCCTACAACGAAACAGGAGGGTGCTTGCGGATTTGCTATGAGGGTCCAAAAGCTGCCTGCTGTGCGGGCGGACAGAGTCGTCCGTTCGGAAAGATGGCTTTATCCCCGCTGCCGGACAGCCTCGTACAATAAAATTGCGGCGGCGTTCGACGCGTTGAGGGATGAAATGCGGCCGCGCATGGGAATACTGACTTTAAAGTCGCACGCTTCGGCGACAAGGCGGCTCATGCCGTCGCCCTCGTTGCCGATGACGATAGCGGCCGGGCCCTTGAGATCGGCCTGATAGAGCGCCGTATCGCCGTCTGCCGCCGTGCCGAAGACCCAAACGCCGGCTTTCTGCAGCTCGTGGATGGCACTGACCAGATTGGCCACACGCGCCACCGGCAGATATTCCAGCGCGCCTGCCGAGGCCTTGCCCACAACGGCGGTCAGGCCGACGCTGCGGCGCTTCGGAATGATCACGCCGTGCGCGCCTGCGCATTCCGCCGTGCGGATGATCGCGCCCAGATTGTGCGGGTCGGAAAGTTCGTCGCAGATGACGATCAGCGGGGCCTCGCCCCTGTTTTTCGCGTTTTCGAGGATCTCCTCGACCGTCGCGTAGGCATGCGCCGCGACCATGGCGATCACGCCCTGGTGCGCGCCCGTGGCCGAAAGCTGGTCGAGCTTGCGCCGGTCTGTTTCAACGACGGCGGCGCCGGCTTCTCTCGCCATGGCGGCCAGCCGCGCAAGTGCGCGGTCCGTCTCTCCGGCAGCGATGTAAAGCTTGTCGATGGGACGGCCTGCGGCAAGCGCTTCCTGTACGGCGTTGCGGCCCTCGAGCATATTTTCTGCATTCTCCGCAGGCTCCTGCGCACGGCGGACGGGCGGGCGGCGGTCGTTCCGGTTCCATTTTTTCTGTTCCATAGTTTCTCCAGCTTCCGATGTCATAATAATTCACAATATAGTATAACAGCTTCTTTCGGAAACCTCAATCCCAATCTCACAATTCACAGAAAATTTACCTGCCCGCCGCAGGTTCTTTCTTGTAAATGGGGAATGGGTGTGATAAGATTTGTAACAGAAAATTCCCTACTAAAATTTCCCACGTTTTCACAGAAAGAAGGTGCGTTTTTTGAATAACGACCCAAAAAACAAAAAGCCGCAGGACAATAAGCCGCAGAACGGCGACGATGGACGGCAGGGGCGCCGGATCGTATTCCTGATGGTCGCGGCGCTGATTGCGACGCTGCTTATCAATTCGCTCTATACGACCATTGCCAACGCGTATCTGTCGGAGATCACCTATAACGAGTTCCAGACGTATCTCGACAAGGACGAGATCGCCGAGCTGGAGTTCCAGTCCGACCGCATGGTCATCCTGACGCGCGACGAGGCCCAAAAGCCGTCGGCGCAGCAGCGGCTGTACTACACTGGCTATATCCCCAACGTCTCAAACGACGAGCTGAAGGCGCGGCTCGACGCGCAGGGCGTGGAATACAACACCGAGATCGTCGAGCAGGCCAGCCCCATCGTGACCTTTGTCGTCACATGGCTGCTGCCGGTCATCATCATGTACGCCCTGTTCAGCCTGCTGATGCGCAGCATGACCAAGCGCATGGGCGGCGGCATCGGCGGCATCGGCGAAAGCAAGGCCAAGGTCTATATGGAAAAGTCTACCGGCGTCACGTTTGCCGACGTCGCCGGTCAGGACGAGGCCAAGGAATCGCTTGTCGAGATCATCGATTTCCTGCATAACCCGCAGAAATACGCCGCCATCGGCGCGAAGCTGCCGAAGGGCGCACTGCTGGTCGGCCCTCCGGGCACCGGCAAGACGCTGCTGGCCAAGGCCGTCGCGGGCGAGGCGAACGTGCCGTTCTTCTCCATCTCCGGCTCTGATTTCGTGGAAATGTTCGTCGGCGTCGGCGCCAGCCGCGTGCGCGATCTGTTCCAGCAGGCGGCGAAGGTCGCTCCGGCCATCATTTTCATTGATGAGATCGACGCCATCGGCCGCACGCGAGATTCCAAATTCGGCGGCAACGACGAGCGCGAGCAGACACTTAACCAGCTGCTGGCCGAGATCGACGGCTTCGATTCAAGCAAGGGCGTCGTGATCCTGGCGGCGACAAACCGGCCTGAGATTCTCGACAAGGCACTGCTGCGTGCGGGCCGCTTTGACCGCCGCATCATCGTTGACCGGCCCAATCTCGCCGGACGTTACCAGACGCTGCGCGTCCACACGAAAAATATCAAGCTGGCCGAGGATGTCGATCTGCACAAGATTGCGCAGGCGACTGCAGGCGCGGTCGGCGCGGATCTGGCAAAACTCGTCAACGAGGCGGCGCTGCGCGCCGTGCGCATGGGGCGCAAGGCTGTCAACCAGCAGGATCTGCTGACGTCCTTTGAACTTGTCATCGCGGGCACGGAGAAGAAGGGTACCGTTCTGACCGACACCGAAAAGCGCATCGTGTCCTATCATGAGGTTGGCCATGCGCTGGTTGCCGCGCTGCAGAAGCATTCGCAGCCTGTCTCCAAGATCACGATTGTCCCGCACACCTCCGGCGCGCTGGGCTATACCATGCAGATGCCGGAAGAAGAAAAATTCCTGTCCAGTAAGGAAGAACTCATCGTCGAACTCCAGACCATGCTGGGCGGCCGCGCTGCAGAACAGGTCGTCTTCGGTATTGCCACGACCGGTGCGTCGAACGACATTGAGCGCGCGACAGAACTGGCCCGTAAGATGGTCACGCAGTACGGCATGAGCGACCGGCTTGGCCTTATGGCGCTGTCCACTGTCTCAAATCCGTACCTCGACGGCAGCACGATGATGAACTGTGCCGATTCCACCTCCTCTGCAGCGGACGAAGAAATCCACAAGCTGCTCATGGACTGCTACGCGGATGCGAAAAACATCCTTGTCGAGCACCGTGCGCTGCTGGATGAGATTGCAATGTACCTGCTGAGCAAGGAGACCATCACGGGCGACGAATTCATGGCCTACGTCAATGCTGACAGCAAAAAACTGACGGACGGCAGTGAGGCGGAAGAAGCACCTGCGCAGACCGATTCATCTGAACCCGATTGAATTGAGCCCAATCGCGCCCCTGTTTTGCGCAGGGGCGCGGCGCTTATGCTTTGCATCTATCATTCCGGAGGCTATTATGTTCATCGCATCCGTTCTTGACACAACTGCCATTGACGAAAAACAGGTGCAGTCGTTTTTCTCGAAGCTGACGCTTGAAAAGCTGCTGTATGCGGCGGTGCTGCTGGTTCTGTGCGCAGTGCTCATCAAGCTGATTCTGAAGGCGGCGGACAAGCTGTTTTCCCATTCCAAGCTGGATCACACTATTTTCGGCTTTCTGCGCACGACAGCCAAGGCAATTTTGATTTTTATTGCAGTCATGCTCGTCGCAGGGACGCTCGGCGTGGATACCAGCTCGCTGCTGGCAATTTTGAGCGTTGCCGGTCTTGCCGTTTCGCTCTCGATGCAGACCGCGCTGTCCAATGTCGCGGGCGCGCTGATGATTCTGACAGCCAAACCCTTCCGGGCGGGCGATTATGTCCAGATCGGCGACAAGGCCGGAACTGTCCTGACTATCGGCGCGGTATACACAAGCCTGCGCACCTATGACAACCAGATCATCTATTTGCCCAACAGTCAGATCACGGCAGGCAGCATCATCAATGTGACAAGCGAGGCGGTACGCCGTGTTGACGTGAACGTTTCGGCGTCCTATGACGATGCGGTAGATACCGTCCGCGCGGCGCTCTGCGCCGCTGCCGCAGCGCATGAAAAGACACTCCGCGACCGGCCTGTCGAGGCACACGTCGTCTCCTATGGCGACAATTCGATCCAGTATGTCTTGCGCTTCTGGGCGCGTACGGAGGACTATTGGGCCTGCTATAACGACGTGCTGGACGGACTTCAGGAAACCTTTTCCTCCGCGGGCATCACGATGTCCTATCCACATATCAATGTTCATATGGAATCATAAAAAAAGGAATATCGGGATATCACATATCATTTTCTATATAAAGTCAGAATTATCGAAAATTATGTCGATAGTTCTGGCTTTTTATATTATCAAAGTTCTGATATAACCGTAAATTTGGATTTCCAAAGAACCCCCGCAGGGGGTTCGTATCGGTTGACTTTCTTCAGGCTGCTTGGTAAAATAGACGCAAGCTATAAGAGGCGTATTCTGCCGCTTTTTGGTTTCAGAGCGCAGGTACGCCTGCTCGGTCTGTCCATACGGGCTGACTGCCGACCCCCTTCCGGTGCTGCGTCCGGTGTACGCAGGCCGGCCCAGAACATATTTTAGGAGGATACATCATCGATGGATTGGGATCGCTTAATCACAGTTGAACAGATGGAAGCAGCGACCAACGAATTGCTTGAAACCGGCAAAAAAGTTGGCGCGGATTCCTGGCAGCAGCGCGTCAAGAATCAGACGCCGCACTGCGGCTTCGGCGAAGCCGGCACCTGCTGCCGCATTTGCTCCATGGGCCCCTGCCGCATTACGCCCAAGGCACCGCGCGGCATTTGCGGCTGCGACGTACACGGCATCGTCGGCCGCAACTACCTGCGCTTCACCGCAGGTGGTGCTGCTACGCACTCCGACCATGGCCGTCAGATCTGCCACACGCTCTATCAGGCAAAGGAAGGCGGCTCTTATCAGGTCAAAGACCCCGAAAAACTGAAGAAAATTGCTGCCGAATGGGGTATCGAGTCCGAGGGCAAGGATATTTATGATCTGGCCCACGAAGTTGCTGAAACCGCCCTTCTCGAGTACGGCAAGCCTTTCGGCGTGCAGCGCTTTTTGAAGCGTGCGCCCGAGCATACCCAGAAGCTGTGGCATGACGCTGGCATCGAGCCGCGTGCCATTGACCGCGAGGTTTCGCAGTCGCTGCACATGACGCATATGGGCTGTTCGTCTCTTCCCGAGGCGCTCATCAAGCAGTCCCTGCGCGCTGGCCTGTCCGACGGCTGGGGCGGCTCCATGGCAGGTACCGAGCTGTCCGACGTTCTGTTCGGCACGCCGCGCCCCGTTGACACCACCGCCAACATCGGCGTCATGGAAAAGGACATGGTCAACATCATTGTCCACGGCCACGATCCCTCTCTTTCTGAGATGATCGTCATGTATTCGCAGGATCCCGAGATGGTCGCGCTGGCCAAGTCCGTCGGCGCAAAGGGCATCAACATCGCGGGCGTCTGCTGCACCGGCAACGAAGTTGCCATGCGGCAGGGCATTCCGATGGCAGGTAACTTCCTGCAGCAGGAAAACGTTGTCCTGACGGGCGCATGCGAAGCCATCGTCGTTGATGTGCAGTGCATCTTCCCGGCTCTTGGCCCGCTTTCCAAGTGCTTCCATACCAAGTTCATCACGACCTCTCCCATTGCCCGCATGCCGGACTCGGATTTCATCGAGTTCCACGAGGATACTGCGGCGGACAACGCCAAGGCGATCATCCGCATGGCGATTGAAAACTTCAAAAACCGCAAGCCCGAGCTTGTCAACATTCCGAACCTCAAGACCAAGGCCCGCGTCGGCTACTCGGTCGAGGCCATTAAGAAAGAACTCGACGGCGTGTGCAACTCCCATGTTGACGCGCTCGGCACGCTGAAGCCGCTGGCCGACGTTGTCAAGGCCGGCGTCCTGCGCGGTGCTGTCGCAATGGTCGGCTGCAACAACCCCAAGGTTCGCCCCGATACTGCGCACATCGAGCTCATGAAGAAGCTTCTCAAGAACGATATCATCGTCATCGTCTCCGGCTGTTCGGCACAGGCTGCGGCCAAGGCCGGCCTCATGGATCTCGACGCTGCTGAATACTGCGGCGAGGGCCTCAAGCGCGTGTGCAAGCTGGTTGGTATTCCGCCGGTTCTGCATATGGGCTCCTGCGTTGATATCTCCCGTATGATGATCCTTGCTTCCGATCTTGCAAAGGATTGGGGCATCAACATTTCTCAGATTCCGCTCTGCGGCTGCGCGCCGGAATGGATGTCTGAAAAGGCAGTTTCCATCGGCAACTACGTCGTGGCGACCGGTATCGACACCTACCTCGGCGTTGATCCGTACTCCAAGGGCTCCAGCGAGATCACTGAACTGCTTCAGGGTGACGCAAGAGGCTGCAAGGAGTGGGTCGAGGCGCATTTCGTTGTTGACACCAACATTGAGAGCCTCGGCGACAAGATGATCGCCGCAATCGAAGCCAAGCGCACGGCTCTCGGCATCTAAGATCTTCCCGGAGGGTCTTTACCGTTATGAAAGTAGCTATCACCGGCAAGGGCGGCGTCGGCAAGACGACGCTGGCCTCCACGCTCGCGCGGCTCTACGCCGACGAAGGGCGCACCGTCCTCGCAGCCGACGTTGACCCGGATGCAAATCTGGGCCTGGCGCTGGGGCTGACAGAGGAAGAGGTCAATTCCATTGTTCCAGTCTCGAAAATGAAGCAGCTTGCCAAGCAGCGCACGGGCGCGAACGACCAGAACAGCTTCTATAAGCTAAACCCGGACGTTTCCGATCTGCCCGATAAGCTTGCCAAGAATATCAACGGCGTCAAGCTTCTCGTTATGGGCACGGTTGATACCGGCGGCTCCGGCTGCGTCTGCCCGGAGCATGTCATGCTCAAGGCGATTCTGACCAATCTCGTTTTCCGCAAGGACGACGTGGTCATCATGGACATGGAGGCAGGGCTTGAACACCTTGGACGCGGCACGGCCAGCATGATGGACCAGTTCATCGTGGTCATCGAGCCGGGCGCGCGGAGTGTACAGACCTATGTGCGCATCAAGGAGCTTGCAAAGGACATCGGCGTGACCAAGGTGCGCGTCGTCGCCAACAAGATCCGCGACGAGTCTGACCGTGAATTTATCAGAAGCCGCATCCCGGCAGACGATCTGCTCGGCTTCATCAGCTACAGTCCCACCGTCATCGACGCGGACCGGAGGGGCCTCTCCCCCTACGACTGCAGCCCCGATGCGCTGGATGAGATCCGTGCGATCAAGGCTGCCATTGACGCCAAAGAATGAATCTGAAAGGAATGAAACCACAATGAAGACATTGTTTAACCGCGTCTTCGACGGCTCTGACGAGATGTTCGCCAAGGCCGAGGAAGAAGTGAACAAGATCGTGGCAGAAGTCGGCCGCGACGCTCCTCTGACGCTTCCCTCCACCGCGTATTTCTGCGCCTGCATCTATGCCTATATCGGCAAAAAGGTCACTACGACCGGCGAACTGCAGGATGCTCTGGCCGACGTGAAGGCCATGATGCTCCGCGAGCCGCGCACCAACTCTATCTTCCAGTCCGGCGTCGGCACCGCCATCGCCGCTGAGATGATCGAGGCCTGCAAATATGTCAAGACCCAGACCCCGTATGAGGGCACGAACTATCACGGCCACTTCACCGACGCGGAAGTCCGTGAACTCGGCGTTCCTCTTGTTACCGGCGATATCCCCGGCTTCGTCGTCATGATCGGCCCGGCTCCTTCCACCGAGGAAGCGGTCGAGACCATCAAGGGCTATCAGTCCCGCGGCATTTTCGTCTTCCTGATCGGCGGCATCATCGAGCAGGCTGTGGAAGCCGGTCTTTCTATGGGCTTCCCCGTCCGTGTCGTTCCCGTCGGCGAAGAGATCTGGTCCGTCGGCCACGTCATTTCTCTGGTTGTGCGCGCGGCCATGATTTTCGGTGCCATCCAGCCGGGCGACGTCGAGGGCTTCCACAAGTACACCTTCGACCGCATCAACGCGTTTGTCAACGCTTATAAGCCTGTCAACGACATTACCGTCGCCTGCGGCGCCGGCGCCATCAAGCTGGGCTTCCCGGTCATCACCAACGACCACGACGATATGTGGGCCGTTCCGAAGTCCCTCATCATCTATGATGACACCAAGGACTGGATCGATACCTCCATCGAGGCCCGCGGCATCAAGCTGAAGATCACGAAGATTGACATCCCCGTTTCCTTCTCCTCTGCATTCGAGGGCGAGATCATCCGTAAGGGCGACATGCAGGTCGAGATCGACGGCTCCCGCAAGGACTGCTTCGAGCTTGTCACCACGAAGGACGCTTCCGAGGTCGAAGACCACAAGATCGTGGTCGAAGGCCCCGAAATTGACGAGATCCCGGTCGGCTCCAAGATTTCCATGAGTTACACCGTCGAGGTCGCGGGCAAGAACATGCAGCCCGACTTTGAGCCGGTCTTCGAGCGTAAGATCCACTCCTTCCTCAACTGCGTGGAAGGCCTGATGCACACCGGCCAGCGCGACATGATCCGCGTCCGTATCAGCAAGGCTGATTTCGAGGCCGGTTTCAAGTTCCGCCACATCGGCGAAGTGCTCTACGCCAAGATCAAGTCCGAGTTTGACACGGTCGTTGACAAGTGCCAGGTCCGCATCGTCGTCGGCGACGAGCCGAACGCCGCGCTGCGCAAGCACGCCAACGAGGTCTTCGACAAGCGCGACGAGCGTCTGAAGTCCATGACCGACGAATCCGTGCCCGTCTTCTATTCCTGCATCATGTGCCAGGCGTTCTCCCCGAGCCACGTCTGCATCGTCACCCCGGAGCGTCTGGGCCTGTGCGGTGCCGTGTCCTGGCTGGACGCGAAGGCCACGAACGAGCTTGACCCGCAGGGTCCCTGCCAGGTCGTCACCAAGGAGCGCTGCACCGACGAGCGCACCGGCCGCTATGAGGACGTCGACGAGGCCGTCGCACAGTACTCTCACGGCGCGCTGGAGCACGTCACGCTCTACTCCCTGCTGGAAGACCCGATGACCTCCTGCGGCTGCTTCGAGTGCATCTGCGGCATCGAGCCGTGCTCGATGGGCGTCGTCATCACCTGCCGCGAGTATGCCGGCATCACGCCGCTCGGCATGACCTTCTCCGAGATGGCTTCCATGACTGGCGGCGGCGTGCAGACTCCGGGCTTCATGGGCCACGGCAAGCATTACATCGCTTCCCATAAGTTCCTCAAGGCCGAGGGCGGCGTTGGCCGTCTGGTCTGGCTGCCGAAGGAACTGAAGGACCAGATCCGCGACAAACTCAACGAGACTGCCAAGGATATGTACGATATCGACAACTTCGCCGATATGGTCGCCGACGAGACCAACTGCCCGAACGGCGATCCGGAAGAGTTGCTTGCCTACCTGTCCGAGGTCGGCCACCCCGTCCTCAGCATGGACCCGCTGGATATTTAATTCATACGCTTTCAATCAAAAGACTCCCGCATGCAGCCGCATGCGGGAGTCTTTATTTGTGGGTAGCTGCGTTAGACTATCTGCGGTAAATTAGCTTTGCGTCCAAAATTTGCGGGGCAGTACGAATTCGCCGAGACTCTGTAGGGGCCGATGCCCACATCGGCCCGCTTGGAAATTACAAATTAGCCGAAGAATTTCGTAAAACCGATGCAATCTGCTCAATATGAAACAGTAATCGTGCGCGTATCTGTTTTCTGGTTCAATCCTCGTCTGTATCGTCGTCAAATGAATAATCATTCAATTCCGGAAAATCTAGAAATTCCGCCAGCGTCATATTGAATGCTAGCGCCAACTTGTGTAGTGTCATCACGCGCGGATTTTTTGTTAGACCGCGCACAATATTGTCAAGCGTAGATTGCTTGACATCGCTCATGACGGCCAGCTTATTGATGCTGATACCGCGTTGCCGACACAAATTGCGAATGCGCGAAACATATAAAGAAGAATAGTCCATGCTTTTGCCTCACCATTCCACCCATACTTGGGTTAAAATGATGATAACAGCATAGAAATGTGAAATTACCCGAATATGGGTTGACAACGCATAAGAATTTTGTTATTCTGAAATTACCCAAATACAGGTAATTGAAGGAACTTTTTATGGCAGACTATCAAAAACTTTACGCATTGCTTTGCGGGGTGATTGATGACGTGATCGATCCGCTGGAGCGCATTCCGTTGGCGCTGCCGTATGCAAAAAAACTCCGCCGTGCACTTGTGCAGGCGGAGGAACTCTATATTGATACTTCGGCATATCCCGCGGAGAAGCAGGAAAACGTGATTGTTTTGCAGAGGGAAGGGGAACAGCGCTGAACCAAACTGGTTCAGTGCGTTCCCACAACCTGATACATGGCATCGTTGGAAATCTGTACGGTGACGGTCAGGTGTTTTGCAAAAATTTCTGCCAGCGTTTCGACTGGCAGCAGGCCGTTGGAGACGCTGCGTGCCGTTTTCGCGTGGTGTGCATCGAGCGCCTTGCGGGAGAAGCCATGTGCCACAGTCAGCGTCCCGCCAGTCGTGAGCAGTTCGGCCAGATGTGCAATTAGGCGCTCCGGCTCCGGAAAATGCGGAAATGCGTTGTAGATCACAATGCAGTCGAACAGGGCAGGGAAGTGCGCCTGCGACGCATCACCGCAGAGCACAGTTACGTTCTCCTGCGGGAATTTTTCGCGTGCGATGCGCACCATTTCCGGTGCAATGTCAATGGCCGTGATCTGTGCCGCGCCGCGCTTCAAATAATCCGGGATCAAAACGCCTGTTCCGCAGGCAACGTCCAGCACCGATACGCCGGGGCGGATTCCGGCGTTGTCCAGAATCTGCCCGATCACTGCCTCATTGCGCACCAACTGTGCGTCCCAGCCAGCGGCGGCTTGGTCAAAAAAATCGATGACAGCCTGCTGTTCCATCGCAGACACCCCTTATGCGTACCGTACCCGCAGCAGCCGCGCCTTCGTCAGCGCGACAACAAGCGACGGCAGCAGTACAAGCTGGATTGCAATGCCGGGCAGACCAGTCACGAACGACGTCGTCGCCCATGCCGCGACCGTGAACGTCGCGGGCGCGAAGATCAGTGCTTTGCACACGCCGGACAGAATCCGGCCCAGCAGCATCGCCGTGATCTGGCTGATATACAGGTCAGCATACAGCTTCTTCGTGTGAACGGCCTGCATCATCAAACCACTGACCAGACCGTAAACGCCGCATTCGACCATCATGCCGGGCAGCACAGCAGGGGAGGGCATGCCCGTCAGCACGCCGGACAGCACCGGACCCAGCAGTCCGCAGACAAGACCATACGGCCACCCACAGGCCAGTCCGCACAGCAGCACGGGAATGTGCATCGGCAGGAAGATCGGGCCGGCGTTTGCAATCGCGTGGAACGCCATCGGCAGCACCACGCACAGCGCAATGCAGAGCGCACAGAACGCCAGATTTTTCGCGGAAAATGTTTTTTTCATCGGGAAACTCCTTTGTTCAATTCTTTGCACCCATTATACCCGACCATCCCGCTCCGCGGAAGCCCCCTAGGGGGTTCAAATTTGCACCTGACGTAAATTCTTCTCTGCGAATCTTTTCCCCTTGCAATTTCTCTCCGTATCCGTTATAATAGTTTCGCAATTCCAGGTGTAGTTCAGATGGTGAAGCGCGTGGTTTGGGAGCGTATCGGCATCCATCCGACC
>ERZ773208.825-NODE-825-length-27572-cov-9.559799_pt1 | contig 27572 bp, 29 predicted proteins | sample MGYA00581006_ERZ773208 | MGnify/ENA primary metagenome ERZ773208 (study PRJEB29015, sample SAMEA2737793) | human gut metagenome | biome: human gut; feature: human-associated habitat; material: faeces | place: China | collected 2012 ... | reverse complement strand
TGGATAAAAATCTCTTTTAATAAAAATTATAGATGATATTGGAACAATTAAAAAACTAATTACAATAATATTTTTTAATATTAATGGTATAAATCTTTCAATATCAATATTTATTATTTTATCTTTATATAAGTATGATAATGGAAATAAAGCTCCTATTATAAATAGTGCTATACTTCTTGAACAATCAAATGCAAGATATGTTGTTCCAAATAATAACAAATAATATCTTATTGGAATATTCTTAGATTTAAAATATAAGAAATAAACTAAAAATATTATAAAAATGATTATTTTATCATACGATGATGAAAAAGATAATGGAACTAATTCAATTATGGTTTCATTTAAAATCTTTTGTCCATACGAAGTAAATACATATAATATATTTTTTATTCCATAAGGGTTTATTAATCCTGTTAATAGCATAATTATCATTATTAATACAATTGGTTTTAAATCATATTTTTTTTGGTTACTATTTTTAAAATTAAATTTAAGTGCATTAACTATATATGGAAGCATAAATATAAATAGCATAAAGAAAAACATTCCATGTATATTTATTTGTATTAAAGATATTATTGGTAAAATTAATAAATATTTTTTATTATTTGTTTTAGCATATAATTCCATAATATAAAGAACTAATATTAAATTTAAATAAGTAAATATTTGTGGTCTTGTCGTAATAAATGTATTTGCTAATAAGCTCATAGTAATTATTGTAACTATTGTTGATAACATTTTATTATTATTTGAAACTAACATACATAATTTATAATAAAAGTATGTAATAATTATTAATACAATAGTAACAAAAAATAACATTCCATATAATCCAAAATATTTATGTATCAAATAAAATATTACACCTGTTCCCCAGCTTTGATATATAAAATCTAAATTATTATAAATAGTAAATGGAACTGTATGTGGAAATCCATTTTTTAGTACATATTTTCCTTCTGCTATTGTAAACCAAAAATCATTATCTATTACAAAATTTTCCATTACAAAAAACAATATTGGAATAATAAATAATATAAAATAATTAAACTTTGAAGTTTTTATATTTTTCATACTTAACACCTATTTATAATTTAACATAAAAAGACTAGTTTTTCTAGTCCTTTTCAATCAATTTCATATCAAGTGTACTTTCTTTTCCATCTCTTATATATGTTACTTTTATTGTATCACCAGTTTTATATTGATATAAATAATATCTAAGTGTACTTATACTTGTTACTTTATTATCATCAAACTTAGTTATAATATCACCTTTTTTAAGTCCTGCTTTTTCTGCTGAACAACCACTTTCTACTTTTGCTATTACAACACCAGTTTCACTTGTATTTACACTTATATTATTCATATATAAACTATATCTATCACTAGTGTTTATTACTGATATACCTATTGAAGGTCTTTTTATTTCTTCACCTTTTTCTAGATATGTAACATAGTTCTTAACATCATTTATTGGTATTGCAAATCCCATACCTTCTATTTCTTCTGTTGCAAGTTTCATAGATGTAATACCTATTACTTCACCTGCTAAATTAACAAGTGGGCCACCACTATTACCAGGATTTATTGCAGCATCTGTTTGTATTACTTTTGCTATTATAGAATCTGTTTCTATCATTCTATCTTTACCAGATATAATACCTCTTGTTATAGAGCCACTATAATCTGATCCCATAGGACTACCAATTGCTATTACTGTTGATCCTAAGTTAATATTATCACTATCACCTAAAGTAGCAACTTTTTTAACTTTACTTTTATCTATTGAAAGAACTGCTATATCAGTATATTCATCACTACCAAGTAATTTTACTTCTACTGTTTCGTTATCTGATAAAATAACTTCTATTTTATCTGCAGAATCTATTACATGATGATTTGTAAGTATATATCCTTTATTATCATCGGTTTTATATACAAATCCTGATCCACTACCTATATTTTGATTATTTTTATAACTTTCTACAGTTACAACAGAATCATATGCTTTATCTATTGCATCTTCTATTGCTGTTTCACTTAATTTTGTTTCATTAACTGTTTTCTTTTCTGTTATTACTTTTGATTCTACTGGAAAATATTTTAAATATATAATAACTGCAAATATAGCACTAAATATTGTGAATATATAAGCTAAAAAATATTTAAATAATCTTTTTCTATCTTTCATATTATCATCCTCTATTCTATATTTATTAAATCCATATAATTTTCTGGAAAACCTAATGTATCATATATTTTTTCAATTTTTACTGATTTTATTTGCCATGTTAAATCTTGAAGTTTAAGATTTATTTCATCCATCATATGCATAAATTCATCTTTTGTAAGCATTTGTTTTAATATTATTATTAACGCAAATATATCATTTTTTCCTTTTATGTATTCACCAAATTCATCTTGCTTTATTTTTAGTTCATTATGATATTTAGTATTAGAAATATATTTTTGTGTTCTATGATCAAACACTATATCTTCATGTGCACACAGATTTCTATAATTTGCAAGTAATGATAAATATACTTCCATATCTTCCATTTCAATTTCATAAAGATCTGCAATTTCTTTTTGCTCCTCTGGTTTTAGTATTCCGTAAAGTTCATTTATTAAACCAAATGACAGCACTTTTACTAGTACCCATAACGGAATATAACCATAATTTGTTATGTAATGAAGTGTTGCACTATGGTTTTGACTATTTACTCTAATTTGTCTTTTCATTTTATTTATTACATCACTAACTCTTCTTTTATCTTTATTGTCAGTTGTAAAATTTGATTCTTTTAAATAATTTTTCTCTTTATAACCATATTTAACAGATAATTTATAAGATATTATACTTTTTATATTATTCTCTATTATTAATAAATTTTTAAATAAAATATTTCTAAATTCTCTATCAAACATAAAAATTGCATATAATTCATCAAAGGTTGCACCTTTTACAAATTTCTTTTCTTTTGATGAAACCATTAATACTCTTCTATATCCATTTATAAAAAAGTAATTTTCTTTTAAAAGTATATTTCTTGCTTCTTCTTCATCATTTATAGTAAGACCTTTACTTTTAAAAATTCCAAGTTGTTCATCAAGAGTTTTAAATTCCTTTTTATTCATATTTAAATCACCCTACTATCATAAATTATAACATAATTTTTTTTATACTTAAAGTATTTAAATTTATTTCTACAACTTAACACTTTTTTCACATATTTTCACATTTTTTATATTTTTAATACTTTACCCGTCACTACATTCGATTTTAATATTATACTTTTTTTCACCATAATTAACCGTTGAATTTGAGGTTTCAAAATGAAACCACAAGTTTTCTGTCTCGTTGTTAGTTAATTAAAAATGAAAATCTTTCTAGAAATTTATATGAATTACTTTGTTAAATTTGCATTTATTCTTTCATTTTATACTTTTATCTTCTCCTATATTTTTAAGTATTATTTCTAAATACTCTTTATCTTCTATTTTAGTAATTGCAAAACATTTGTTACCTAAGTCTTTATAGTTTGCTCCCGAATGATACAATAGTTTTTTATCAATTATTATAAATCTATCATGAAACTTATCACTATATATTACCTTTAAATTATGATATTGCTTATTATATTTTTTTATATCTATATCTTTTAATAAATTAAATTTTTTTGTAATAACAATTACTTTTACATTTAGATTTGTAATCATGTCTAAAATACTTTTATCCGCATAATTATCTATTATAATTATTTCTTTCTTTGCCTCTTTAAATATATCTATTAATAATGAATATGCATCATATATTTGTCCTTCATAAAATATATGATTTATTTTTTCTTTTTCCTCTAATTTTGAAAATGACTCCTCTAATAAATTAATCCTTTCATTATCTTTTATAACTAGTTCATTTATATATTTCTGTTCTATTAAACTTGATGATATTATCTTTCTCATTTTTACAAATGTATCCATTATTCTTATACTTGTTTCTACCGCTACTTTTGATTTTAATATTGTAGATAGCATTGCAATCCCTTGCTCTGTAAATACTCTTGGATTATATCTTCTACCACCATATCCACTTTCTAAACTTGAGGTCAAATTTTTTGACCTCAAGTTATTATACTCATTATCACTTAATTGAAAACTATATCTTTCAGGAAATTTATCTGGATTATTCTTCACTGCCTGATTTATTTCTTTTGTTCCATTTTTACACTGATATAATTTTGACAAATCTGAATCCAACATTACTTGTTTCCCTCTTATTTCATATATCATATTTTCTATATTTAATTCTTCTTTTAATTTGTACATTTATATCCTCCTATCTTTGATTATTTTTATTATTACTTTCATTTTAATATTGTTAAAAACATCTCAATCCCCTATTCTGTGAATACATTATGTCCTTTTCTAGAACCACTTTTGAAGTCGAAATTTTCGACTTCAAAGGAAAAAATTCAATTTCATTCTAACGAAATGAAAACCTTTCTGAAAATTTATATGGATTATTTTTTACCGCTTCATTTATTCTTTTAGTTTCAGCATTACATAATTTTGCTAAATCAGAATCCAACATTACTTGCTTTCATCTTATCTCATATATCATATTTTCTATATTTAATTCTTCTTTTAATTCATACATTTATCTTCTCCTATATTTCTAATTATTATTTCTAAATACTCTTTATCTTCTATTTTATTAATTGCAAAACATTTATTACCTAAATCTTTAAATGATGCACCTGAATGATATAATACCTTTTTATCAATTATTACGAATCTATCATGAAACTTATCACTATATATTACTTTTAAATTATGATATTGACTATTATATTTTTTTATATCTATATCTTTTAATAAATTAAACTTTCTGGTAACGATAATTACTTTTACATTTAGATTTGTAATCATATCTAAAATACTTTTATCTGCATAATTATCTACTATAATTATTTCTTCTTTTGCATCTTTAAATATATCAATTAATAGTGAATATGCATCATATATTTGTCCTTCATAAAATATTGCATTAATTTTCTCTTTTTCATTTAACTTATCAAAAGATTCCTCTAATTTTAAAATTCTTTCTTCATGATTTAATATTATTGAAGTTTTATTTTCAAATGATAAATACCTTTTCATATAAACAAATGCATCGATTATTTTCATACTTACAATATCTGCAACAGGTGTTTTAAGTATTGTTGCAAGCATTGCGACTCCCTGTTCTGTAAACGCATATGGCATTGTTCGAATTTTATTAACTTGCGGTCCCATGTTGGGACCGCAAATATTTTTAAATTCTAATTCATTAAGTTGAAACATATATCTTTCCGGAAACTTATTTATATGTCTCTTTACTGCTTGATTAATAGTTTTAGTTCCATTTGTACATTCATATAATCTTGCTAAATCAGAATCTAGCATTACTTGTTTTCCTCTTATTTCATATATCATATCTTCTATGCTTAAATCTTCTTTTAATTCGTGCATAATTTACCTCCTATACTTATATTCTCTATAAATAACTAAAATTCCACTAAAAAAAGAGAATTAATTAGAATTTTCTTTAGCTTTTCTAACTAATTCTCTTATTTTTCTAAGTCTATGATTAATACAAGACTTTGTTACCTTATTACCTGTTTCTATTGAAATTATCTCGCTTAATTCTATTAATGAACTTTCAGGATACTTTAATCTATAATTTGCGACTTCTTTAACTTTATCATCAAGTAAATCATATGCATCTATTTCTTTTAAGTAATTAATATCATCAACTTGACTTTGAGCAGATTTCATACTCTTTTCTATATTTGCTTGTTCACAGTTATTTATTCTATTAGTCATATTAACTTTTTCTCTATATGTTCTTATATCTTCATAATAAAGTACTTCTTCATAAGCCTTTATTATAGTTAATAATTCACTAATCTTTTCTGATTCTTTAATATAAACCATATAACCTTTTTTTCTTCTATGTACTTTTGAATTTAAATTATATTCATTTAATAGATCATTCAAAAATTCTGCAAATTCCAAATTTTCTATTAAAAATTCCAAATGATATCTTGATGTCTTTGGATCATTTACACTTCCACATATTAAGAAACATCCTCTTATAAATGCTCTTTTAAGTTCATCATCCGCAACTATAAACTCACTAGGAACCTTTAACAAATCAAAACCTTTTTCATTAAGTAAACCTAAATCTTTTATTATTGTAAGTACATCTTTTTTAATTTCAATAATATATACTTCATTCTTTTTAAAGTTATAATTTTTCTTTATAGTTATATTAGATGTAACATTATATATTTCTTTAACTATTTTAAATATTCTATTTGCAACATTTATATTTTCTGTTTGAATTCTTATTGCGTACAATTTTATATCAGCACTTGTTCTAATTATTCCAGATAATTCTGATATATATTCAAGTTTAGTACATTCTAGATTTGATATTTCTTTTTTTATTTTTCCTGAAAAAGTCATAACCATTACTCCTTACTTTAAATCTTTTATTATTGATAAAGCCGCTACTGCTCCATCTGATGCAGCAGTTACTATTTGATATACTTTTTTCTTAATTATATCTCCTGATGCATAAATACCATCTATATTAGTTTTCATATTTTCATCTACAACAATATAATTATTATCAAGTTTTATATTAAGTGATTTTATAAAATCAATATTAGGTGTATATCCATTTTCTATAAACAATCCATCTATAGTGTATTCTTTATCATCTATAGTTACAGTTTTAATAATTTCATCATTAACATTTAAATTGCTTATTTTTTTATTAATAACTTTAATATTATCTTTATCAAAAGTTACATTATCATCACTATAATTAACATATATTAAACTGTTTACTATATTACTTAAGTATATTGCATCATTAATGCTTTCTTTATTATTACCAATAAGCATAACATCTTTACCATTATATAGTGAACCATCACATTTAGCACAATAGCTTATATTAAGTGCATGTTCTTTTAATATATCAAGTTTTTTTTCTACTCTACCACACGCAATTAATATAGTTTTTGTTTTATATTCATTTTTTTCTGTTTTGACAATCTTTTCTTTACCATCTATAACATCAATTACTTTTTCTGTTTTAATAGGAACTCCCAAATTAATTACTTGTTCATACATATCATAAGCAAGAGTGCTTGCATCTATATTTTTAAATCCTAAATAATTATTTATTTTATCAGTTTTAAGCAATTTTCCACCAGGTGCATTTTTTTCTAAAATAATTATATTTTTATTTGCATTTTTAAGATAAAGTGCCGCACTTAAAGATGCTGGTCCCGCACCTATTATAATAGAGTCATAAATCATTATTTTACCTCCATTTCATTATAGTACTTTTTATTTCTATTTGTTACTATAATAATTATTCCAATTATAATACCTATTAATGATACTATTTGAGCAATCTTTAAACCAAAGAACATTAAACTATCTGTTCTAAATGCTTCTATAAAAAATCTTCCTATTCCATACCATATAAAATAAAAACCTATTTGGAAACCTTTTCTTAAATTTTTATTTTTTCTTGCAATCATTAATATTATAAATCCTATTAAACACCAAATACTTTCAAAAAAGAATGTTGGATAATAATATTTATCTTCAATATGCATTCCATTTATTATAAATTCAGGTATATGCATATTTTTTAAATTTTGGTATGTTGTAATTCCTCCATGTGCTTCTTGATTAAAGAAATTACCCCATCTTCCAAAACTTTGTGCAATTATAACCGCAGGCGCTACTATATCTAATATTTTTATAAAACTAACATTCTTTTTCTTAGTATAAAGGTATACAAATATAAGTCCCGCAATTACTCCTCCATGAATCGCAAGTCCACCATTATATATTTTTAATATTTCTGATGGGTTTGCTAGATAATAATCTAAATTAAATACACAATAATAAACTCTCGCACCTAATATTCCAATTATTAATGTATAAAATATTAAATCACTTATAAATTCTTTTTGTAATCCTTGTTTTTTCCCTTCTCTTGTTATTAATATGTACGCTACTATAACACCTAAAAGTATACATAAAGAATAATAATATACATTAAATCCAAATATATTAAATGCAACTCTATTCATTATTACACCTTCTTATTATTGGTTTTACTATTAATTCTTCTACAAAGAAATTCATAATACTAATACATATTGCGATTAAAAGTCCACTCCAAAATCCATATATATTAAAATGATCACCAAGTATTAAATCAACAATTTTTAATATTAAAAAGTTTATAAATGGATAAAATAGTCCAAATGTTAAGGCTGTTATTGGTATTGTTAACTTAAATATAATTGGTCTTATTGTTTTATTTAATACATAAATAATAACTACCGCTAAAAGTTCATACCAAAAGTTATCCACATCAAAAGAATTAAATATAGCATCTACAATAAGAAGTACAAGTGTATAACCTAATATATATAACACTGAATCTAAAAACTTATTAATTCTAACACTATTTTTTTCTTTTATTACCACTTTCATATTATCATATTCCTCTCTCTTATTCTTTTATAACAAATATTTTCTTTCCAAAGAGATTATAACACAAATATTTTAAAATAAAAAGATGTTTTTAGAAAAACATCTACTATTTTTTTCTTATTTTATTTAATTATCTTGTACAATTCTCTCTGGTGTTTCAAAATTTCATATTTTTTCAAAAAAGAAAACAAAGTCATACCTTTGTTTTCAATATATATTTACAATATAAATTTTATATTGAGCTGGTTTGTGTGGTATTTATTTAATAATATTAATATTGACTATAAGTAATAGTCATAGGTGTAGCAGTTACTGTTACATCTTCACTAGCTAATGTATTATCTGTCTTAGCAACTTTCATAGTAATTTGTTTTGTTTCACCAGCAGTTAATGTATCACCAACAGCAAGATTTTTTCCACCAACAGTATATTGAATAGTATATGTAATACCATTACATACTGTAGTAGCAGCAGATGAGCTTCCACCTGTTGTAGCTGGTGCACATGTTTTACCTGGTGTAGTTGGATTTATACCTGTAATTTTTGCATTAATACTACCAGCATTTGTTACATCAAATGTATATGTAATAGAATCTCCTGGTGCTTTTAATGTACCAAAGCTTCCAGATACAGTAGTACCTGATGCAGTTAATTTACCAGTTGTTGCAATTTCTGCATATCCTGTTTTTGCTCCTGTACTCATATTTGCAAAATGAACATCCCATTTAGCAGATGCTACTTTTGCAGTTCCATTTATTTTTAATTGTTGGCTTAATGTAGCATATGCTACTGTTATTCCTATTAGGCCTACTGCCAAAACTCCTAATAAAATGTTTTGTACTTTATTATTCATAATCCTTCATCTCCTATTTATATTCACACATTCCTCCGCTATTATGATTATACCAAATCTTAATTTAAATATCAATAAATTTAAGTTAATCTATTACCGGAAAGAGATTTGATAAATAGGAAAAAGAACTTTTATAATAAAAGTCCTTTGTCTTATTGCTATCATTTTATTACTCCTTACCCTACCGGTAATAGCAATAAAATTATAAGGCACTCTATCATCTCTGATTGAGTGCCACCCAAAACTTTGAAGATGACATTCACCTGCAGATTTAAATGTTCCTCTTTTTTATTTTATGAAGTTCCCTTCATTTGTATTCATAATAACATATTTTTTTTCAATCCAAATTAGATAAAGCGATTATAAAACGTCCTTTAAATACATTCCTGTATAACTTTTTTCATCTTGTACTATCTTTTCTGGAGTACCTGTGAATATTACTTCACCACCTAAATCTCCACCTTCTGGTCCTAAATCAATTATATGATCTGCTTGCGCAACTACATCTAAGTTATGTTCAATAACAATAATAGTATCACCATTATCAACAATTCTATTTAATATTTCAAGTAATTTTTTAACATCATGTGTATGTAAACCAGTAGTGGGTTCATCAAGTATAAATAAACTTTTACCAGTAGGTTTCTTTTGAAGTTCTTTAGCAAGTTTTACTCTTGATGCTTCACCACCAGATAGTGTTGGTGCACTTTGTCCAAGTTTCATATATCCAAGTCCTACATCTTTTAATACTTCAAGTTTAGATTTTACTTTAGGTATATTTTCAAAGAATACATAAGCATCTTCAACAGTCATATCAAGTACTTCACTAATATTTTTACCCTTATATTTTATTTCTCTTGTTTCACTATTATATCTAGTACCTTTACATACTTCACAAGGAACATATACATCAGGTAAGAAATGCATTTCAATTCTTTTAACACCATCACCAGAACAAGCTTCACATCTTCCACCTTTTACATTAAATGAAAATCTACCTTTATCATATCCTCTTATTTTCGCTTCTTTAGTAACTGCGAATACTTCTCTTATATCATCAAATACACCTGTATAAGTTGCAGGATTACTTCTTGGTGTTTTACCAATTGGATCTTGAGTAATACATACAAGTTTATCAAGATTTTCAATACCCTTTACTTCTTTACATTTACCAGGTTTCTCTTTTGATTTATAAAGTTTATTTCTAACAGTTTTAGATAATATTTCATTAACAAGTGTACTTTTACCAGAACCAGATACACCTGTTACACATATAAATTTTCCAAGCGGGAATTTTACATTAATATTTTTTAAATTATTTTCTTTTGCACCTTTTACCTCAAGATATAATCCATTACCTTTTCTTCTCTTTTTAGGTACTTCTATTCTTTCTTTACCAGATAAGTATCTTCCTGTTAAACTATTTTCATTATTCATTACTTCTTCTGGAGTACCTGCTGCGACTACTTCACCACCATGCACACCTTGAAGTGGACCAATATCTACTAAATAATCAGCTTGTTTCATAGTATCATGGTCGTGTTCTACTACGATTAAAGTATTACCTAAATCTCTCATTTCAAGCATTGAATTAATAAGTCTTTGATTATCTCTTTGATGAAGACCTATTGATGGTTCATCAAGTACATAAAGTATTCCAGTAAGCCTTGAACCAATTTGAGTTGCAAGTCTAATTCTTTGACTTTCACCACCAGATAAAGTTGCAGCACTTCTATTTAATGTTAAATATTCAAGTCCAACATTATTTAAGAATGATAGTCTATCTTTTATATCTTTTAATACTACTTCAGATATTTTTGCTTGTTCTTTTGTAAGTTTTAATTTACTCATAAAATCTAAGCATTTTTTAATGCTTAAATTACACACATCATAAATATTTTTCCCATTTATAAATATATTTAATACGCTATCATTAAGTCTCGCACCATGACAATGCTCACACTCTTGATCTATCATATATCCTTCAAGCCAATCTCTAATAAATGATGAATTTGTTTCTTTATATCTTCTTTCTAAAAGACCAATAACTCCTTCATATATTTCAAGTTTATCATATGCATTTCCGCCTTTTGATTTAAACTTAAATCTAATTGCATCATTACTTCCATATAATACCAAATTAAGTTCTTTTTTAGTAAGTTTTTCAATTGGTTTATTCATATCAATTTTATACTTATCACAGAATATTTCTAACTTTTGAATATATATATTAGTGTCTTCCATATTCTTAAATGGTAATATTGCGCCATTATTTAATGATTTTGTTTTATCTGGAATAACTAAATCTACATCCATTTTTTGTTTAAATCCTAAACCTTTACAATATGGACATGCTCCATATGGTGCATTAAACGAAAATATTCTAGGTTCAAGTTCTCTTAATGAATAATTACAATGTGGACATGAAAAGTTTTCACTAAATATTATTTCTTCTCCTCCAACAACACTTATTACTACTTTTCCACCGGATAACTTTGTACTTGTTTCTAGTGATTCATAAAGTCTACTTCGTATTCCATCCTTTATAATTAATCTATCTACAACAACATCTATATTATCTTTTATATTTTTTTCTAGAGTAATTTCTTCATTTAAATCATATATCTCACCATTTACTCTAACTCTTGAATATCCTTCTTTTCTAAGTTTATTAAATGTATCTACGTGAGTTCCTTTTTCTCCTTCAACTATAGGGCTTAACACCATAATTTTTGTGCCTTCATCAAAATTCATTATCTTATTTGTCATTTCTTCAATAGATTGACTTGTTATTGGTATATGATGAGTAGGACAATATGGTACTCCAACTCTCGCAAATAAAAGTCTTAAATAATCATATATTTCTGTTACTGTACCTACTGTTGATCTTGGATTTCTATTTGTTGTTTTTTGATCAATACTAATCGCAGGACTTAATCCCTCTATTAAATCTACATCAGGTTTCTCAGAACCTCCCAGGAATTGTCTTGCATAACTGCTTAAGCTTTCTACATATCTTCTTTGTCCTTCTGCGTATATTGTATCAAACGCTAATGATGATTTACCTGAACCAGATACACCTGTCATAACAATTAATTTATTTTTTGGTAAATCTATATTTATATTTTTTAAATTATTTTCTCTTGCTCCTCTTATTATTATTTTATCCATGAAAAACACTTCCTTCAAGCATGTATTATACCAAATTATTTTAAAATAACACAAGCGAACAAATTAATTTTTTTGAATATTATATTATAGGTGATAATAATGAAAATACTTTTAACAGTATTTGGTGTATATAATACACTTGAAAATGTTGATGATGAGATTTTTAAAGAGATTATAAGTAAAATTAAACAAGTAAAAGAAATAAACAATGATGATGTTATTTTAATTAGTTTCTGTGATAATACTGAAAATAAAGACATATTTATGTATTATTTAAGAAACATTACTGACGATAATGAAATATTAATTGGAAGACAATATCTAAATAATGTACACTACAACGATATATTAAAAAGTGGTGCATTACTTTATAATGATAAATTAAGTAAAGAAGAAAAAGTATATAATTATGTAAAAGAATTTATAGAAAATAAAAATGAAATTGATTTATATTATATAGATAATAATATAGATACTGAAAAGTTTAATTATCTTTGTAGTGAATTTGATAATGATGTAAATATTAATGTAATTAAAAATAAAGATAAAGAAATTATACAAGAAATCGATAATAAAATTAATTCTGTAAAAAAGAATACATATAAAAATAATATGTCTAGTAATTGACATATTTTTTACATTATATATATTTAATAAAATATATTACTTAATATAAGTAAAAGAATCAGGTATAATACTAATAAGGGTGAACTTTATGAAGAAAATATTAAGAAATGGAATGTTAATAATAATTGTTATTAGTATTATAACGTATTTGATAATAGGATTTACTTCAATTTATAGAAGTAATAAAAATAGACATAATAATTTATTAAATAATGTAGATAATGAACTTGTTTATGATAACGAAAATAATAGCTCAATAGAAAAAAAAGATAATTCTTCTTCTAATTCTAACAATAACTCTTCTTCTAGTTCTAGCAAAAATGATTCTTCTTCTGGTTCTAGCAAAAATAATTCCTCTTCTAGTTCTAACAAAAATAACTCTTCTAGTTCTAACAAAAACAATTCTTCTAGTTCTAGCAAAAACAATTCTTCTAGTTCTAACAAAGGTAATTCTTCTAGTTCTAGCAAAAACAATTCTTCTTCTAGTTCTAACAAAAACAATTCTTCTTCTAGTTCTAACAAAAACAATTCTTCTAGTTCTAATAAAGATAACTCTTCTAGTTCTAACAAAAATAACTCTTCTAGTTCTAACAAAAACAATTCTTCTAGTTCTAGCAAAAACAATTCTTCTAGTTCTAACAAAGGTAATTCTTCTAGTTCTAGCAAAAACAATTCTTCTTCTAGTTCTAACAAAAACAATTCTTCTTCTAGTTCTAACAAAAACAATTCTTCTAGTTCTAATAAAGATAACTCTTCTAGTTCTAACAAAAATAACTCTTCTAGTTCTAACAAAAACAACTCTTCTAACTCAAATAACAATAACACTTCAAATACAAAGCCTAGTCAAACAGTAAAAGTTACAAGTGTTAGTTTAAATAAGACAAGTGCTGAAATTTATCTTAACAATAGTACTGGTTTTAGTGTAAGTGCAACTGTTTCTCCAAGTAATGCAACAAACAAAAATATAACTTGGTCAAGTAGTAACTCAAATATTGCTAGCGTTAATAATGGATATATAACTGCACACAATCCAGGTATGGCTACTATCACAGTCAAAACTGTTGATGGAAATAAACAAGCAAGTATTAATGTTGTAGTTAAAAAGAAAGTAATTGTTATTATTGGGGCATCACAAGTAACCAGAATGGTATGGTATAAAAATAGTTATTCATCATCCAAATATAAATATAATGTAGATAATGGTACACTAGTTTATGTTAATGAAAGCGGTACAGGAATTGACTGGCAAAATAGCACCGGTATATCTCGTGCAAAAAAAATAATTGGAAAATATAATTCATATAAAAATTACACTTATTTTTATGTTTTCTTCCCTCTTTCAGGTAATACAATACAATATTTTTCTTGTGATGAAATATCATCAACAAATAGTACTATAAGAAAATTTGCTAGCGGATATAATACTTCAATACAAAGCATTAAAAATAGTGGTTACAATGTAAAAGGATACGTTGTTTCTATGCATCCTGTTAGAGTTAGTCAAAGAGGAAACAATACAAAAATAGTAACAAATGAAGATAATAATTCATGTACTAAATCCTATAGATCTAATTATAAATACTACAAATTTAATATAGCTATGAAAAATATTGTTGAGTCTAGTTATTCAAATAATCTTAAATATGAACCAATTTTTGTTCAAATAATGGATACAAAACATGGTAAGAAAGTAAATTTTTCTTACAAAATAACTTATAATACAACAGATGGAATGCATTGGGATTCTAATACTACACGCACATATGTTGATATAATGCTTGGATATATAAGTGAATTATAAAATATTGTTTTATAAAATAATACATGATAAAATAAAGAAAAAGGTTGGTGGAACTTATGATGAATTTAGATCAAATATTAGAAGAAATAGAAAAAGTTAGTAATGAAAATTTAGAAGATAAATATAAAAAACATATTATTGGAAATTTATATTCACTTTATTATGAACGCTGTGAAATGATGGGTATTACTGAAGGAAACAATGAATTTATAATAGATTATGAACCTGAAACTAATATTGTTGATTATACTAAAGTAAGAGATATTGTTAATTATTACAAAAAAAATAAATATATGAGTATAGATCAAGCAAATTATCTTCTTAACTGGGCAACACATAATACAAGAAGATTTATATCAGAACTTGGTATAAATATAATCGGTAATTCACTTGATGGTTTTTGTGAGCTTGCTCAGTTTGTAACACTTTATCCACTTGAAAAAATGGGATTTAAAGTTACTAAAAATACCGCAAGAAAAGATTTTGATTATAATTTGAATCATTCATTTGGAACTATTTCTTTAAATATAAATGAAAATGATAAAATAAATGAAGAACATTTTTTAATTGATACAACTTACATACAATTTTTTACTAAAGATAAATGTAATAGAGGTATGTATTATTATAATGATCAAAAGCCATCTCCTGGATATTTTGTAAAAAATAAGATTTTTGCTAATGAAATAATAAATAAAGGTTATATAAAATTAAATAAAGAAATTGCCAAAGAATATGGAGAACCATTTTATTTATCATCTCTTGAGATAAATGAAAAACCAACTAAAAAAATTGATTATTATAATAATATCATTAATTCAAATGAAGATTATTCATATAGTAAAGATGAACTTGAAGAAGATGATATAAATAAGATGTTTAGATAGGAGACTTTTATGAATTTATTTGAATTAAGTCAGAATATAGGAAAGATTAATCAAAATAAAGTAATTAGTGACAGCATTAAAAATGTAAATGATGAACTAAATGGTCTTACGAAGGATAGGATGTGTAAAGTATATAGTAGTTATGTATATAATGAATTAAAAAAAAATCATATACTTGCAAGACTTATAAATACAAATGATTTGGGTTTTGATTATGAACATCAATTTATTTTAGTACCAATAAATAAACTTACTAAAAATTATTACTTAATAGATTTAACATATTCCAGTTTGTAAAAAATATAGAAGATGAAAAAATATTTACTGAATTATTAAATAAAGGATATCAAAAAATAAATAATGAATTATGGATTCAATATTTAAAGAATATTTTAAGAAATAATAATGTTAATTCATCTATTGATGAAGCTTTTAATAAAGAAATAAACAACAATAGAATTAATCTATAATATTGTTTACCTTTTTCATACATCCAACAATCTTAACATCAAATACATCTTTGTTAAAGTCATTATAAAAATATATCTTAAATTCAAAAATGGTTTTTATGTTAATTATAAACATGAAGATAATGGTTATAAATTTAATTCTATTAAAGATCCTATTTTCTATGTGTAAATGTCTTATTTTACGAGATTTGTTCCAAAAAGTGAATTTGATAAAATGACTCAAAAAACTTTTACAAATAATAAATTATTTTTTTGTGACAATTGTAATATACGTATGAATCCTATTTCTATTGAAGCTGATTTTTAATTTTTTTATATTTGTTTAATTTGCGGATTAAGTTACCGTTTTTTTCATTTACACTTTTTTCTAATATGAATATTTATTCATATGCTTTTGTATATATTTTTGCAAAGCAAATTCCTAGTATATAAAAAAAGCAACTTATGTGTTGCTTCTTATAATGTAGTATTATTTCTTAATTCATCTATTTTTGTTTCAATTCTTTTCATAACTTTCGAATATTCCTGTGGATAATCTTTTTGTATATCAACTTTCATATCTCCTACTAACATTAACAATAATAATTCTAAATTCTTTTCACTTGGTTTAGAATTTAAAACATCATCTAACCTATCATATTTATATATTGCTGAAGCTCTTTTTTCTATATTACTCATATCAAAATAATATTTTACTTTTAAACCAAAAACTGCTTCTTTATATTTTTTATCTAATAAATCATAAGTCGTCTTACACTCAGAGTTATCATTTTTTTCTTTCTTCTTACTAATTAATAAGTCTGATTTTTTACTTTTAGTTTTTGTAACTACCTTGTATTCTTTTTTAACTGGTACAATTTTATCATCAGATTCCTTGCTATCTTTAATATTCTTTAACTGATTTTGTATTTTTCTATTTTTTGGATATTTATATGCTATTAATTTTGCCTTTTCAAATTTTCCAATTTTAATATACGAAATCATAAGTTTATACTGAATTATTTCATTATCAGGATTATTTTCTCCAATTTCTATTGCTTCATCAAATCTTTTTTGTTTTGTGTATATAGTCATCAACAAGCTTTGATTTTGTTCATAATCTGGATGTTTTTTAGCTTCTTTCTCTGCTTTATAAAATCTACCCATTGTCATATATAAAGTTATTAATTGACTTTGAATTGCTTTATGATTAGGATTGTCTTCCGCTATTTTAATTGCTTTATCATATTTTTTTGTCTTAGTATATATAGTCATTAATTGACTTTGAATTACTTTGTTATCAGGATATTTGTTTGCAATTTCTATTCCTTTTTCATACTTTTCCATTTTAATACATAATTTTATCAATTTACTTTGTATAAATTCATTATTAGGATATTTTTCTGCTATTTTTAATGCCTCATTATAATCTCTTTTTTTACAATATACACCCATTAATCTTTTATAATGAATTTCAATTGCGTCATCATATTTTTCTGTTTTTGTATATAATGTGATTAATTGATCTTCAATTATTTTGCTATCTGGATATTTTAGTGCTACTTTTATTCCTTCTTCAAACCTTTTTGTTTCAATACATATACTTATTAATTTATATTGAACTATCTCATCATCAGGATACTTTTCTGCTATTTTTTTAACAGAATCATAATCATTTTGTTTAACATATTTTTCCATTAATTGATAATCAAAATTTTCATTTGCACAAATGTTTTCCATGATATCACTTCCATTCATAGCTCACTATTATACTCTACACAGTGCAAATTAGTCAAATTGTTTCTTTAAAAATATAACCTTTAATGATATAATATTTTTAGGATGTGGCAGTATGAAAAAAAGAAGAAAAAAGAGAAGAAGATATAAAATAAAAAATATATTAATTTTAATAATAATAATTTTTTTAATAGTAAAACTATTTAGTGTACTTATTAATTCAGGAAAAAATAATAAAGATGAAGTAGTAAAAAGTAATGAACCTAAAACATATTTAAATAAGGTAAGTAAAACTGATAACTATAATGAAGATATAGATAAAGATATTCAAAATACAATTGTAAAATATATGGATTCTTATTTTAAATCTATTACTACATTAAAAGAAGAGGATATGACTAACCTATTTTGTGATGATGCTTATGAAGAAGCATATATTAATCAAACAGCAATCTCATTACTTATTAATTCTAGAAAACTTGAAAGAAATAAAATGACTATAAGTAATGCTAAATATGATATTATTTTTGATGATATAGATAATAAAAATGATACAGTTATTGTAAAAGTACTTGAAAACGATTACTTACATTTTGATTTTATGAAGGATATAGAATCTAAGACATATGAAGTTGAAAACACATTTGTATTAAAGAAAACTAATAATACATATAAAATAAAAAGCTTAAGAAAAGTTCAAGATTTTTATGTAATGATAACAAATGAATATAAAACTGGTAAATCTGATAAAGATGCTAAAAAAGAACTTGATAAAATGAAAGAAGATTATATATCTGATTTTAAAGATGAAGTATCTGATTTTAAAACTTATTTAAGTAGATATGAAAATAAAAAAGATACAATTACTAAAACTTGTGATTATAAATATGATAGAACAAAAGCATTAAGTTACGCTAAAAAATATGTAACAAGTAGAAATAGTAAATGGTCAAACTTTAGTGAATATGGTGGAAACTGTCAAAACTTCGCATCACAAGTAGTATATAATGGCGGAGTTCCTATGGACTTACAAGGTGACGCTATTTGGAAATTTTATGGAGAAACATTAAATGAAACAAAAAGTAAAAGTGGTAGATCAACATCATGGACAGGTGTAACATTCTTTTATGACTATGCTAAAGCAAATGAGGGTTATGGATTATGTGCAGAAGTAGATATAAATCCTTTCTATGCTGAAGCTGGTGATATTGGACAAGTTGGATATAATAATAACTATAGACACACTGTTGTTATAATAGGTAATATTAAAGATAAAAATGGAAAAATAACTGATCTACTAATAAATTCTAATTCTCTTAATTTAGAAAATTATCCATTATCTGGATATGTATATCCTAATAAAAGAATTATAAAAATACTTGGTTGGAATAAAGCTTAATAATTGTTTAGGAAGTAATAATATGTTTAATTTTAAGAAAAAAGAAAAAATGTCTGAGGAAGAAAAAAATATACTAAAAAGAGTTATGATGTTTTACGAAATGAATAAAGATTTCTTTGTCTACTATTCAAAACCAAGTGAAAAAAGAAAAATTATCATTAACATATTTAAGTCACTAAACTATGATGCTCTTCCTAATTTAAGCTCGGTAGAAAACCATAATATAAATGAAAATATAACTATATATAGAGGAATAAGCGCTAAAAATAATGAATTATTAAAAAAATATGTTGATGACTTTATTAATGGTGAAATTTTCTTAGGTGGAAAAGCTTCAATATATGGAACAGGAATATATACTGTAATTGGAAATTTAGATTTAGCTAAAGACTATTCTAGTGATGGTGGAAGAAATAATTGTGGAGTTACAATTAAAAGTAAATTATCAAATGATACAAAAATTATTGAAAAAGAAAAAATAGAAATAATTAGAAAATTTTTAATTGAAAAATTAAAGAATTCCTATAAAAATAATATAAATAATTTTACAAATATTTTAGAAGATGATGGTGCACTTGCCGCTATTTTAGGATATGATGCTATTTTAGTAAGAGAAAAGAATTATATAATAATATTAAATAGATCAAAATTAGTTATAAATGATACAAATTTATATGAACAACTTGATAATCCTAATAGTAATCAAAAAGATTGTCTACTATAAATTATAGAAAAATCCATAAAAAACCTTTTTGAATTTAATCAAAAAGATTTTTATTATTTAGTTAATTTATATTTTTTTGCATTTTCAACCAATTCTCCAAATATTATTTGACTAACTTCATCTTCTTTTGGAGCTAATTCTGGATGCCATTGTAATCCTATATGGAAATCACAATTATCTGACTCTATAGCTTCTATTATACCATCAGGTGCATATCCACTTATTTTTTGAACACCACTATCTTTTATATGATAGTTATGATGACTATTAACCATTATTTCATCTTTATTTAACATTTTACCTAATAAAGATAATTTTTTAAGTAATACTTTATGTGCATATAATTCTTTAGAACTATGTTTTATATAACTATCATTTTTTTCGTTTGTTATTTTATCTTTATTATAAGATGCCATTATCTGCATTCCTGCACATATTCCTAAATATGGTACATTATTATCATGACAATATTTATATATAAGTCTTTCATGTTCATATATTTTTAATGCTCCTGGTTTTATAATTGCATCACACATTGATAATGATTCATTTAATTCTTTTTGTTCAATTTCAGATAATAAAGATATATCTTTTACTTTTTTATTAATAAAATCATCTATATTACTTGGAAATATTCCAATAGGTCTACCACCACTTCTAATAACCCATTCAATAATAGGTAACATTACTTCATATATTGTATCACCATCTTTATCTAAATATGGCCATTCAACTATTCCAATTATTGGTTTCATATATATCACTTCCGTTCGAGTTGTTATTTTAATATAATTTGATTTTTTTGTCAAAATTTTAATCTTTTAATTTTTTTATTAACCATATTTGACTCATATTTTAGAGTCTTTTTATTTTGTTTTTGATAATGTATTTTATTAGTATTATCTTTCTTTGGTTTTAAAGATATGCATTCATATAAATCAGAACTTTCTAACTTCTTAAAATTTAATAACATATCATGTATAATATTTTGATCTAGTTCAGAATCATAAAATCTAATAATTTGATCTAGGAAATGAATTTCTCTATCTATTCTTACATAAGATATACCTTTTTTACATAATTCTCTTTCTAATTTATCTATAAATTCATAACAGTTTTCAACAATATAATTCTTAACTTTCATATAAAAATCTCCTTCATATATAAATCATTTTAACATATATATCGGAAAAAATATTTAAAATATTAAATTTCATGATACAATATTATAAACAGGAGGTTTATTATGGAAAAACTTATAATAAGAGAAACACCTTTGCTTTATCCTATGATAAGTGAAGAATATGCAAATTTAGATAACCCAATTGATATATGGATAAAATTTACAAGTTATTTAAAACCTGATGAGGCAATACTTTTAGAAAATAAAGATGTTAACTCTATTCAAGAAAATGAATATTTAAGAATTAAAAAACAACTTATGATATCAAAATTATTATTAAAATATAAAAATAAAGAATGTAGTAAAGAGGAATATGATTTTGTTACAAATTATATGAATAGTACATCTTTGCAGTCATTAATTCAAACTAAATTAACAGAAGAAGAAAGTGAATTAGCATCAAAATTTGTTTCAAAACTAGAAACAATTGAACAACTAAAAGAATATATAGAATCACAGCAAAAAAAATTTGAAGAATTGAATGCATATGAATCATATGTTTTACTTAAAGCAAAAGAAAAAATATATAATTTAAAACAAAGAAAAGTAAAGGAACAAATTAGAATTGAACAAGTAAGAAGAACAGATAATTTAATAAGAGGACTAACAAGAGATTATGGTCATAATTTTTAAATAAATTAATAATTAACATACAAGGAAGTTAATATGACTTCCTTGTTTTATTACAAAATAAGTGTTAAAATAATTTACTAGAAAACATTTATATTTACTTTGCTTTATTTAGTAAATCTATGAACAAAATATATCCTAATTCCATTTAATTAAATGTATTAAAATATATATATAAGGAGAAAATACAAATGAAGAGTTTAGATACAATAAAACCAGTATTTTATATTACAGAAAATAATAAAAAAATTATAAGAGAAATAGAAAATAAACTTAATTTAATTGTTATGGATGATAATGATAAAAAAAGAAAATTAAAAGTTAAATCTAAGGTAAGATCAATCCACTCTTCATTAGCTATTGAAGCGAATTCTTTATCATTAGAATCAGTTGAAAGTATTGTTGACAACAAAATGGTTTTAGGCGATAGAAAAGAAATTCAAGAAGTTAAAAATGCAAATGAACTATATGAACATATAAATGAATATAATTGGAAAAACGAAAGTGATTTTTTAAAAGCGCATACATTAATGATGAAATATTTTGAAGATGATAATGGATATTATAGAAATCACGATGAAGGAGTAAAAAAGGGGAATGAAGTCATTTATACCGCACCACAGTCTATATTAGTTCCATCTCTTATGAAAAGCTTATTCAACTTTATAACTGAAAATGAAAAAGAAATTCACCCACTAATTTTATCAAGTATATTTCATTATTATTTTGTGTATATACACCCATTTAGTGATGGTAATGGTAGAATGGCCAGATTTTGGGTAAGTTTAATTTTAACTAATTGGAACTCAAAGTTTGAGTATATTCCTATTGAGGAAGAAATTTATTTAAATCAAACAAAATATTATGATTCTATTGCACAATGTCACATTAACGGAAATTTAAATGTATTTATTGACTTTATGCTAATGTGCATTAATTCAGCATTAGAAAAAACTACCCAAAAAATAAAATTAAATAAGAATCAATTAAAAATTATAGAATTAATAAAAGAAAAGCCAAAAATTACAAGAAATGAATTAGCAAGTAAATTAGATATTACACCAGATGGTATTAAATATAATTTAAGAAAATTAGTTAACAATAGTATTATTGAAAGAATTGGACCAAATAATGGTGGATATTGGAAAATAAAATAATAAGGAGGTTCTATGTTTAAATTAGTATCAAAATATAAGCCAAGTGGTGATCAACCAGAGGCTATAAAAGAATTAGTAGATGGAATTAATAATCATGAGAAATACCAGGTTTTACTAGGAGCTACAGGGACTGGTAAAACTTTTACAATCGCAAATGTTATCGCAAAAGTTAATAAACCAACGTTAGTTTTAGCCCATAATAAGACTCTTGCAGGTCAATTATACTCGGAATTAAAAGAGTTGTTCCCTGAAAACCGTGTTGAATACTTTGTATCTTACTATGATAATACTCTTTAATCCCTTTTATTATGGTACATTTAGTGTTATTTAGTAATTAAAAAATACCTTAATAAAACTAAATAAAACAAGATAATAATATATAAATTTGTGGCCAAAATTCGTATCCATTCGTAGCCATTTTTTCTATATTAAATATTCGCTAGTAGATAAATTAATATCTATTATCGACATATTATTTTTTTCACTTTCTCTAAGTTTTATATCATTAATAAAAACATCTAATTCTTTTTCGCAATCTATTATTATTTTATTTTTATCAAAATAAACACTTGATGTTATTATTGTATTTGCATGTCCTAGCATTCGCGATATAGCTTTTAAATTATAATTATTAACTAATAACAAAGTTGCAAATGTATGCCTCAAATCATGAAATCTTATTTCTGGCAAATTATTTTCTTTAATAAGATTTTTATAATATTTTGTATGAAAACCCTTACTTCTTGGATTGCCATATGTTGAACAACATATATAACCTAAATCATTAAATGGGTTATTTTTATCATTTAATCTTCTATTTTTATTTTTCATATATTTTGTTCTTTCTTCAAGAATAGCTTCAAATACCAAATCTGGGATATCTAATATTCTTTCGCTACTATATGATTTTAATGGTATCTCTTGTTTGGTATAAGTTTTTTTCTTACATTTATCTTTTGATTTTGATGGATCAACACCTAATTGTCTTTGTAAGTATAATTTTCTATTAACAAAATCAATATCTTTATACTTCAATCCATTTATTTCCTGCTTTCTTAATCCCATTAATACTGCAAATAAAATGTGTAAATAGATTGGGGTATTTTTACTTTTATCAATCAATAATCTAACCTGTTCTATACTTAAAGTTTTTTCCATATTAATATTTAATACTTTAGTATTTATTTTTTCTATACTCTTAGGTAAACTTATTCCTTCTGTTGGATTAACCTCTATTAAACTTTTTTCTTTTGCAAAGTCAAATAAAGTCTTTATAACCGCTTTTGATAACCTAGCAACTGACTTATGTTTCTCTGTTACCATATTATAAAATTTTTGTATATGTCCTATATTAATATTATTTAAACTTATTTCTTTAAAAAAAGGAATTGCATAATTATTAATTATATTTCTATATGCCATATATGAATTATATCTAATTTTTTCTTTCATTACATTATCTAACCAATATATACTAAACTCATTAAATTTAATCTGCTGTTCAATTACAAAAGTATGATTTTTTAATTGAGCAATTGTATTATCTCTTGCTTCATTTGCCAAAGATTTTTTTGTATATCCACCTATTTGTTTAATATTTTCTGTTCCATCACTATATATTAATTTAACTTTAAACCCATATCTGTTTTTTAGTCTAATTACTGAATAAACTTTATAATTAATGTATATCTTATTTAAATCAATTTTCATAATCGCAATCACCCTTTGTTGAAAAAGCTTCATTCATAAATGATAATATTTTATAATTTTCTTCAATCACTTCACAATAATATTCAAAAGTTGTATGAACCGAACTATGCCCTAAAAAAGCAGCTATTTTTGCCAAAGTAACACCTTGTTCCAATAGTAAAGTTGCACACATATGTCTTAAACCATGTACAGTAATCAAAGGATAACTTAATTTGATACATATTTTTTTTATGCATTGATTTAATGCTGACATGCAATGTGGCTTACCATCCTTTTGGCAGCTTATATAATCATAATCATTATAATTTTCCTTATAAAATAACTTACATTTTTGTATTAATTCTTTTCTTTTAATAATTTCATCAATAATTAATTGTGGTACTTTCAGCCTTCTAATACTATTTTGGGTTTTAGGACTACTTTCAATTAATTTTTGTTTAATTATTTTACCAGTTTTATTTTCTAATTCACCATCACGTATTAGTTGATGACTAATTGTTATTACTCTATTTTCTAAATCTACATCACTAAATTTTAAACCAAGGATTTCACCTTTTCTCAATCCACAAAATAATCCTAACAAAATTTCTAGATACCAATTTGAATCCTTTGCACATGACAAAAATTTTTTTAATTGTTCCTTATTTAATATTTTTATATTAGGTTTGTTTCTTCTATATTTAGTTAAATTTAGTGCAGGATTATATGTAATATATCCACCTATTTTAGCATCTTTCATTGCTTGAATAATAAATGTTCTTGAAGTATATCCACCTGATTTAGTAGTATTTGCAGCAGCACTAATTATATCTTCTAAATAATTTGAAGTAACTAAATCTATTTTTAAATCATATTCAATATTTGGAATTATTAAATTATAAAGAATATACGAACCAATTAACTTAGTATTTGGAGTAATTCTTTCTGAATATATATTTTCAAACCAATATATTAAATAATCTTTAAATATAAGATCCTTACTTACAGAAATATCATATTCTTTTTTTTGATTTAGATACTCCTCATTATATTTTTTAAAGCTTTCTTCTGCTTCTTTTTCTGTTTTAAAGCCTTTTATTTTATTATATTTTACTTTTCCTGTTGAATCAATCGATTTATACCTATGACACCATGATGTATATTCAAAAAAAACACCATTCATTCTTCCTTTTATTATTTTTTTCGTTTCATTTTTTGACATAACTTAACCTCCTATAACGATTGATAGCCATTAATCCAATTATCAAAAGATTGTTTGGGTATTTTGTATAATTTACCAAATTTTAATACAATAAATGGTCCCTTATCTTTATGTACACGGTCTAAAAGTTCATATACTCTATTTCTTCCCATTCCTAACATTTTTTGTATATCTGATGCATTATAAACTATTTTTTCATTATTATTCATATTATTTTTCCCCCTAAATATAATAATTGGCTATCACAACTTTAGAATAGCAATTATTAATTTTATTTTCTATTGTACAAAATTTCATTTTATACATTTGCATTTTTTAAATTTTCTCTATCTTATAAATAAACTCAGAATTATCACTAAATATTTTATTTAGATCAATATTATTCGTAGCACAATCATTTAGTAAACTAGCGACTTTTAATATTGCTTTTTGCATACTTTTATCGCTAACTATTATTTCTGTTTTCTTTATCATCTTTACTCTTACTCTATATTTTTTATTTTTCATTGTTACTCTCCTATATTAATACCAAAAGCACTTTTAATAGCTTTATCTACTTTTTTTTGATCTTTTTTTGTTATAGTAGTTAAATATTGTTTAATCCTTATTTTATCTATTTCTCTAATATGTTCTAGTAAAATAACTGAATGATATTTCAAATACCTAGAAGGTTTTATACAAACATGTGTAGGTAAGTCATATTTCTTATTACATCTTTTAGTTATAGGTGCTACTAAAACAGTAGGACATGTTTCTAAACTAGGATTATCTTGTAATATAAGAACTGGTCTTTTCCCTCCTTGTTCATGTCCCATTACTGGATCTAAATTTGCATAAAAGATTTTACCACGCTCTATTTCTAACATTATTTTCCCTCCTTTTAAGGCATAAAAAAAAGACATTATGTCTTAATATTTTAATAATATAATAATTCTATTTCTTTAGATTGATCTATATCTGTAACTTGATTCTTATAAACTTCCATATGAAATGCTAATACTAATCTGATTATACAACTATTGTAAAATGGTATTAATCCGGTTCTTGATCTCCCAATGATTTTTGCAACTGCATTTTCTGTTTTACCATGTAATAAAAGTTCAACAAAACATGCACGTTCTTCACTATTCATTTTATACATAATATTTTTCATTTTTTCATTCATAAATTCATAATCATTAACATCATCAATATGTTTTTCAACCTTATTCATTGTTGTATTTGTTCTTGGTAATTGACAAGAATATATTGGTTCATAAGTTTGAGTAATTCTTAAGTCTACTTCTCCAGGACATGAATTTTTTAATCTCTTATATTTCTTTATTAACATATTAGCAACTTTTTTACATTCATCCAAATTGAAATCATTTATAAAATCTTTATTAAGAATCTCATTTTCTAAATATTGCTCATCATTCATAGATATGCCCCCCCCCCCCCTTTTTTTAAAAAAAAAA
>ERZ773208.817-NODE-817-length-27746-cov-6.917879_pt1 | contig 27746 bp, 30 predicted proteins | sample MGYA00581006_ERZ773208 | MGnify/ENA primary metagenome ERZ773208 (study PRJEB29015, sample SAMEA2737793) | human gut metagenome | biome: human gut; feature: human-associated habitat; material: faeces | place: China | collected 2012 ... | reverse complement strand
GGCTGACTTCACTCAGCCGGAGCCTGCAAATAAATTTGCGCATAAATCTTGACGGGACCCCCTGATAGGTTTCTTTCACACTATCTTCCTTTCCGAAAACGTGGATATCCGCGTTCATCTATAGTGTAGTGAAAACACATCGTCGTCGCGGACTTCGCTAGTTCGCGACGACCTTTTTGTTTAGTTGAATAGTTGGCCGATAAGCCTCGGACAGCACGACGCCTCAAGTTCTTCGGAATTTGAGGCGTTTTTGTTATCAGAGGCGCAAACTTCTTCCTTCTTTTAACCTTTCACTAGGCCGACGGCGTGTCTGGTGCGGTTGCGGTTTCGTGAATATGCAATAAAAACAGGTATGAAAATCGGCAAAAGGTCAGTTGACATACAACATGTTTGTTATATAATAAGATTGTCAGACAATAAGATATAAGAAAGGACGTGTTTTACCCATGCGCACTGAAACCCTCTGGCTGAACAGTCCGTGGAACAATGCGGAGGAGGTCAGACAGCAGCTGAATTTTGCGGAGAAGATCCAGCTGCATGACGTGACGCTCCGCGACGGCGAACAGCAGGCCGGGCTTGTCTTCTCTCATGACGACAAGATCGCCATTGCGGAACGGCTTGCCGAGGTGGGAATCCATCGGATTGAGGCGGGCATGCCCGCCGTTTCTGCGGCGGATGCAAAGGCCGTCGCAGACATCGTCAAACGTAATCTCGGGCCGAAGATCTTTTCCTTTGCGCGCTGCATGAAGGCAGATATCGACAAGGTTGCCGACAGCGGTGCGGAGGGCGTTGTCATCGAAATTCCGGCCAGCCGCCGCTTCATTGAACGCGCGTATGGCTGGACACTGGAAAAGGCGATTGCGCTTTCCGTGGAGGCGACCAGCTATGCACGCGAACGGGGACTGTATACGGTCTTTTTCCCCATCGATGGGAGCCGCGCACAGTTTGACGATTTTATGCAGATCGTCACGGCTGTTGCGAAGGATGGCCATATGGATGCGCTTGGCTGCGTAGACACCATGGGCGTGCTGTCTCCAAGCAGCATTTCCTTTGCAATCCGAAAAATGAAGCAGGCGACAGGAAAGCCGATTGAGGTGCATTGCCACGACGACTTTGGAATGGGCAGCGCCAACACGCTTCTGGCGCTGGCCGCAGGTGCGGATGTTGCGCACACGACAGTTTCCTCGCTCGGCGAACGGTCCGGAAACGCCTCCTATGAGGAAGTTGCGCTGAGCCTGCTCTGCATGTACGGTGTGAATCTCGGCCTACAGTATGATAAACTCTATGAAACGGCGCAGGCCATACGGAAGATCGCCGGCATTGAAGACCGCCCGAATCGGCCCATCACCGGCCCCTGCATCAGCCAGATCGAATCCGGCATCATTGCCGGCTGGTACAAAAACTGCCAGGACGACCCGCGTGAGATTCTCCCGTATCTCTATCAGCTTACTGGCCATCCTGGTCCCAAAATTGTGCTCGGCAAGAGCAGCGGCATTGCATCGATTGAACTTGCGCTGGACAAGCTTGGACTGGAATGCAGTTCCAAAGAGATTAAGCGTGAACTGCTGGACGAGGTCAAGACGCTTTCTGCTGAGCGAAAGGCGCTGATTTCGCTGGATGAGTTTCAAATCCTTGCACAGAAGATTTTTGCACGCAATCACTGAAGAAGAAAGAGAGGAAAATCCAAATGCTGATTAAAGTCGGACAGAAATTTGAAACATGGATGCGAAAGGTGCTTCCGGATCCGCTCGTGATCGCAATCATCCTGACGCTGATTGTCGGACTCCTGGCCGTCATCTTTACGCCGACCACGCCGATCCAAGTCGTGGAGAACTGGTCGAAGGGCTTTTGGGAACTGATTGCCTTTACGATGCAGGTTGCGTTCGGCCTGATTGCGGGCGCGGTGCTTGCAAAATCGCCGATTGTCAACCGCGGCATGGTCAAGCTTTGCAGTCTCCCGAAAAAGAATTCTATGGGCCGCGATCTGCTGCATACGCTGGTGATGGAACTGGGGCTATCCCGGTGCAGCGGCAAAATTCTGGAGTTTGGCGGACCCGGCGCGCGCAGCATGCCGCTTGCCAGCCGTGTTACCGTCTGCAACCTGATCAATTATCTCGGCTGCGTTTCTGCTGTGTTTGACCCGGATGCGGATGCGCAGACAGAGAATGCGTATTCCGAACTGATTCATCTGGACCTCGGATGTATTGAACCCTGCCTTGCCGCACCGCCCTCTATTGCAAACGCGGTCCCGCTTTCAAAAGCAGCCGGTACGCAGATCGATATCGGCATCATCGGCACCTGTGCGGGCGGTGGTCTTGAGGATTTGGAAGCCGCGGCGCATGTGCTGTCCGGCAGACGGCTTGCGCCCGGGCGCAAACTCTATATCTCGCCCGCAACAGCAGCCATTCAGAGCGAGGCTATCCGGCGCGGGTATTATCAGATTTTTTCAGACGCCGGCTGCTTCCTGAGTTCGCCGACCTGTGACTTCTGCTACGGTGCGGCGGCATACCTTGGCGCAGGCAAACGCGCAATTTCAACGCAGACGCTCAATGTCAGCGGCCGGCTGGGAAGCTTGGACAGTGAGATCTATCTTGCCAGCGCTGCTGCCGTTGCCGCCGCGGCGGTACAGGGCGAGATCTGCGACCCAAGAGACTTTTGGAAGGAGGCGGAGGCATGATCCTGCAAGGAAAAGCAGCATGGGTGTTCCCGGACAGCTTTGATGTCGATTATATCATCGGCATTCCCAACATTGGCCTGACAGATCTGAAGCAGATCACGGCCTGCCTGATGAAGGACTTTGACCCGGAGTTTCTTGACTCCTGTGCACCGGGCGATATGCTGATTGCCGGGAAAAGCTTTGGCTATGGTCATGCGCATCCGCAGCCCATGGCGGGAATGCGGGAGATCGGGATCCGCTGCGTCGTTGCGGAATCCTATCTGTTCCCGTTCTTCCGCAGCGAACTGGCCTCCGGCATGATGCTCTTCACCTGCCCGGGGATTACCGCCTGCGTGCGGCGCGGAGATAAATTGCAGATTGATACCGAGCGCAGCCTTGTGACCAACCTTACGACCGGCGAATGCCTTGCCCTGAAGCCGCTCAGAGGCTATCCGGCAGAACTGCTGGAGGCCGGCGGCGTTGTGGAGTATCTGCGCAGGCAGCAGCCGGAATTAGACGGCCGATGAACGTGCGTATCGGACTTGCCCAACATCGCATTGGGCCGGATATGGAGGAGAATCTCCGGCAGGCGCAGCGCGCGGTTCTTGCTTGCGCCGGGCAGGGTGCGCAGCTGGTTCTGCTGCCGGAAATGTTCTGCTGTCTGTATCAGCTGGAGCGGCTTCGGGCCTGTGCGCAGTCGCGCGGCGGCGAAATCTGGAAGCATCTGCGCGCGCTGGCGTGTCAGGCAGGTGTGTATCTTCTGGGCGGCAGTATGCCGGAACTTGATGCACAGGGCCGCATCTATAACACCAGCTTTTTCTTCTCCCCTGCAGGCGAGGAACTTGCATGCTACCGGAAATGTCATCTGTTTGACGTCTCACTGCCGGGCGGACTGTGCATACAGGAAAGCAGCGTTTTTACACCCGGCGAGCAGCTGCGGGTTGTGGAATCTCCCTTCGGGAAGATCGGCCTTGCCATCTGCTTCGATCTTCGCTTTCCGGAGCAATTCCGTGCGCTTGCTGACCGCGGCGCGCAGCTGGTGCTGGTTCCAGCAGCGTTCAACTCGACCACAGGACCGGCGCATTGGGAGATCAACTGCCGCAGCCGCGCGCTGGACAATCAGGTGTTTCTCTGCGCTTGTGCGCCTGCGGCTGCGCCGGATGGCCCGTATCCCTATTACGGCCATTCCATGGCGGTAGACCCATGGGGACGGATTCTGACGGAACTGACCGGCGAGGCATGTGAACGTGTTGTCACGCTCGATCTGGACGAGACAGCCCGAATCCGGGCTCAGCTTCCGCTGCTGCAAAGCCGCCGTCCGGAACTTTATCGGCAATAAGGGCGTTTCCTTCCGCGAAGCTGCGCCGGGTGCGCAGCTTCGCTTTTCGTGTTTCCGGTTTTCGCCTGTAAAAACAGGAAGGACCAGAAAAGATTTGACTATTTTTCTGAAATGTATTATCATAAAAAATAAGCATTTATGTCGCCTGTTGGCGGGAACCCTTTTTGCAAGGAGCATTTTCATGAACGAACGCAGTTTTTCCCCAACGCCGCTCAACAAGAGATCGCTTTCTGACGAGATCGTATTTCAGATCAAGGAAATGATCGCCGACGGCAGACTTCAGCCCAACCAAAAGCTTCCGACGGAGCAGGAACTCTGTCAGGCCTTCTCCGTCGGCCGGACGACCGTGCGTGAGGCGCTCATGGGCTTGACGGCCCTCGGACTGGTTCGCCGCGACAAACACAATTCCTATGTCACGGACGCGGTAGAGCATCCTCTGCAGGAATTCTATCTGCATCTGATCATGGACAACTATGACATTGCGCAGCTTTATGAGGCACGGCTGATGCTCGAAGGAAGCGTCATCCGGCTGGCCTGCCGCCGTGCTGCGCCGGAGCAGATCCGGCGGCTGGAGGAACTGACCGAGCAGATGCAGACCGACAACATTGAGGCGTATGTCAAGGCGGACGTGGAATATCACAACGAGATCATGCGCGCAGCGAATAATCAGGTCACATATGAAATGTATCAGGTGATCCGGTTCCTGCTCAAAAAGGCGCAGATGCAGATTGCCAAAAACGAGCAGACCCGCACGACCTCCTGTGCCCAGCACCGCCGGATCATTGAGGCGGTCAAGGAACGGAACGAGGAGTTGGCATCCAAACTGATGACCGAGCACATCCGCACCATGGATCAGTTCCGGATCCAGTCGGAGCAGGAGACGACCTGAGCCTGCGGGCGGCGAAAACCGCACAGATCAAAGGGGAGAGGCTTTGCCGCTCCTCTTTTTGCTGTATAGAAGCGGTGACATGCCGGAAATCTGCAAAAATCTAATTTCTTTTGCGATTTCCGGTTGACTTTTCCGGAGTTTCCAGCTATAATAAATCGGTCTGCGAAGCGCAGACAATCCTTGCCGCAGGCGAGTCCTGCGGCCATATGTCCAGAAGGAGGTGCAACATCAATGGCAAAACTTTCCGCAAAGTATGAGGTCCTCTATATCATCGACCCCGCGCAGGGTGAAGAGGGTATCGCGGCTCTCGTGGAAAAATTCAAGGGTATCGTGGAGGCTCACGGCACTCTGACCAGTGTTGACGAGTGGGGCAAGCGCCGTCTTGCGTACCCGATCAACGACCTGGTTGAGGGCTACTACGTCTACATGACCTGCGAAGTAACGCCCGAAATGCCGGCTGAACTTGATCGTGTCTTCAAGATCACAGACGGCATTCTGCGTTCCATCATCGTCGCTGTTGAAGAGTAAGGAGGCGCTCACATGCTGAACCATATCGTTCTCATGGGCCGACTGACTCGTGACCCTGAGCTGCGCCGGACCGGCAGTGGCGTTGCGGTCGCATCCTTTACCCTCGCTGTTGACCGCGATTACGCGGCACAGGGCGCGGAGAAGGAAACAGATTTCGTGGATATTGTCGCATGGCGCAATACCGCTGAGTTCGTCAGCAAGTATTTCACCAAGGGCCGTATGGCTGTCGTAACAGGCCGGCTGCAGATCCGCAACTGGCAGGACAAGGAAGGCAATAAGCGCCGCTCGGCGGAGGTCGTTGCCGACAATGTCTATTTTGGCGACAGCAAGCGCGACAGTGCTGACGGCGGTTCGTTCAACCAGTCTCAGGGCTACGCGCAAAGCTTCAATCAGGTTCCGCCGCAGCAGCCGGCATATCAGGCACCGCAGAATGTCTCTGCTGCTCCGTCTGATTTCTCCATGCTCTCCGACGACGATCCCGATCTCCCGTTCTAACATTTTTCCACAAGACCAAAGATAGGAGGATTCACTATGGCAATGGCTAATGATCGTGTTCATCCTCGCAAGCGTAAGAAGGTTTGCTCCTTCTGCGTTGATAAGGTGACGCACATCGATTTCAAAGACACTGTCAAGCTCCGCCGTTACCTGTCCGAGCGCGGCAAGATCCTGCCCCGCCGTACCACCGGTACCTGCGCTGCTCATCAGCGTCAGCTGACAGTCGCTATCAAGCGCGCCCGTCAGATCGCCCTGCTGCCCTATGTAGCAGACTAAGTTTTTCATCCAGAAGCCTGTCCGTCGCGGACAGGCTTTTTGGATTTGCGGAGGTTTTATGTTTTCCATCACGCTCATCTGTATGGGAAAGCTGAAAGAGCGCTTTTATACCGAGGCTGCGGCGGAATACGCCAAGCGATTGAAGGCCTATTGCGACTTTCAGCTGATCGAACTGCCGGAGTGCCGTCTGCCGGAGGATCCGAACGACGCGCAGATCGCACAGGGCCTGCAAAAGGAGGCGGAACTCATCCGCGCGAAGCTTCCGAAGGGCTGCTTTTTCTGCGTCCTGACGCCGGAGGGAAAGCCGCTGTCTTCTGAGCAGCTGGCAGATACGCTGCGGCAGGCGAAGGGAAGCGGCCGCTCCAGCGCCTGCTTTTTGATCGGCTCGTCGTTCGGAATCGCGCCGGAAATCAAAAAGCTTGCAGATATTCAGCTTTCCATGAGCAAGATGACCTTTCCGCACCATCTGGCCCGCGTCATGGCTCTTGAGCAGCTTTACCGCGCCGAGGCCATTCAGGCGGGCAGCAAATATCATAAATAACAGGAGGAATTTGCGATGTTCCAGATGAAAAATGACATGCAGACTGCCGTCAAGCACAACATCCGCGGCGGCGACGGCAGCCCCAGCTTCCGCTATCTGTTCTCTGCCGAGCAGCTCGGCAGCCGCGCGGAGATGATGGCCGTTATCACGCTCCAGCCCGGCGAATCCGTCGGCGTCCACCCGCACGAGACGAACGGCGAGGCGTATTACATCCTAGAGGGTGCGGCCACCGTCACCGAGGACGGCGAGAGCCGCGAACTGCACGTCGGCGACGCGGAATTCTGCGCCGACGGCCATACCCATTCCATTCGCAATCACACCGGCTCCGTCACGCGCTTTCTGGCCGTGATCGTCCCGAACCGGTGATCCAAAACCGCCCCGGCTAGACAGTCGGGGCGGTTGATACTGTTTTTTCAAGCAAGAGCGACGGAGGGAACGGCAATGGTCTTCTTGGAAACAGAACGGCTTTATCTGCGAAATACAATGTCCGGTGATGCGGCTGTCATGTTCGACTATAGAAATAACGAACGCTGCTCCCGCTATCAGAGGGGCCAGACAAAAGATTATGCACAGATCGCAGAACTGGTCGAACGCCGGGCGCATGATACGCTGTCGGCAGAGGCACCCTGCATGCTTGCCGTGGCGAGAAAGGAAACGAATGAAATGATCGGCGAGATCGTTGTCGTGCCGAAGGACAATACGATTTCTCTTGGATACACATTTTCCTATCAATATCATCGTTATGGGTACGCGTTCGAGGCTCTTTCGGCCCTAATCGACCTTCTTCATCAGAAAGCGCCTGACCGGGAATTTGTCTGCTTCACAGATCCGCAAAATGCTGCAAGCATGGGACTGCTTCTGAAACTGGGCTATCAGGATCTGGGCTATGTTCCGTCCATGGAATCCCAGGCATTTGGAAAATGGACAAAAAAGAGCGCGGAAGAAAAAATCGCGGAGTGCAGCCGGACGCTTTGAAAACAAGTTTGAAGATCTGAAGGATCAGAGCGGCTTGTCCAGCTGGCGGGGCAGACTCCACCCGCTGCCAACTGCGTTCGTGCTTCAGCGGGGCTTGCATAGTGGATTTGATGGCAGGCCATGGAACTGGCGCTATTTCATAAACTTTTTCACCAGCCCGAGTTTTTTCTCCGAATACGGGTGATACCGCATCGGAAGATCGAGCCATGTCGATTTTTTGACGATGCTGCGTGCGTGCGTGAACGTGTCGAAGCTTTTTTTGCCGTGGTAGCTGCCCATGCCGCTGTTTCCTACGCCGCCGAAAGGCATGTGTGTAGTAGCAAGATGGATGATCGTGTCGTTGATGCAGCCGCCGCCGAAGGAGCAGGTATCCAGCACGCGGCGTTCGGCTGTCTTGTCAGACGTGAACAGATACAGCGCCAACGGCTTTTCCCGGCTGCGGATGAAATTAATGGCCTCGCCCAGTCGGTCAAATTCCAGCATGGGCAGGATTGGCCCGAAGATTTCTTCCTGCATAACGGGGCTGTCCGGGGAAACTCCGTCCAGCAGCGTGGGCGCAACGAAGCGCGTTTTTTCGTCAAATTCTCCGCCGACCACAGCTGTCTGTCCCTCCAACAGCGCCGTCACGCGGGCAAAGTGCTTTTCCGAGACGATCACGGGCATTTCGTCCATTTTGCCGTCCGGGAAGAATTCGCGTAGCGCCTGCCTGTATGCCTCGATGAACGCGGGTTTGACCGATTTCTCAATCAACAGATAGTCCGGCTCCACGCAGGTCTGACCGGCATTCAAGACCTTGCCGAACGCGATGCGCCGCGCGGCCAGCTTCACATCGGCGGTTTTATCCACGATGGCGGGGCTTTTGCCGCCAAGTTCGAGCGTGACGGGCGTGAGGTGCTTGGCCGCAGCCTCCATCACGACCTTGCCGACGGCGACGCTGCCGGTGAAGAAAATGGTGTCAAAGCGCTGCGATAACAGCGCGCTGTTTTCCGCACGTCCGCCTTCGACAGCGGCGATATAGCGCGGGTCAAAGTTCTCGGCAATCAGCTTCGCAATGGCCGCGCTGGTCGCGGGTGCATAGGCCGACGGCTTTACGACGGCGCAGTTGCCACCGGAGATCGCGCCCACCAGCGGCGACAGGCAGAGTTGAACGGGATAATTCCACGGCGAGATGATCAGCGCAACGCCATACGGCTCCGGCGAGACGAAGCTTTTTGACGGGAACTGCGCCAGCGGCGTCGGGACGGTGCGCTCACGCATCCAGCCCTTCAGGTGCTTCAGATGAAAACGCACTTCCTCCAATACCATGCCTGTTTCGCACATGTAGACCTCCATGGGGGCCTTGCGGAAGTCCTGATACATGGCCTGCTCCAGCAGCGCTTCGTTTGACCGCAGCGCCTGCTGTAATTTTTTCAGCTGCTCCATTCGGAACGCATAGGAACGCGTTGCGCCGGAGAGAAAATATGCCCGCTGTGCGCGGACGAGTTCTTGAATATCCATATGGATTCTCCTTTTCAAAACGCCGGAAGCAATCGCTTCCGGCGTTTTTGAATCACGTTACTTGCTGAAGGAAAGCAGCTTCTGATATGTGGCTTCCCATTCCGGCGTGTGATGCGGCTCATAGGTGCTGACGGCCTCGGAACGGCGCACAACGGTGCGCAGTTCGTCCATCGTCGTAATATCGCCCAGCGCCATGGCCTGGGCCAGCAGATTGCCGATGGCTGCGCCCTCGATGGGGCCGGTGATGACGGGCCGGTCGATGGAGTCCGCGACAAACTGATTGAGCAGCTTATTCTGGCAGCCGCCGCCGACGATGTTCAGCGTATCGATACGCTGGCCCTTGATCTCCTCCAGACGCTCGAGCGCCCAGCGGTATTTAAGCGCCAGCGATTCATAGATGCACCGCGCGATCTGCCCGACGGTTTCCGGTACCGGCTGGTTCGTCTTGCGGCAGAAGTCCTGAATTTTCTCGACCATCCGGCCTCCGGCAAAGAATTCGCCGTAATCGGGGTCGAGGACAGAACGGAAAGACTCGGCCTTTTTTGCTTCCTCGACAATGTCGCTCCAGCTGAGGCTCATGCCGGCTTTCTGCCAGTCTCTCCGGCACTCCTGAATGAGCCACAGGCCCATGATGTTTTTGAGAGGCCGGAAACCGCCCTGAATCGTGCCTTCGTTGGAGAAATTCGCGTCGCGCACGGCGTCCGTCAGAATCGGTTCGTCCGTCTCCACACCGAACAGCGACCAAGTGCCGCTGGAGCAGAACGCGAAGCTGCCCGTGCCGGGGATAGCAGCGACGGCGGAAGCCGTGTCGTGCGTGCCGACAGCGGCGAAATTTGCCTGATTCATGCCGAGTTCTGCGGCCAGTTCCGGACGGAGTTTTCCACGCAGCGTGCCCGCACGGTCAAGCTTCGTAAAGATTTTCCTCGGCAGGCCCAGCGCGTCGATCGTCTGCCAATCCCAGTCCTTCGTGGTGGGGTTATAGAGCATGGAGGTCGTTGCGTTGGTGTATTCCGTCTTTGCTTCACCCGTCAGGAAGAAGCCCAACAGGTCGGGCAGCATCAGCAGTGTCTGCGCTGCGTCCAATGCGGGGTCGTGCTGCCGCTTGCGGCGGTAAAGCTGGTAGACGGTGTTGAAATTCATGGTTGCGATGCCCGTGCGGGCGAAAAGCGTCTTAAAATCGACGATTTTCCACGCCTCTTCCATATCTGCGTCAACCGCGTAGCGGTACGAACGCGGATTGGACAGCAGCTGACCGTTTTGGTCAAGCAGGCCGTAATCAACGCCCCAGGTATCGATGCCGATGCAGTCGAGTTCGCCGACATTTGCATTCTTAAACGCAAGCAGACCCTGCTTCAGCTGGTTGTAGAGATACGGCAGATCCCAGTAGAACACGCCGTTCATCTCAATGTAATTGTTTTCAAACCGATGCAGTTCGCGCATGGTGATTGTCTCGCCGTCGAACTGGCCTAAAATCGCGCGGCCGTTGCTCGCGCCGAGGTCGAACGCCAACAGGTTTCTCATGGTGTCATGCCCCTTTCGTTTTGGCTCAGCAGATGGCAGAGCCGGTCTTTTCGTGCTCGATCAGCTTCCAGGTCGCGTCGATCAGGTTGGAGAACAGCGGGTTTTCCATGGCCTTGATGACGAACGACTGGCGCGGGGAGTTGATGTCCTCGCCCGAGACCTGGAACAGACCGTTTTCGTCGCAGAGACGGCGAAGTCTGGTCAGCTGCTCCGGCGTGTTGCGTGTCGGCATATAGGTGACAGCGCGGATGCCGCAGCTTTTGACGCAGGCGATCACGTCGTCCAGGTAATCGTCCTCAAACTTCTGCGCCTTCTTGTCGCCTGTGACGGAGGCCGTCACGTCGCCAAGATACGCGTAGCACAAAAGCGCGTCGATGTCATTGCACAGCTTGGCCACGTCGCGCACGTTCGGGCATTCCTCCGTCGCATCGATATAAATTTTCGGCACGAACGCCGATTTTAAAATGCCCAGCAGGTCATACTCGTAGAACGGGTATGCCGTGTCCAGCATCTGGGCCTGCTGCTTGGCAGACAGGTTCAGACCGATGGAGGCGAGGTAGTCCACCATTGGCTGGCCCTTTCCGGCTTTTACAACCATTTTCTTTGCCAGCGCGTACATGAGATGGCGCTCGGTTACGCCGCCGTCCTCCTTCGCCTCCGACAGCGGGAGCACATCGCGGTCATAGTCCAGCGCGATGCCGTCCAGCAGCGCGTTGATTTTTTCAACCATCGCGCGGTTCCGGCGGCCTCTGGCCGCGCGGTAGGGCGCGAACCATGCGTTGAGCGTTTCAATTTTGTCGTGCGGAACGGACTGGATGGTCATGTAGCTGACGCCGACCTGATCGGGGTTGTTCGTGCGCTTGCTCTGCATCGCCGTGCTGTCCATCGATACGCGGCACTCCATGCCGACGGTCACCGGCATGCCGACCAACTCTGCCGCCGCGAGGAATTCCCGCGCGCCGGAAATAGAGTCGTGGTCAATGATGCCAGCTGTGCACAGGCCTTCCATCCGCGCGGCATAGACCGCGGCGGTGGGGGAGTAGGGCGAGAACGAATAGGTCGTATGAATATGATTGTTGATGTACTGCGGCACCATGGGCGGGAATTCGGTGGTCTTCAGAATCTCTTTGAGATTTGCAAGGCGTTCTTCCCGCGTGGGCGCGTTGAGTTTGTTCAGAATGTCGATCTCGATCATCGCGCGGCCCTCAGTTCAGCATGACCTGACCGCCGGTGACGGGGATGGCCTGACCAGTCTCGTACTTCTGCTCGACGCAGTACATGACGGCGCGCGCCACATCGACAGGCAGGCAGCCGCGGTTCATCGGAACCTTGGCCTCGTAAAAACGGCGCACGTCCGCGACGGTCTTTGCGCCGGGAACCTTGCCAGCCTCGAGATACTGCACGAACAGACCGCGCACCGGGTCGGACCACAGCGGGCCATCGAGGAAGTTGCCCGGGCAGACGGCGTTGACCTTGATGTTGTACGCGCACAACTCCAGCGCGAACGACTGCGTCAGACCGATGCCGCCGAATTTGGAACCTGCGTAGGCAAAATTCTTGTTCGAGCCCTCAAGGCCGGACTTGGAGTTCAGCGTGACGATATCAAACATGGCCTCGGGGTCCGCCTCGTGCTCGGCCTCCATGATGATGGCGGCGTATTTTGCACAGAGGAAGAAGCCTGTGTAGTTGACGCTGGTGACAAAGTCGAAATCCTTCTTTTCCACATGCGCCAGAGGGCCGGAGCGGACGACGCCCGCGTTCGAGAGCATCAGATCAAGCCCGCCGAACTTCTCAACCGTCTGCGCGACCATGTTCGCAACGGATTCTTCGTCGGAGACGTTGACCGCGATGGCAACGGCGCGTTCACCCATTTCCTCTGCAACCTGCTTTGCCAGCGGTTCGTTCATATCGGCAATGACGATGGTTGCGCCTTCTTTATACAGTTCCTCCGCAATGCCCTTGCCGAAGCCCTGGGCCGCGCCGGTCACGATGCAGATCTTGCCGCCGAGCCGGCCCTCGCCAGCCGGACGCTTGCCCATATTGGCCTTTGCAATCTCGCACCATTTGGTCATATCAACAGACATAAAAGTACCCTCTTTCTTGAAGTGTACCTCTATTATACCTGCATCTGTATGTTGATTCAAGACCGTTTGATTTTATTTTTCTGGTTTGTTGCCCGTTTTGCCTAAAATGAGGATGCAAAACACGATCACACCCGTGACCAGAAAAATGCCGGCCATGCCTTTGCCCATGATGGGCAGCGTCTGTAAGAATGCTTCATAATTCATAGTCTTTCCCTCACACTAAAAGATTCAGCAGCAGACCGCCCGCGATGACGGATGCGACCTGCCCGGATACGTTGACACCCACGCACTGCATGAGCAGATAATTCTGCGGGTCTTCCTTAATTGCCATTTTGTAGACGACGCGCGCGGACATCGGAAACGCTGAAATGCCGCAGGCGCCGATCATGGGATTGAGTTTTTTCTCCTTCGGCAGGAACAGATTGATCAGCTTCGCAACCAGCACACCGCCCGCTGTGTCGAAAATAAACGCCACCAGACCCAGCGCCATAATGAGAAGCGTCTGCTTTGTCAGGAAATACTCTGCCTGCATGCGCACGGCGATGGTGAGGCCCAGGAAGAGCGTAATGAGATTTGAAAGCGTCTTCTGCGCCGTCTCGGAAAGAGAATCCAGCACGCCGCACACCCGGATGAGGTTGCCGAACATCAAAAAGCCTACCAGCGCCACGCTTCGCGGCGAGACGATGCCGCAGACGGCGGTGATAATGATCGGGAATAAAATCTTCGTGCGCTTTGTAACCGTGTGCTGATGGTATGACATGCGGATCAGCCGTTCGTGCTTTGTGGTCAGCGCGCGGATGACAGGCGGCTGCACAAGCGGCACGAGCGCCATGTACGAATACGCTGCGACCATGATCGCGCCCAGATAGTTGGATTTCAGGAAATTCGCCATGAAGATCGCCGTCGGGCCATCTGCCGCGCCGATGATGCCGATGGCCGCCGCATCCTTGATGGGGAAGCCCAGAAGGGCTGCAAGGCTGAAGGTGAAGAAAATGCCGAACTGCGCCGCTGCACCGAAGAACATCAGCTTCGGGTCGTTCAGCAGCGGCTCAAAATCGATCATTGCCCCGATGCCGACGAACAGCAGAAGCGGGAACAACTCGTTTGCGATTCCCGCGTCAAACAGCACGTTCAGAACGCCGATCTCCTCCACGCCGTCGATGATCTGTGTCACCGCGCCGGACAGCGGCAGATTGACCAGAATCGCGCCGAAGCCCATTGGCAGCAGCAGCGCGGGCTCCATATCCCGTTTGATTGCCAGATAGATCAGGATCCCGCCGATCAGCCACATCACGGCCTGCTGCCAGTTGAGATTGCTGATGTTTGAAAATAACTGTGCCACAAAAAGTCCTCCTGTTTTGTTTTTTGATAAAAAGAAAAGACCTTTACCCAAGCATACACAATGCTTCGGTAAAAGTCTCACAATTTCAGTCGGCTGCGGGCATTTCTGCCGTACTGACGCAGCCGACGCGGGGGAAACCGCCTGCTACTCCCTTTTATCGCGCCTATTAAAGCAGAAAAACGCCCGGCCGTCAAGTCGGCCGGGCACATCTTAGCGGAATCTTAAGGAACTTCTGATTCTGGGGTTCCTTAGTAGCTGCTGATGGGGAGCGTCTCGTCGTCCGAGCCCTTTTGCACGTCGCGGATGATGATATCATAGCTGTAATTCTCATTCACATGGACAGTCACGCGGTCCCCCTTTTTGTGGCCCATGACGGCCTTGCCGACGGGCGATTCCTTGCTGATGAGGCCCTTGAGCGCGTTCTGGCGGAGCGTGGTGACAAGTTCAATGGTCTGCTCCTCGTCATCCTCTTCGATGTAGATCGTCACCTTGTCGAACAGACCGATCTCGTCCGGGTTCGAGCTGGCGTCAATGACCTTTGCGGTCTTAATCATGCGCTCTAAGTACCGGATGCGGCTGTCGTTGCGGCTTTTTTCGCGCTTGGCGGCCTTATACTCAAAGTTCTCGCTGAGATCGCCGAACTCCCGCGCGGTCTTTACATCCTCAAGCAGCTGCGGCCGCAGCTGAAGACGGCGGTATTCGACCTCCTGCTCCATTTTTTTGATATCAACGGCTGTCAATTCGTCATTCATATACTCTGCACCTCCAGTGCATCACTATTTTACGCGCGTTATGCTGAAAAGCAAAACGAATTTTGATTTTTTCGGAAATTGTGCTATGATAGCGTCAGTTGACAAGGGTGCACATGCCCGCGGAGCGCACCGGCCCGCCTTTCGCGGCGTTATCGTCCTTGACAGCTGACGCTACAATCAGATTTTTTAACAGGAGCGACCGCCATGAACATCGAACCCATTGCCCGTATCCATACCGATTTTCCCACCAAGTTCGGCGTCCCGCGTCAGTCGGGGCTGGCATCCGGGCTTGTCTCGACGATCGTATTCGAGCCGCTGTACCGCAATCCGGACTGTCTGCGCGGCATTGCGGATTTTTCACATCTGTGGCTGATCTGGGAATTTGATAAGGTCGCGGGCGCGGGCTGGTCGCCGACGGTGCTGCCACCGAAGCTGGGCGGCAAAACGCGCGTGGGCGTGTTCGCTACGCGCTCACCGTTCCGGCCGAATCCGCTGGGGCTTTCCTGTGTGCAGCTTGTCAAGGCCGACCTTCATACGAAGGACGGCCCGGTCCTGTATGTCGCTGGAGCCGATCTGGTGGACGGAACGCCGGTCTATGATATCAAGCCGTATCTTCCATATGCGGACAGCTATCCGGAGGCCGTTGACGGCTTTGACGGCAAGCGCGACGCCGAGCCGCTGACGGTCGTGTTCCCACCAGAACTCGAGGCGATGATCCCGGAAGACAAGCGCGAGGGACTGCGGCAGGTGTTATCCTGCGGGCCGGTTCCAGGCTATCAGCACGATCCGGAACGCCGGTACGGGTTTAACTTCGCGGGCTTCGACGTGCGCTTCCATATCCGGGAGCGGGTGCTGACGGTTGTGGAAATTGTGAGGTTATAACGAACGCTGCTCTCTCCGTGTTGTCTCCGACGGCCCTATCTTTTCTCTTGCAAGAGAAAAGATAGGGGAGAAAAGAGTGCTTGGACGTGTTTGGTGCGTCCTGCGGGTGCGACTTGGGCAATGGCCTGATTTATAGTCGCTGCGAGCACACGAACTCACCTTATGGGCGCTAGGGTACGCGCCGCCTGTTACGGTACAACAGATTTGTGAGTAGTTGCGATTTAATATCTGGGGTAAAAGCGCCTTGCGTTCAAAATTTGCAAGGCAGTACGGATTCGCCGGAGCCCTGTAGGGGCCGATGCCCACATCGGCCCGTTGGGAAGCTGCGAATTTGCCGAAGATTACCGTAAAATCGGTATATTCTGCGGGCGAACAGAGTCGTCCGCCCCTACTGGGCACATGTGCATTGAAGTCTCGCCGTAGAGGCCGACGACTCTGTCGGCCCGTTTAGGAAGTTACGAATTCGCTGAAGATTTCCATAAAAACGGCGCATTCTGCCGGGCCGATGTAGGCATCGGCCCCTACGACGCCTTCAAGGACAGTGTCGGAATTTTTGAACTGGTCTTGGTTTCGCAGGAAAGATTCAAGAAAACCGAGTCGGTTTTCTTTCGGAGAAGCAAAAGAAAAAGTTGTACCGCAGTTGCAAATTCGTAGAAGACTTTCAGCCTTACAGCAGGCTCCTTTAATAATCCACCCGCATCAGACACAGCCCCTGCGGGGGCGCGGTATACCCGGCCTGCGTTCGGTCTTTCGCTTCGAGCGTCTGCCGGACGCTTTCCGGTGTGCGCTTGCCCTGTCCGACCTCCAGAAGCGTTCCGGTCAGGATGCGCACCATGTTCTGTAAAAAGCCTGTGCCATGATAATTAAAATAGATATAATCTTTTCGCCGGACGATCTCGATGGAATCGACGATCCGCACGGTGGATTTTTTCATCTGCGGGTTCGAGCAGAAGCTTTTGTAATCATGTTCGCCGGTGAGAATCTCCGCCGCGCGCTGCATGGCGGCAAGATCCGGCTGGTAATCGAGCACGGTGACGTATTTCCGGTTGAAGACCGGCTTCGTATTGCCAACATAGCAGGTGTAGGTATAAAGCTTGCCGACGGCGCGGTAGCGCGCGTGGAAGCGGTCAGCGGCGAGCTTCGCCTCCTGTACGCAGATATCGTCCGGGAGGTACCGGTTCATGTAGTCGCGGATCTCCTCCGGCGTTTTCTCCGTGTCCATATAGGCGTTGGCCGCCATGGCCTTTGCGTGGACGCCTGCGTCTGTGCGGCCCGCGCCGATGACCTGCACGTCCGTGCCGCACATGCGCGTCAGGACGGCTTCCAGCTTGCCCTGGATCGTGTCGCGGCCCGGCTGGCGCTCCCAGCCGAAATAGCGGGAGCCGTCGTAGCTGATGATAAATTTGAAATTTCTCATGACCGCTCTTCAAAGTCCTTCGTGTACCGGCAGGCCGGGTAGTTGGAGCAGCCCCAGAATTTCTTTCCCTTGCGTGCGCCGGTCTGTCCGGTGCGCAGCACCATGCGCCCACCGCAGCGTGCGCAGACAGGAACCTCGTGCGTGGCCGCACGGCGGACGTGGCGTTCCGCCGCCGTTTCGCCCGCGGGCTCCAGCTGCAGCGCGTCATAACGGATGGCGGTGCATCTTGCCTTCATGGCGATCTCGACGGCCAGCATATCATAAAGCCGCCGCAGTTCGTCTTCCCGCATGCCGCCTGCAAGCTTCCGGCGCAGATACTGCTCGGGCTTGCAGCCGACTTTTTTTTGAAATGCACCGTAGAATTTTTCCCGGTCGCTTTTTGGCTGTTTTTTCGGATACATGGCGTTCCCTCCCATGTGTACTGCATCCAGTATACCACAACCATCCTATGAAAATCTACCGTGTTTTGTTTTCCTTGACGCGGGCAGTTCAGGCTGTTATACTGTGAACGAAAGTTTTGAAAGCCCCGGTGTTCGGGAGACAGGAGATGTAAGGATGAAAAAAACGATTTGGATCGTGCGCACGGCGGTCTGCCTTGCGCTGCTGCTTGTTTTGCAGGTCGCAACAAAGAGCCTCGGGCAGTTTGTGACGGGCTCGTGCGTCAATCTGGTGCTGGCGATGGCTGCGCTCACCGGCGGGGTCTGGTCGGGCGTGATCGTGGCGGTTATCTCGCCGTTCTGCGCCTATGCGCTCGGAATCGGCCCGGCGTTTTTGCTGTTTGTTCCGTGTGTGGCGCTTGGCAATGCGGTTTATGCGGTGCTGTTTGCGCTGCTGGTCGGCAGATTCCTGACCGCACAGCACCTGACTGCATGGGGCTGCATGGCGTTGGCGGCAGCGGCAAAGGGGCTGGCACTGTATCTGGTGCTTGTGAAGCTTGTCGCGCCCACGGTCGTTCCGGCGGCAAAGCTTGCAGCTGTCACGGCGGCCTTTACCTGGCCGCAGCTGGTTACGGCCCTGATTGGCGGCGCGCTTGCCTGCCTGCTTGCGCCGGTCGTAAAAAAGGCGCTGGAGAAGCGGAACTGATTGAAAACTCGAGCGGGGCGGTGGTTACCGCCCCGTTTTTTGAAAATAACCGCTTTCCAAGAGCAGCGTGAGGCAGGTGTTGACCTCCTCGTCGGTAAAGAGCGGACCGTATTTGCCCTTGACGGCGCTGGCCTCCGCGGACAGATCGAGCCGGCCTGCCTGCACAAGAGAATCAAACGCGTCGGATGGGCGATTCCGCCTGCAGGATTCCCGCACGGCAGCAACGCCGCCGGCAGTCTGTACGCTGCGCACAAAGCGCGTCACGGGGCTGCCGCACAGGATGCGGGCCTGCTGCGCGTTTTGCAGCAACTCCTGCTCCAATAATAGTTCCAGTCTGTTTCGTTCCATACTCTGCTCCTATCGCATGCTGAACTGGATCTGGTCGCGCTGGCCGAGTTCGGACAGGCGCGTTTCAATCGCGCCGACGCTCCGCCCGTGGCGGCGCGCAATCGTCTCGATCGGAAGCCCCATGCCGTATTCCTGCAGCAGCTGTGCTTCTTCTTCTGTGCTCCAGTTCCGGCCCGCGTTGACAGCGGCAGTGCTGTCTGCCCGCTCCTGTAGTTCCTGCAGGACACAGTGCAGTGCCCGGATGATCTCCGGCCGGTTATAGACGCTCTCGTCCGGCAGCGGCTGTCCCGTCATGGGGTCGATGCCATCGGCAAGAGTGCGAAGCAGTTCGGCTGCGCGATTGATCTCCATATGCTCACCTTTTCGCTGTTTTCTTTTATTATAGTATGAAAAACGCTGCGCTGCAAGACCTTTTCCGGAAAACTGGAAACATTTGCCGTGCAGTTGACAGAAAACCGCCCGCAGCCAGACTCGACTGCGGGCGGTTTGGTTTTGATTACACGTTGAACAGAAAGTTTACGACATCGCCGTCGTGCATGACGTATTCCTTGCCCTCGCTGCGCAGCAAGCCCTTTGCCTTTGCGTTGGCCAGCGTGCCGCAGGCTTTGAGATCGTCGAAGGCGATGACCTCGGCGCGAATGAAGCCGCGTTCAAAGTCGGAATGGATCTTGCCGGCGGCCTGCGGGGCCTTCGTGCCCTTTTTGATCGTCCACGCGCGGCACTCGTCCGCGCCGGCTGTCAGGAAGGAGATGAGCCCCAGCAGCTCGTAGCTGCACTGGATCAGCCGGTTAAGGCCGGACTGCTGCAATCCGAGTTCCTCCATGAACATGGCCTTCTCGTCCGGGTCGTCCAGCTCGGCGATGTCGGCTTCGAGCTTTGCGCAGATGGGCAGAACCTCGCTGCCCTCCTTCGCGGCCAGCTCCTGCACCTGCGTGAAATACTTGCAGGCTTCGGGCTGGTTCACGTCGTTTTCACTCAGGTTTGCGGCGTAGATCGTCTTGCGGAGCGTCAGCAGATCGCTGGTGGCGATCATGGCGGCGTCATCCTCGGAGCATTCAAACGTGCGGGCCAGATTGCCCTCGTTCATATAGTCGCGCAGGGCCGTGAAAACCTCGACCTCGTGATTGAAGCGCTTGTCGCCGCCCTTGGCGTTTTTCTGCGCCTTGTCGATGCGGCGGTCGATCATCTCAAGGTCAGCCATGATGAGTTCGGTATTGATAATGTCAATGTCGCGCAGCGGGTCGGTCGAACCCTCGACGTGTGTGACATTTGCGTCGTCAAAGCAGCGCACAACGTGGACAATCGCGTCGCAGCCGCGGATGTTGGCAAGGAATTTGTTGCCCAGACCTTCGCCCTTGGACGCGCCCTTGACCAAACCCGCGATATCGACGAATTCAATCACGGCGGGGGTGAATTTCTTGGGATTGTGCTGGTCGCGCAGCCACTCAAGCCGCTTGTCCGGCACGGACACGACGCCGACATTCGGGTCAATGGTGCAGAACGCATAGTTGTCTGCTGCAACGCCAGCATTTGTGATTGCATTGAAAAGCGTAGACTTTCCTACATTGGGAAGTCCGACGATACCTAATTTCATAGTTTTCTCTATCTCCTTATTTTTCAAGGGTTTTCGGCACTTGAACGGCGCTTACTGTACCATTTTGATTTTGCTGCACTTTTTCAAATTGTAATACGGCTTTTGACATGGAATCATTCGTCACATGAACGTACCGATCCATCGTCGTTTTGATGCTGGCATGACCGAGCAATTTTTGCAGCACTTTGGGCTGCATCCCGCTTCCAATCGCCCGCGTGGCGTAGGTGTGGCGCAGCGCGTGCATACAAAAGCGCTGGATTCCTGCCTCATCGCACAGTTTGTAGAGATGGGTGTCATAGGAACTGTTCTTTGCCGGTTCTCCGGTACGCCAGTTGATAAAGACCAGATCGCGCATCACCAGCTTTGCCATGCTGCCGCTTCGACGATCCATGTACTCCAAAGTCTGCTCCAGCACAGGAGAAGATTTTCGTTCTTCCCGGCTGTCCCACACTTCACGGAGGATGCCATAGGCTGTGTCTGTCAACGGAATGGTACGGCAGCTGTTGGGCGTTTTGGGAGGTCCCGCCCGCCACGATTTTGTACCGTGCCGGAACTCCAGCGTTTTGTTCACCGTCAGCGTCCGTTTCTCGAAGTCAACGGCATCCCATGTCAGGCCGATCAGCTCGCCGGTGCGCAGTCCCGTTTCGAGGATCAACGCATATTGGTTATAGTTGTGAGAGCGTCTGGCTGTTTCCAGAAAGATACGCTGTTCTTCGCGGGTGAGGAACTTGATGTCGGTTGCCGCACGGACCGGCGTGGTAAATCGAACACCGTCCATGGGATGCTTGGAGATGAGATCGTTCATCTTCGCCGCTTTCAGCATCGTCCCCATGGTGATGTACGCCTGACGGATGGTGGATCCGGAATAATCGGCATCCATTTCGATGAATACCTTTTTGCAGTGCATGGGTTTCGCATCCGTAAGTTTTATCCTGCCGATCACCGGCTGGATGTTGTGCTTGTATCTGTCACGGTAGTTGCGGAGCGTATTGGGAGCCAAATCTCCGACAATATTTTCGATCCAGAAATCAAACCACTCATCCACCGTAATATCGGTGCCGACAAAAACCTCCGCGTGTGTATCCGCATACTTTGCATCGGCGATCCAGTTTCTTGCTTCGGGAACCGTCTGGAAGTATTTCTCGTGCCGCTTACCGGCTCTGTCTACGAACCGGGCGCTGTACAATCCGTCCTTCCTCTGGTAGATACCCTTACCACATTCTCTGCTTTTGAGATTTTTTCCCATGTATGAACTCTTTTCCCCAGAGAGAAAAGAGCACACCACTACACTTTAAGTATATCACAATGTGCTCTTTCTCTCAAGGTGAATTTGAAAACTTCTTGCGGCATATCGCCGCTTTTCGCTCAGATCACCAGTTTGGAGCTGAAGCAAGCAGAGGACGCTACAACGGCTGCGCAAAAGCAATGCGACGAAATGCTGAAAAAAGCAAAGGCAGAGTCTCAGGCATATTGGGACGCTGTGTCGGCAAAGATTACTTCGATTACAAATGAGCATGCAGAGTTGCGTCAGTTATTCTCGCAGATACGCACGACCATGACCATCTGGCGACCGGCTGCATGGGGCTGAAATACCTTGCGCCTGCGCTGACAGAATACGGACAAGCGGAAACCGCTTATGCAATTGTCAGCCAGACAGACTGCCCAAGCTGGGGATACTGGCTTTCAAAGGGCGCGACAACCTGCTGGGAAACGTGGGATACGGACAGCCGCTCCTATAACCATTTTTATTTTGGCACGATTGACGACTGGTTCTATCAGTACCTGGCGGGAATCCGCCCGCTGACTGCCGGATACAAAACATTCCGGATTCGCCCCTATCCGTGCGGTGCGCTTACCGAGGTCGAAGCGCAGGTCGAGAGTCCATATGGCACGATTCGCGTCCATTGGACGCTGACAGATGGCGTTTTCACGCTGGAAGCAAGTATTCCCGCAAATACCACGGCAGAAATCATTCTGCCTGACGGCACGGCAAAGCAGACTGGTTCCGGCAGCTATCAATATGAGGTGCGCCTATGAAACTTCTGTATCTGGGAACTGCTGCCGCAGAGGGCATCCCTGCCGCGTTTTGTTCCTGCCCGGTCTGCACCAATGCCAGACGACAAAAAGGCCGGGAGCTTCGCTCCCGGTCACAGGTGCTGCTCGACGGAGAGCTTCTAATCGACTTTCCACCGGATACGTTTTATCACGCGGCGCTGCATGATTTGAATTTCGGCAGCATTCATACGCTGCTTGTGACGCACGACCACATGGATCACTGGTTCCCAACAGGTCTTATCAACCGTCACAGCGCTTATCAAAAAGGTGCGGACAGCATTCTGCACGTCTACGGGAATGAGGCGGTCGGCCGCAGCTTTGAGAGCCATTTAAAAACAGAGCTTTATGCCCACCAGCCGCTCGACGCATTTGTGCAGTTCCATTGCGTTCACGGCAGCGAACGCTTCCAATGCGGCGCGTGGGAGATTACCGCAATTCCGGCAGATCATGACCCTCGTCAGGAATGCCTGATCTACCTGTGCAAAAAGGGTGGGAAAACAGTTCTCTATGGGCATGATACCGGAAGCCGCCTGACGGAGCGGGCGTGGGAACTCCTGTCAGGCGCAAGAATCGATCTGCTCAGTCTGGACGGCACAATGGGCCGGGAGTCATGCCCGTATAATCACATGGGTTTGCCGGATGTGGAACACTTTGTGGCAACGCTGCGTGAAATGGGCTGCGCGGATGCACAGACGCGCTGCATCGTAAGCCATTTCAGTCATAACGGCGGAATGACGCAGGCGGAACTGGCAAGCTGGGGCAGCCAGCACGGAATTGTGGCCGCCTATGACGGAATGGAGCTTTCAATTTAAACAAATAAACTGATATATTTTGTGACACAGGAGGATTGATCACATGAAATACAAGAGTTTTCATCCGGGGCAGCCGTGGCTGGACACCAATGGGAAGCGGATCCATGCGCACGGCGGCTCTATTTTCTATGAAAACGGCCGCTACTACTGGTATGGGGAAAACAAGGAAAAAACGACTGGCCTTGATTCGATCTGGCACTGGGGAATCCGCTGCTATGTCTCAGGCGATCTTTACAACTGGGACGATCTTGGCCTGATCATTCCGCCGGAGCCGGACGATCCTGCGTCTACGCTGCACCCAAGTAAATGCGTTGATCGTCCGCACATCCTATACAATCGGAAAACCGGAAAATACGTTTGCTGGCTGAAGGTCATGTCCGTGGGCTGCACAGTTCTGACTGCGGATGCGCTGCTGGGGCCATACACCGTCGTACACGAGGGACTCTGGCCGCTTGGCATGGAGCCGGGCGACTTTGACCTTGCGGTCGCGCCCGATGGGAAAGCCTACTATTTCTTTGAACGAGTCCACTCTGAGCTGATCTGTGCTGATCTGACGGATGACTACACCAACGTGACCGGCTATTACAGCACGCATTTTCCGCGCCTCGGTCCACCCTATACGCGCGAAGCACCTGCGCATTTTATCCGGAAAGGGAAGCATTATCTTCTTACCTCCGGTACGACCGGGTACTTCCCGAACCCCTCGGAACTTGCAATTGCCGATACCTGGCACGGTCCGTACCGCGTTCTGGGCGATCCGCATCCGGCGGATGATACGCGCACGTCATTTCATTCACAGATTTCCTCCGTGTTCCGGGTCCCGGGCAAAAAAGGCCTCTATATTGCACTCGCCGATCGCTGGCTGCCGCAGAGAATGTCGCTTTCCTATGAAAAATACCGTATTCTCTTTGAACGCGAGTTCGGCAGTAACCCGAATGCCGTTTATACGCCGCAGCAGCAGAAAGAAACGCTGGATATCAGCATCAAAAACACCGTACTTGCCGACTACATCTGGCTGCCGCTTCGATTTGACGGAGAGATGGCCTATATTGACTGGCTGGACGAGTGGAAACTTGAAGACTATGAATAGACTGCATTCGTTACATTTCTAGTTTCAAAAGCAGGAGGACAATATGAGAATTCTATTTCGAATCCTTTTTGTTTAAATTGGATATTACACTAAAACGGTAAGTATTTTCAAATCAATTCAATTATGCCGCCATATCGTGTGCGACCAGCGCTGTGTAATAGCTGTTCATCGTGCTTGGCGCGTTGAACAGCGCGGTCAGCAGATATTGCCGGATATTCCGAATTCGCGTTGTGTTTTGCTTCAGGCAGTCCATGACGAAACGGATATGCTCACCGTTCAGCTTCAGCAGCTTTGACCGCACGACCTCGGCTGGGTAGTCATTTCCACCGACACGGATACGGCCGCGGGTGCTGCAAACCGTTTCCTGTACCAGTTGGGCGATCTCGTCAAGCTGCTCTCGGTCGACGTGCGGATCATTTGCCAGAACATCGTAGTCGATGTTCTCCAGAATCAATTCCCGACAGCTTTCAAACGACTCCTTCGTTTCCGTTCGCTTCTGCGTAGGACTTTCCGGAAAACCGGAAGGGAATGAAATCGAATCGGTAATTGATAAGTCTTTACTTTGTCTTTTTCTTTTTTTCGTACTCTTAGTTTAATTGCATTGGATTTTCCAACGTAGGCAAATCCAACATAGGCTTTTCCAATGTTGGGTTATCCAACGCAGGCTTTTCCTGCGCGGGTTCTTCCGGTGTTGGCTGCGCGTGCGGCTGCTCGTAGATTGTGTAGACGGTTCCGCGCAGGCAGCCGCGCCCGTCACGCTCCCGGCTGCGCTTGATGTAACCGGCACGTTCCAGCTCGCGCACGGCTTCCCGGATGGCGTCGATGCTCTCTTTGTTGATCTGCGCAAGCCCCTGCAGCGTGTAATCCCAATCGTCCGGCAGCGACAGCATCTGCGAGAGGAGTCCTTTGGGCCTTAAGAGACAACGTATGGTTGCGAAGATGGTGGTTGGACATGACCGTGTAACCTTTGTTTTTCTCGACACGGAATACAGACATTTTTGTGACCTCCTATGTCTTGGTTTTGAAATATAAAAAAGGAAAAAGCGGCGTTTCAACCCTCTTTTCATAAGAGAGTGAAACGCCGCTTCATTTTGTGTATTGATTTGTGATTCAATATTTCGGCACAATGCGCATAGACCGGTACCGCATCTTGTGGTATGATTGCCGCGTTTGTTGTGTGAACATCGTAGAGGAGGGCAATCACCATGCAGTACACCGATAACGAAGCCGCTCTGATCGGCGGCCTGATTTCAAACTATTTCTTCCAGCCGTCCGTGGATGCAACGCTCCGCGAATCCTATCGCCGGGTGCTGCGCCATCTGCACGAGAATACGCTCTCTGCGTCTGATCTGAGCCGCATTCAGAACGCGCTGACGTTTCTCTCGCCGCTCTGCCGCGATACCCGCGAAGCCCACAAAGACATGATGGGTGTGACATTAAAAACAGATGCTCTGCTGAGAGCCAACCGATAAGCGACCACCCGCTGCGCCGGCAGCGGGTGCTTTGCTTTCTCGCGTCCCAGCATCGCCAATACGCCGTGGTTTCGTCCTGGAGTGGGATGGGGCTTGCCTGCGGTTTTAACGTCTGAAGCGTCGCACAACTGGCTAACGCGCTGGCATCTGTGCTTGGAGTGCGTATTCGGCATAACCAACAAAAACGCCGGTTGAAATTCTACACTTTGCCGAGGACAAAAAAGAGCCGCTTTCCCGAAAAAACTCCGGAAAAGCGGCTCAAAATGCCTTGGGTAAAGGTTCAAGTCCATTGATTTTGTCAAAACCCTTTTTGATATCTTTTTTTCCGACTTCAAAAAATGGGCGCAAAAAAACCCGGAAGCCGTTCTGTCTCCCTTTACAGGGACACAAACTGTCACCCCTCTGCGAGGGAGCGGATTTCTCCGCTCCCTCTTCCTGTTCTCTCCGTCTTATGCCGGGAATTGAATGACTTCGCTCAGCGGCGGGAGCAGCTTCGGCTGCTTCTAGTCCGGCTGCATGGCGCTGTCCACCAGACCGATATCCCGGTAGATGATGCGGATAGCCTGGCTGGCATTGCGGGAGTATTTCACATCTCGTTCTCCAATCTCAATACGCTGGATGAACAGCCGCAGCAGTTCCGGCGTCAACGTGTCAATCGTCGTATACTGCTTTGCCTTTTCAATGAACGCATCCACGTTCGCTTCGCGAGCCTGAAGCTGCGCAAGGCGCTGTTCTTTCTGCGGAATCTGTTCCTCCAGCATACGCTGCTCGTCCGTGTAATCGCCAGAGAGCATCCGGTACTGCTCGTCGGTCACGCGCCCGAGAACATTGTCCTCATAGAGCCGCTTGAACAGTTTGGACAGCTCTGCGCTTCGCTTCTTCATCGCGTCCAGTTCACGGAGGACACGGTTCATCTCCTGCCGCAGCTCCGCGCTGTTTTTCTGGTTGATATGCGCCGCGAATTGCCGCTCCTTCATGCGGGCGAAATGTGTGACCCGACGGAGATCATCCAGAACGATCTGCGTGAGATCACATTCCCGGATGTGGTGCGCGCTGCAGGCAGTTTTTCCTTTCTTGCCGTAGGTATAGCACTTGAAATTGTACTCCAGCTTTTTCATGGTCGTGGCACGATGCAGCACCATTGGCTTTCCGCAATCTGCACAGAATACCAATCCGGAAAAGATGTTCGGTTCATCCATGTGCTTTGCCGTGCGCTTTTTGTGCTGCCGCACCTCCTGCACGATCTCCCACTGCTCCTGCGTGATGAGCGGCTGGTGCGTGTTTTTTACCAGACACTGTTCGCTTTCCGGCCGGTCGATCCGCGTTTTATTCTTGTAAGAAATAGTCGTCCGCCGCAGTCCAACCGTATGGCCCAGATACATGACATTTTTGAGGATATCACTGACCGTTGTACCAGACCATGTGCATGGATGCAGCGCATCGCACCCCTTGTGCGTTTTTCCGGCCTTCTGAAAGTAGTAATTTGCAGGTGTCAGAATATTCCGTTCCGTCAGAATCCGCGCGATTTGGCTCGGACCTTTCCCAGCAGCACAGAGGGTAAAAATCTGCCGCACAACCTCTGCCGCTTCTGGGTCAGGCTCGAGATGGTTTTCCGTAGTTTCGGATTTTCGGTATCCATAGGGTGGACGGCCTCCGAGCCATTCGCCGCGTTCAGCCTGCAGCTTTTTCACGGCGCGAACCTTCCGGCTCGTGTCCTTTGCGTGCAGCTCGTTTGCCCAGTTGCGGATAGGGTTAAAATCGTTGCTGCTCTCGACCGCAGAATCCACGCCGTCGTTCACTGCGATGAACCGCACATTTTTCTGCGGGAAATAGATCTCCATGTAGTAGCCGACCTGCAAGTACTCACGCCCCAGCCGGGAGGCATCCTTTACAATCAGGGTGGAGACCTCCCCGGCTTCGATCATTTCTATGATCTTCTTCCAGCTGGGGCGATCAAAATTTGTTCCGGAATACCCGTCATCCGCAAGAAAAAGTGTGTTTTCAAAGCCTTTATCCCGTGCGAATTTTTCTAACAGATCCCGCTGATGCTGGATGCTGTTTGACTCTCCGGCACGCTCGTCCTCCTGACTGAGCCGCC
>ERZ773208.809-NODE-809-length-27837-cov-4.145922_pt1 | contig 27837 bp, 22 predicted proteins | sample MGYA00581006_ERZ773208 | MGnify/ENA primary metagenome ERZ773208 (study PRJEB29015, sample SAMEA2737793) | human gut metagenome | biome: human gut; feature: human-associated habitat; material: faeces | place: China | collected 2012 ... | reverse complement strand
TTCCCCTCATGAATGAGGGGTTAGGGGAGTTGAGAGTGTCGCAGACACTTTTTTATTAACATATAAAATTCTGACTTGTGAAAGGACGCTTATATCTGCCCTTCAAACTCTAGGAAAGCACCACAAAATCTGCTGCTCCACGGTAAGTTAAACTCCGGTTTTGGGACGTATTCCTGAATGGATAGCGCCGGTAGGACAGACATCTTTGCATTTTCCACAGCGGATACATTCCGCACTGTTTGGATTTTCATAAACCTTGACACCCATATCACATTTCTTTGCACAAAGTCCGCATTTCGTACATTTGGTGGCATCAATCTCGTAATGGTAGAGTGAAAACCGGTTGAAAATACCATAAATCGCACCAAGTGGACATAAATACTTGCAGAATGGGCGGTATATCATTGTAGATAAAATAAGAAGAATGACAAGGATGCTGACCTTCCACCCAAATAAAAAGCCGATGGCACGCTGAAGTCCCGGATTTTTTGCAACAAGCGGAATACCGCCGAGCAGTGTGCCGGACGGACAGATCAGCTTGCAGAACCATGGACTTCCATAGCCGCTTTCCCCGACAAGAAGCAAAGGCATGGCAATGACGAACACAACAAGGATGACATATTTTAAATAGCGCAGATAGCGGTCAAATGGGACTTTTTTGATCTTTTTGACAAAAGGGATCTTATGCAGCAGATCCTGCACAAGACCAAAAGGGCAGAGCCAGCCGCAGACAAAACGTCCCATGAGAGAGCCGAAGATCATTAAAAATCCAATGACATAAAAGGAAAATTTATAATTTTTACTGCCGAGCACAGCCTGAAGGGATCCAATCGGACAGGAACCGATAGCACCCGGGCAGGAGTAGCAGTTTAAGCCGGGAACACAGAGCTTTTTGCTTGTGCCGCGGTAAATTTTTCCCTCGGTAAAACCGATGACATATCCATTTGTCAGGGCGGTGAAAAGAACCTGTACCCATAAGCGTAAATGTTTTCGCTGTTTTTTTATCCAGTTCATGATGAAAAACCTTTCCTTGTAAATTCGTGTAATGTATTTTCTGTTATCCGATGCCAATGCATTCCAGACAGATGATATTTGACTTATTCTGTACAGTGGTATGCTCATTTCGATGGATTCCATTTAAAATAAATAAAACCCCGATAGCTAAAAGTAAGATGCCTGTGACAGAGCGTTTTTTGATATTCATATAAGTTTCGCCTCGTTTCGTGAGTTCCGGCAGTCCGGGAAACTGCCGGAAACCTGATCTATATGTGACTATTCTGCTAAGTAAGAGTCAATGAGAGCTTTCCAGCCTTCATAGTCCTTAGAACCTTCGATCGTATCAAGGATGGTTCCATCTGATCCAACTACATAAGTGGTAGGGTATGCCATAATATTTAAAAGGGATTCATTTGTGGCAAGCGTTCCATCCATACGAAGCTGTGTGTAAGATGCATTTGCGTTACTCATAATATCTTTGATCTGAGCCATTTCGTCATCTGAGATACCCATGCCAAGATCACCGTAAAGTCCGTAAACAGCAGCACCCTTGTCCTTGTATTCACTATTGATCTTATCAAGATCAGGAATTTCATTGACACATGGGGTACATCCGACATTCCATACATTTACAAGTGTTACTTTGTTTTTGGCAAAAATAGAGGAATCCATTTTATTACCATCTATATCTGTAGTATCCATGTTCGTGAAAATATCATTTGTGGAAGCAGTGCTGTCGGAAGTAGTCTGTGCAGTGCTGTCTGTCTGTTCAGTTGTGACCGTTTCCTGTCCGGCTGTTGTGGAAGAAGTATTGCCGGTGGTATTTCCGGTCTGTCCGCATCCTGCAAAAAGAAGTGCGCCTGTAAGTAAAAGTGTTGCGATAGATAATGTTTTGTTTTTCATAATAAGAAAATCTCCTTTATTTTTTTGTTGTTCAGACTATTGTCCGATTGATTTGATAGACATATCATAACGTTCCAATGTGAAATTAATATGAAATCAGAAAATTTTTTTTGTTGATAATCTTTAGAGGTCATAATAAACTAGAAGTAGTGTTATTGTTATAGGAAAATAGCACATTTTAACAGGGAAGTACTAAATTAAGGAAAAGGAAAGTATAAAATGAATATTTTAATTGTAGAGGATGATACAGCGATCCGCGAGGGCGTGGCAGAGTTTTTAAAAGAAAATGAATATGAGGTCTTTTGTGCAGAAGATGGGGAGAAGGCGCTTGAAATTTTAAAAAGCAAAGAGATACATCTGGCGCTGTTAGACATTATGCTACCGAAGAAAAATGGGATCGAAGTGTTAAAAGAACTGCGGACGTTCAGTGAACTTCCGGTAATCATGCTGACGGCGGTCACGGACGAGGAAACGCAGGTGCAGACGTTTGACAACCTTGCTGATGACTACATATGTAAGCCATTTTCATTGATCCTACTTTTGAAGCGGATCGAAGCACTTTTGAGAGCACGCTATAAGACAGAAAATACATGGAAATACAAAGATGCTGTGGTGGATTTTTCCGGGTATCGGGCAACGTATCTTGGAAAAGATGCGGCAGTCACACCGAAAGAAATCAAACTTTTAGCAGTCTTGTTGGAGAATGCGGGACAGGTTGTGAGCCGGGATCAGATTTTAGACCGGATCTGGGGTGAGGAGGAAAGCCCTTTTGACCGTGTTGTGGATGTCTATGTGAAAAATCTGCGGAAAAAACTGCAGCTCGACTGTATTATCACGGTAAAGGGCGTCGGCTATAAGCTGGAGCTGCCATAAAATATCAATAAGTGAACAGCCTGCAAAAGAAGGCTGCATTCAGCGGTGTGCGCAGAGTAGGAGATTGAATATGAAGAAAATGAAATTATTTCCTAAAACATTTTTATATACGTTTTTTATGCTGCTTTTTATCACAACATCCATGCATCTGATGATTTATTTTTTCTATCCGAAGGTGTACTTAAGCCGGATGCAGGATCAGCTGGAAAAGAAAATGGACACATTGCAGCAGGAGATAAAAAGGAATACTGCAGCGGAAGCAGGGCAGATTTTTTCTGATTTTGCAAAACAAAATAATGTCAATGTTACGGTAGAGTGTGCCGGCAGTGAAGTTACTTATATGGGAATGGATTTCCAGATATCACTGTATACCGATGCCGATATGGTTTTTGATGTGAGCAATCTGGAAAATGCGGAATCAATTATTGTGAAAAATAAAACAATGGAAGCAGACGATGGGATTGAAATCCAGGTGGAAGTGATGGCAAGTGCCATGCCGGTGAAAGAGGCGGTGGATATGATCACATTTTTATTGCCGTTTACGTTCGGAGCTGCCATTCTCTTTTCCATTGTTTTTTCTTATTTATATTCGAGACATATTACAAGGCCTATTTTTCACATGCTGAATGTCACGAACGATATGAAAAATTTAAAACCGGAAGCAGCATTTCATGTGCAGGATGAAGATGAGGTCGGACTTCTGGCGGAGCAGATCAATCAGGTCTATGAGCAGCTGCTTGCAACGATCCGGAGTCTGGATGAAGAAAAAGAGCATATGCTCGCAGTGGAAAAGTCGAAGACTGTTTTTCTGCGTTCCGCTTCCCATGAACTGAAAACACCGCTTTCCGGACTTCGGATCCTGCTGGAAAATATGCAGTATAATATAGGAAAGTACAAGGATCGTGACAAATATCTTGCGGAAGCAGTTGCCAAAGTGGATGAGCTGAGTGGAATGGTCAGGGATATTTTAGATACTTCCAAAGTGCAGGATCTGCAGGAAGAGGAAAAACAGAAGCTTTATGCAGACGGGGAAATTGGAGCAGTGCTGCAGGAATATACGATGCAAATCGCTGACAAAAAGTTAGAGGTGTCAGACAGTATCCCGGAAGACTGCATGCTGTTTATGAGCCGGAATGCATTTCAGAAAGTGTGGTCGAACCTGATCGGCAATGCGGTACAGTACACAGAGCAGGGCGGGCAGATCACAATTGCCGCAGACACAGACAAAATCTGGATCGAAAACAGCTGTACACCGTTGACAGAGGAGCAGTTGGCTTATATTTATGAACCGTTTTACCGTGTGGACGATACGCGGGCAGCTTCCGGGGGCAATGGGCTGGGACTCTATGTGGTGCGGGAACTGCTGAAAAAAGAGGGATTCCGCTATGTATTTGAGCCTGTGGAAGATGGCATGCGTTTTACGATTTTCCTATAGACAAAAGACTGCAAAATCATAAAGTATCCAGAAATTTCCTCGGATATTAAGAAAAAATTCATTAGGAAAAGGGAACAATCTATAGTATAATGTTGCTCACATCACAATGGATTGTGAAAATGAATTTTTGGGCGTCTATGAACGCCGGAATGAGAGGGAATATGAAGAGAAAAATAGCATGGATTCTGCTGGCGGCAATGACACTTTCCATTGCTGCGTGTGGAAATAAAACCGGAGATTCGGTTGCAGATGATGGAAATATCACTGCAGAGGCAACAGAGGGTGCGCTGGATACATCGGCAAATCTGGAGGGAAGCTGTGCAGACATTCTGGATGAGATTTATAAAACAGCAAAAACAGATGACGATTACTTCAGCTACACAGATGATTTTGAAAACGTGGAGATTACCGAAGCAGAAGAAGAATATATTTTAGGAACGACAGAGATTGATTATACGGATTCCGTGTACTCTGCACCGATGATGTCCTCGATTGCTTATCAGTGTGTATTGCTCCGGGTAAGTGAAGATCAGGATATCGAAGCTGCCAAGAAGCTTTTAGAGGAAAATGCCGATCCGGCAAAGTGGATATGTGTTGAAGCAGAGAGCGTTGTTGTGGAAAACGTTGGCGACGTGATTTTATTCATCATGGCAGACAAAGATGTTGCAGATGCAGCAAAAGAAGCGTTTTTAGCGTTAAAAAAATAAATACAGAAGGTGGTGCGAAGCTTGCTTTTTTCAAGTATTACGTTTTTATACTATTTTTTACCGGCGGTATTAGTGATCTATTATCTGACACCGGCAAAAGTGAAAAATCTGATACTGTTTCTGGCAAGCTTCGTTTTTTATTTGTGGGGGGAGCCAAAATACAGTGTGCTGCTCCTTTTTTCTGTTGCAGTCGGCTATATGGGTGGAAGATGCATCGAATATCAGAGACAGAAGAAGTGTGTCTGTGCTGCTGATCCGGCAGACAGATCCGGAAAATACAAAGGTGGACATGACAGGCTTGTGGTCGGGAGTTTTACGGCAATGACATTGGGATTGCTGGTATTTTTTAAATATATGGATTTTCTGGCAGACAGTGTAAATAGGATTCTCGGTACACATGTTCCGATGGTGCAGATCGCACTTCCGGTCGGCATCAGTTTTTACACGTTTCAGATCATCAGTTATTATGTGGATGTTTACCGTGGAGAGGTTGCGGCAGAACACAATTTTGTTGATTTTGCGGCATATGTGACGATGTTTCCACAGTTGATCGCCGGACCGATCGTCCGCTTTCAATCCGTGCAGGCGGAATTAAAACACCGGGAGATCACATGGGAAAAAAACGGGGACGGTGCGGCAAGGTTTGTCTGTGGTCTTTGTAAAAAGGTTTTGATCGCAGATTCCCTTGCAACGTTTGTCCAGACGCTGCAAAATATATCAGAAACAGCAGCAAAAGCGGAATCAGCCGTGACAGCAGGAATCCGTGCGGAAGGCGCAGGGATCGGCACACTGGGTTACTGGGTGCTTGCCCTCGCGTTTATGTTACAGCTTTACTATGATTTCTCCGGTTACAGTGATATGGCGATCGGACTCGGAAAAATATTAGGTTTTACGTTCCCGGAGAATTTCAGGTATCCTTTTATCTCAAAAAGTATCTCGGAGTTCTGGCGCAGATGGCACATGACGCTGGGCGGATGGTTCCGCGATTACCTTTATATCCCACTGGGCGGCAACCGGGTGAGCGTTCTGCGATGGTGCTTTAATATGTTTGTTGTCTGGCTGCTCAGTGGTCTGTGGCACGGTGCAGGATGGAATTTTGCGCTGTGGGGATTGTATTTTGGCGTATTCTTAAGTGCAGAGAAATTGATCGGAAAAAAATGGAAAGAAAGATCCTTTAAAATAGCAGACATATCCGCAAATAATGACAGTAATGGTGGTGACAGGGAAAATATGTTTCTGACCTGTGTCAGAAATATCATAGAACATGGTTATGTTCTTCTGGTCGTCCTTTTTAGTTTTGTCATTTTCCGTGTGGAGAGTGTCCGTGAGATAAAAGAACAGTTTTTAGGATTATCCGGATGTTACGGAAATGCAATGACACCGATGGCAGCTTATGAGATAAAGAGCTGTCTGATACTTTTGCTCATCGCATGCGCCGGTGCGACACCGTTTCCTGCGATGTGGGTTCAGAGATTAAAAAATACAAACATGTGGAAAAAGTCAGGATGGCTGTTACAGAGTTGTTATATTCTGACAGGGCTGGTGCTTGCTACGGCATTTTTACTGGGAAGTTCGGTACATCCGTTTTTATATTTCCGGTTTTAGGGAGAGTGAGTGGGAAACCACATTCATCTGACACCGGATCGTTAATGAGGAGGGCAGAAGCATGGATTGGAAGAAAAAAATAGCAGCAGTCATTTTTCTGCTTGCGCTTGCCTGTGTTCCGGTGGCGGCGTTTCTGCTGCCGGATCAGGCGGTTTCTAAGGCGGAGAGACGGAAACTTGCGAAGAAACCGGCATTTACAGTGGCTGCTTTTTGGGATGGAACGTATATGGAGCAGTTGGAAACGTATTTTTCCGAGCAGTTTCCGGTGCGGGACGGATTGCGCACAGTGAAAGCGGAGACGGAGACGGCACTTTTGGGAAAAGCGGATACCAATGGCTATTTTAAGGTGGAGGATGGCATTTATCATCTGGAGGCAGAATTAAATGAAAAGAATGTGGGCAGAGTGGCAGATTCCATAGAGAAGCTCTGCACAGAACAATTTCAGAACGCAGATTGTTATGTCGCAGTCATCCCGGACAAAAATTATTATCTGGCAGATAAACAGTATCCAATACTGGATTATGCAAGGCTGGATGAGATGATACAGGCGGAGATTCCTTCGGTACAGAAAATTAATTTATATGATAAACTGCATCTGGAAGATTATTACCGCACGGATCTGCACTGGAAACAGGAAAAGATTACGGATGTAGTAGATACGCTTGTGCAGTCTATGGGACAGCAGACCAATACAATATCTGACGGCTGGCAGATCGCCACGGAGAATTTTGTCGGAGCTTACGGGGCAGCCTCTGCATTGAAAACAACACCGGATAAGATGATTTACCGGACAGATCCGTCCGTAGAGCGGATGCAGGTCTATGATTATGAAAGAAAACAGTACGTAAGTGTCTATGCACCGGAAAAAATCGGTGGGATGGATGATTATGATTTTTACCTGTGGGGTGCAAGAGCGCTTCTGACCATTCAGAATCCGGAGTGCCATAATGGAAAGAAGCTGTTGCTGTTCCGCGATTCTTTTGGCAGCAGTATCGCACCGCTTTTAGCGGAGTATTATGAGAAAGTAACGCTGGTTGACCTCCGGTATGTCTCAGCTTCGCATGCGCTGGAGCTTTTAGGGGACACGGAATATCAGGATGTGTTGTTTTTGTACAGTGCACCGATTTTGAATCATGGGGATAGTTTGAGGTTTTGAATTTCAAAAAATCCTGTAACCAATCCCATCTATTTGCGTCTTTCCTGGTGAAGGGAAATATGAGAGAATAGAATAGACCAGTGTAAAAGCAGTGGGAGAACATGAGGATACGTGCAATGGAAGATGAAAAGATTATTGAATTATATTGGAATAGAGATCAGGGTGCGATCAGACACACGGCAGAGAAATACGGCAGTTATTGTGGCAGGATTGCGAAAAATATTCTTTTGAATAAAGAAGATTGTGAAGAATGTGTCAATGACACCTGGATGAGAGCATGGAATGCTATGCCGGACGAGAGACCGGCAATTTTATCTGCGTTTTTAGGTGCGATCACAAGAAATTTAAGTCTGGACCGATACCGGAAACTGCATACGGCAAAAAGAGGAAAAGGGGAAGTGGAGTTTATTTTTGATGAACTGACAGATCAGGTGGACAAAAAAGAGCCATCGCACTACATAGAGGAACAGGAATTAGTGGCGTGTATCAATCATTTCCTCAAAAATCTCCCGAAGGAGCACCGCGTGATGTTTGTGCGGAGATACTGGTATTTTGATAGCATTACAGAGATTGCAGAGCGCTGTGCATGCAGTGAGGGAAAGGTGAAGACAACACTCTTTCGTGTTAGGGGTAAATTGCTGGACTATCTGAAAAAGGAGGGCTATGCATTATGAAAAAGACGGACTGGATAGATGTGATCGGAAAAATCGATCCAGCTTATGTAAAAGAAGCGGAACAGTGGAGCAAAGCAGCACAGAAAAAGAGAAATCTTAAGCATTTCACCGCAATGGCGGCGTGTGTGTGTATTCTGCTGGTTGGAGCAGTGGTATCGTTTGATCTGTGGGTGCAGAACAAAGATACAGGAGCAGAGACAGAAAGTGCTGTCGCAGAAGGGATGAACGAAGGTGCATCAGCTCCAAATGAGCAGATTACGATCAACGAGGTCAGTGAACTGACAACGGTTGCAATCGATATGGGTTATGAACAGGAAGAACGTATGAGTGCAGAGGAGTTAGAGCAGTATTATGGAGTGACAGTTTTTCCAAAAAATCTGCCGGAAAGTCTTGTGGCATACGCAGAGGAGCATGATACAGATACAGCCTATGTACAAAGCAGTATACAGCCATTGGACGGGGAAAAAGAGAAAAATCAGACCACGGCTGAAAGAAGTATTTATTATAATAAAGATCATCAGGTAGTGGATGATAATAATACATTTCTGTATGAGAGTGAGGATGGAAACAGAAGCCTTGAGATCGGTGTCCGCACGATGGAATCCGGGATTATCACGGAATTTGAGGGTGATGATTTAAAAACTTCTGTGATCAATAATAGGGAAGTGACAATCGCACGTCTTGCAGCGGAGGATGAATGTTATCTCGCGATTTTTACAAAGAAAGGTGTGACGTTTACCATCCAGACGAAGAATCTGACGGAGGAGGAACTGCTCATGGTATTGCGTGAACTGTGCTGATCGCAAAGGGAAAAACGACTGGAAGTAAAAAATAAAATTTCCGTGTAACATTTTTCAAAAAGGATTGTTATATAGATGAAGTTCCAAAAGCGCAGGCTGAGTCACAGGAATGGGGACGGTCATTTTTATACGGGAGAGGAGGAGTCATGGAAAAAGATATATTAAAGCAGCTATATCAGAAATATCGCAAAGAAATATATCTTTACCTCTACTCTTTGTGCAAAAACAGCAGTCTTGCGGAGGATCTTTTGCAGGAAACTTTTTTAAAAGCACTGCTTTCGCTGCCGGATGACCACACAAACATGCGTGCATGGCTGTATCTGGTGGCGCGCAATCTTTTTTTTAATTATTACCGCAGGGAAAAAGAGAAAGTACCGCTTGGTGAAGTGCAACAGATACAGAATACCGCACCGCAGGAGGTTCTAAACGCCATTAATGAAATCAATAATGTGACGGAAGAAAATACAGAAGAATCAAATGAAGAAACGGAGTGATGTTAAATGAAAATATATTTAAAAGACGGCAATTACACTTTAGCAAAGGACTTCCCAATGAGTGTATTTGAAATACGTGATACGCTTGACAGGCTGAGAAAGTTTCAGAGCCGCGAGGTTTTGTTCAGACTGTCCGAATTTGGAAACACAGAGCTGCCGCAAAGCCTGTGTGGTAAAGAATTTTCAGCGGATATTTACAAGCTTAACCTGTTCGCCGAAAGGTATGAAAAGCTGGAATATCCGGAGGCAGAGGCGTTTAAAAGTCTGCTGAAAGCCAATCCCGAAAGCAGCTTTGACGATATGCTTTTGATGACATACGGTCTGGATTCTGTTCCTGCTTTCCCTTGCGAAGATTATCACGAACTCGGCGAAATGGCAATTGAGAACGATATGCTGTGTGAATTGGAGGACTGTTCCGATGAGATGTTGGAACTGCTCGACCGTGAGCATATCGGACAAATTATGTGCGAGCGTGACGGCGGTATGTTTGCGGACAGCTATTACTGTGTACCGTCCTGCTATGAGAGACCGGATATGAATATTGAGATCGGCGAGCCGGATAAGTGCTTTTTCCGTCTGCTGATCGCGCCTGCGCCGGCAAATGATGAATCCACCGAGCAGTTTGCCCAATGGCTGTCCCTGCCTTGCGATAAAGAAAATCTGAACGACATTGCAAAAGACCTTTGCATAGGCAGAGTTCAGGACATGGTCTATTATGATTTTCAGTCGGCTATTCCTTCGATCACAGAGGAATCGTTTGGCGATATGCGCAGAATTGACGAACTGAATGTTCTTGCTCAAAGGCTGTCAGAACTTTCAAATCACGATTTTGTAAAACTGAAAGCGGTCACAGAGAGCGAGGAAATATGTGATATTTCCGATACTATGGACTGCATTGAACATCTGTCGGAGTACGAATTTGATATGTTTATTTCCGATGAAAGCGAGTTCGGCAAGGCTTATCTGGCGAAAAATCTTCCTACAAACTTTGATAATTCTGTTCTGGAAGATATAGACTTGCACGACTTTGGTCAAAGTGTTCTGGGACGCAAGGAGGGCGAGATCACTTCCTACGGAGCGATCTCAGGCAGGGGTCAGGAACTGTATTATGCTATTACTGTTAAGTCGGAACAGCAGCTTACAGAAGATATCAGCGAAGAATTTTCTGATGAAGAACTTGAAGAAGATGAGTCGGGGGATTTTGAGATGGGAGGAATGTTGCTTTGAAGAAGTCAATTTCAATATCGGTCAATGAGGAAAAGCTGTCTGCGATAGAAATGTATCTGGAGCAGAAAAACACAACTCTTGCGGCGGAACTTGAAAAGTATGCGGATCAGCTTTACGGCAAGGTCGTTCCGCAGAATGTGAGAGATTTTATTGATATGATGTCGGACAGAAAGCCTGCGAGAAAGCAGAAGATCACTGCTCCTGCCGAATCGGGGAAACGATCCGAGCAGTAATTCGCCACGGTTCGCACCGTGTGCCCTCGTGTGGCGTTTTCACGGCATGGGTGGGATAACTTTACCCTAAAGGCAGCTGGGGCGAATTTGGGGCGTTTTGTTGCAAAGCTTGAGAATGGCAGGGATCAGATGATTTCGGGTGGGTTTGAGGGGCATTTAATATATTGCTGGTTAAAGTTTTGGCGTCAAAGCCGCCAAAACAATCACATCGGACGAGCAAAGCTCGCCGATTTTGCGAGGTTTTACAAGCCTTGATAAAATGGAGTCAAAAAAGGAGGTTTACGAAAGTCATGGAGTCAAAAGTACAAAAAATGAAAAAAAGCACCGATGTTGCAGAAGAAAACGATGGTGTCACAGCAGAAAAAATCAAGTTTCCGTTGTATGTATTTCCCGAGACTATGAAAACGGTTGATATCTTATACAAGTCGGATAACTGCTCTTCACGCACGGAGTTTATGGAAAAGGCAATCAGATTTTACTGCGGTTATCTTTTGCAGAACAAGCCTGAGCTTGTGGATTATCTTGCTCCGCAGATTGCAACGATAACAGAGGGAATTGTAAAAGGCACGGAACAAAGGTTGTCCCGTGCCATGTTTAAAATTGCAGTGGAGCTTGGCGCGATTACACATATGCTTGCGGCTGTGCATGACATTGACGATGATACGATGATAAAACTTCGGGCTATGTGTACGGACGAAGTCAGAAGGATCAATGGTATCATTAATTTTGAGAAGGCGGTTAGGTATCAGCGGTCAGATTAAATCAAATTAAAACGGAGGTGATATGTGTTGGCGCTATCACAGTTGATTGTCACAAGCCGCTATCTGAAAAGCGGAAATCAGAAAATTAAAAACAAGCGCAGAAACTACACAAAGTACATTGCAACCCGTGAAACAGTTGAAGTCCGTGATCAAAACACTATTGACAGAAATGATAATGCTACAAAAAATCAGAAAGAGCTTATAGATGATTTGCTGATCGATTTTCCCGAAGCCAAAAGGTACCTTGAGTATGGGGACTATATCGCTGATTCTACCGTAGAAAACGCATCTGAGCTTATCAGTACGATCATTGAGCGTAACGCCGACATCATCGGAAATCGGCAGAATTTTGTGGGCTATATGGCTATGCGACCGGGAGTTCAGAAAAGAGGTTCGCACGGTTTGTTTAATGAAAAAGATGAACCGATCATTCTTGATAGAGTAGCTAACGAAATAGCAAATCACAAAGGCAATGTCTGGTCGCACGTTGTTTCGCTCCGACGTGAGGACGCTATTCGTCTTGGATATGATAATTCGGAAGTGTGGCGCGATCTTGTGAAAAGGCATATTTCCGATATTGCAAAAGCTCAGCGTATACCGCTTTGCAATCTGAAATGGTATGCCGCATTCCATGACACAACTCATCATCCGCATATACATCTGCTTGTGTATTCAACAAATCCAAAGCAGGGATTTTTAACTACTAAGGGTATAGATCAGATACGTTCAGCTTTTGCAAACGACGTATTCCATGACAATTTGCAGTCAATATATCAGGAGCAGACGTTAAGCCGTGACGAATTGAAAGCTGTATCCAGAACAGAGTTTGAAAGTATCGTCAGAAAAATTCAACAAGGCGGTTTTGATGATCCGCAGCTTGAAAATCTTGTTCTTAAACTGAATTCGCAGCTACAAAAAGTTAAAGGCAAAAAAGTGTATGGATATCTTCCACCGGAGGTCAAGGAAACGGTAAACAATATATTTTCGGAGCTTGCAAAAGATGAAAATATACAACAGCTCTATGAAAAGTGGTGTGACTTGGAGCGGTTGAAGTGCAAGACCTATACGCAAAAGGAAAAAGAACTGCCTGCGCTTACCGACAATAAGGTTTTTCAGCCTGTGCGGAATATGATAATCAGGACTGTGCTTGATATGGATAACCCTATAGTCGAAGAACCCGAACCTACCGAACAATCCGAAGATACCTCTGATAGTCCGCCTGTAGAAATATCTCCGCAGTTTGATGAATCTGAGCAATCCGAAAATGATAATATAATATTTTCAGATAACGATGATCTTACAGTCGAAGATTTCATTTGGAGTGATGAAAATACAGTAACGGTTGATATTGATGATGTTCCTCAAAGCAAATATTATTTAAAGTGGAGTAGTTCGTACAAAGAAGCCTGCAAACTGATTTACAATAAGCAATCAAAGCTTGAAGATTTCAAAAAAGCAGAACAACTTCTGCTTTCAGAATCTCAGACAGGCAATGTTCTTGCTATTCACGATTTAGGAAAGCTGTATTCCACCGACAAGCTTGGTGAAAAGGATGAAGAAAAATCATTTGCATATTACAAAGAGGCATTACAGGGATTTATGGAAACAGAACCCGATTCGGATTTTATGTTTCCCTACGAACCGAAATATGAGGGTCAAATCATGAAACCTGTAGATATGCGTTCTTACGTTTGGTATCGCATAGGCAAAATGCATTGTTATGGGTTAGGTACAGAACAGGACTACAAACAGGCATTTGATTGGTTTTTGAAATCGGCAACAGCGGGGAACAAATTTGCTCAGTACAGTCTCGCCAATTTGTATTACTACGAAAACGGCGTGGAAAAAGATTTGTCGCAGGCGTTTTTGTGGTATCAGAAATCATCTGCACAGGGACAACCTTATGCGTCGTATGCGATTGCTCAGATGTACAATAAGGGTGAATATGTTACTCAAAATGAAGATACGGCACAAAGGTATTACAATGCCGCATTATCCGGTTTTCTTGAACTCGAAAGCAAGGATCAGGCTGATGATAACCTATATTACAAACTTGGTTCTATGTTTATAAAGGGACTCGGAACAGACATCAATATGGATAAGGCTATAGATTACTTCAAACGATCTGAAGAAATGAATAACAAGAATGGGTTGTACGAGTACGGAAAGGTGCTTCTGCTCGGAGAAAATATTCCACAGGATATTGAAAAGGCTGTAAAGCTACTTGAAAAAGCAATAAAGCTTGAGAATATCAATGCAAAACGTTTTCTTGCCCTTGAACTTATTTCGGGTGAGCATTTAGATCAGGACATTGACAAAGGACTTGCTATGCTTACAGAGTGTGCCGACAGCAGAGACGCTTATGCCTGTTACAAGCTTGGCAAGATATATTTCAAGGGCGATATCGTGTTGCAGGACTTGGATAAATCAGAGAAATATTTGCTGTCAGCCGAAGATAACGAATTCACACAGTATGCTTTCGGTATACTTTATTTGCAAAAAGAAAAGTATGATATTCTAAAAGCCGTAGACTGCTTTGAAAAATCCGCAGATAAGAATATGTGGTCAAGCTATCAGCTCGGCAGGCTTTATCTTTTCGGAGCAGAGGGACTTGAGAAAGATAAGACAAAAGCAGTAGAGTGGCTCACTAAATCCGCAGACAACGGCAACGAAGTTGCTCAGAATATGCTTAACCACCTTGACAATCTTGAGAATACCATGTTGGCAAATACAATCTTTGGTTTATTCGCAAATTTTAGTAGGTGCATTGAAGAGGACTATATTCAGAAGTATAAGGCAGTCAGACGGACGGTAGACAGTAGGCTGCGGAGAATGATACATCGGAAGAAACAGTCGCTCGGAATTAAGGATGATCAGTCGCAGAGTTATGAGCAATCATATTAACTGATAGTCCTTTAGTATTTCTTGTTATGGAACGGATATACTAACGAAAAAGGAGGCGTTTACAATGGCAGTATCACACAGAGGCGCAATTTCATTCGGTTTAGTCTATATTCCTGTCGGTTTGTATACGGCAACGCAGGATAACGATATACACTTCAATCAGCTTTGCAGAGAGGACGGCAGCAGAGTAAAGTACAAAAAGGTTTGCACATCCTGCGGAAAGGAGATCTCATCAAAGGATATCGTAAAAGGCTTTGAGTACGACAAGGATAAGTTCGTGATTATGACAGATGAGGATTTTGAAAAGGCGAAGTCCGAAAAGGATAAGACTATTCATATCCTGCATTTTACTGATTTGAATTCTATTCGCCCTATTTATTATGATAAGACGTACCACGCAGTTCCCGAAGCCGGAGGAGATAAGGCGTTTGAATTACTTCGTAAAGCAATGAAAGATGAGAATAAGGTCGCTGTCGCCAAAACCGTTATGGGTACAAAGGAAAAATTGCTTACGCTTATTCCTACAGACGACGGTATACTGATTGAAACCATGTTTTTCGCCGACGAGGTAAAGCAAGTTCCGAAAGAGCCTGCACATCCCGAATTAAACGAAGCGGAACTGACTATGGCGAAAACGCTGATCAACACAATGGTCAAGGATTTTGAGCCGAGTTTATACAAGGACGAATATCAGTTCAAGCTGCGTGAAATCATTGAACAGAAGATCGCAGGCAAGGATATTGTTGCCTCCACTCCCGATGTTCAGGTCAATGTCATTGACATTATGGAGGCTCTCAAGCAAAGTCTTGCCCAGGCAGGCGTAAAGAATGACTGATATCTGGGAAACAAAAAATATCAGACCGATGCTGATCGGCACAGAGGGACAACCCTTTGACAGCGATGAGTATATCTACGAATTAAAGCTTGACGGCGAACGCTGTATCGCATACCTTGACAGAGACAAAACGATTCTGAAGAACAAACGAAATATCTTAATGCTGCCGAAAGTACCGGAGCTTGCAGAAATTCATAAGAATGTGAATGTCCGCTGTATTCTGGACGGAGAGCTTGCGGTCATTAAGGACGGCAGACCGGATTTTTTTGAAATACAGAAACGCAGTATGATGAGCAATCCCGTAAAGATAGATATGGCGGCGAAGAAATATCCTGCATGTTTTACTGCGTTTGATATTCTGTATTATGAGAACAGACAGGTAACGGACTTGCCGCTGACTGAAAGAAAAGAACTTCTACAGAAAGCGGTAATATCGGAAAACGGCAGATTTGCAGTATCGAGGTTTATTGAGAAAAACGGTATCCAATTCTATGCCCTTGCCGAACAGCAGGAATTGGAGGGTATCGTTGCGAAACGTAAGGACAGCAAGTATTACTTTGATAAGCGGACTAAGGACTGGATCAAAATTAAGTATTTGCAGGACGATGATTTCGTAGTTTTGGGCTATGTTCCGAAAGAAAACAGTATGAACAGCATTATCCTCGGACAGTACAGTAATGGTCAGCTTGTTTACAAGGGTCATGTTACTCTGGGAGTTGGCGGAGAACCATTCAGAAGAATAAAGACTTTAAATAAAACAGATTGTCCTTTTTCTGAAATTCCGAAAGGCAATGAAAATGCTGTATGGGTAACTCCCGAACTTGTATGTACAGTAAAATATATGATGAAAACCGAAAGCGGCGGTATGCGGCAGCCTGTTTTTAAGGGGCTGAGAGAAGATAAGTCACCGGAGGAATGTATTGATAATATTACTTGAAAAGACGCATATACTAATTACAGATTGGAGTTGATAAAATGTCAAAGGATTCACAGCTTGATCCCAAAGAAGTCAGAAAGATGAAAGCCAAAGGCGGTCATACAATGGCTGAAAGCGCTTTGGACGGCGAGAGCAGAAACAATAAAAAGCAATCCGGCAACCGTCATAAATGCGGTAACGATAAGTAGTAAAAGAACAAGGAGTATATTGTGTGAAACACTCCTTGTTTTTATATATAAATATCTCATAATTTAAGAGTAATATTAAGACAAAACAAACCATTGCCGTTATTTATATCAAAAGTTCCGTTATGCTTGTTAACAGAATTTCGTATATTGTTAATACCAAACCCATGATGTATTTTATCGTCTTTGGTTGTTTTAAGATCGTCATTTTCCTCATTTGTGGGATTACTGATTGAAATAAATTGATATCCCTGTTGTATGTTCAGTTTTATGTCAATTACTTTATGTCCGCCGATCTTACCGCAGGATTCTATGGCATTGTCAAGAGCGTTAGAAAAAATAACGCATAGATCGATGGGATCAAAATCGTGCGTAAACAAACCGTCCAAGCATATTTCTGTATCGCATTCCTTTGCAAACTCAGCTTTTTCTGTAAGGATTGAGTCTAAAATATTATTTCCGCTTTCATACGGTTTTTCTGTCATGGTTTTGGAATTAGATAATTTATTTATGTACTGAACAGCTTCCTCGTTCTTATTTGATGAGATCAAAGCTGATACACATTGCATATGATTAATGTAATCGTGTCTGAAAGAATGAAATTCTTTCTTCATATCGTCTAAGGCTTTATAATGTCGGAGCTGAGTATCTATCTGTTTTAAAAGCAGATCAGATGTGTCTTGAAAATACTTTTTTGACATACTGTTTATAAACAGCAGAAACATGATTGCAAACATTACTATCATTAAAATGAGTAGGAAGAATTCTGAAAATCCCTTTTGAACAGAAATATTGTCTGTTTCAAAGGAAATAAGCGTAACGACTCCTTCCATAATAAAGACACATAAAAGCATCAATATTCCCACCGCTTTAGACGTTGACTTAAATGCAAATCTTAAATTTTTAAACTGCTCTTTTTTATATAAAAAGCAAATCAAGCCAAGAACAAACAGCTGAAATATCATTGAAGTGACCTTGTTTATTGTCAATTCGTTTAAATTCGAGGCTGTAAGCTTAAATATCCATAAGGCACAGCTTTGCATGAGTGAATCCAAGGATATCAGCAGCAAAGGCATATAGAATGAAATAAACCTTATTTTTTTAGTGAAGATAAACGGAAAAACCAAAAAACGCAGATAATATACGGCAAGCAGTACTGTCATCATGAATTTTGATGATTCTGCAAAATATGAACTGAAAATCAGAGTATAACTTCCATGAACAACCGATACGGAGAGCGATTTAATCCAACCGGGTTTAAATTCTTCCAAATCAGCAGATTTGCTTATGAGAATCAGGTTAACAAGCAGAAGCAAGTCCGAGATAATAAAGACGGCATTTGAGATTACAGTGTTCATTATATCAGTCCTTTGTGTTATATCTTACTATGTATTCCTGAAAAGCTTTTTTGAAATCGGTCAGATACCTTCTGCTTATGGAAGCACGTTCGTTGTTATCAAAATAGATAGTTTTATTATCGTGATTTCTTATGTGGAGAAAGCTTACTATACATGACCTGTGAGAACGTGTAAATCGGTCTTTGGGAAGCATCTTTTCAATCTCCTGCATATATCGGCAGCATTCAAGTTGATTGTCAACAGTTCGTATTATAGTGTGCTTGTCTTTTGATTCGACATAAATAATTTCAGATAACCTGACTTTCCACGAACCGTCGTTAGTGTTCAATATGAGAAAATCATCTGTTCTGACAGAATCAAGATAATCGTCGATAGATTTAAACAGATCTTCTTTTTTTATCGGCTTTAAAAGGAAACGAAACGTATTTACCTCAAAGGACTGAAAAACGATTTTAGGAAATGCGGTGAGGAAAATAATAGTAACGTCTGAATTTTTTAATCGCAGACGTTTGGATGTTTCCAATCCGTCAATATCGTCCATTTGATAGTCCATAAATATAATGTCGAATTTTTCAGTACTCAATAAAAGGTCATTGCCTGTTTTGAAATATGTGGTTAATATCGGCTCTTTTTTTAATGCAGAATATTCATTCAAAAGTGTATACAATTCTTCAAATAATACCATTTCGTCATCACAGACGGCAATCTTCATAATTTCGCCTCCTTGCTTATTATTATAACATAGAACTATTTAAATAGCAAGTAAAATTTTACAATAAAATTACGTTCAAACTACCGCTTACACCGAATTTATGACCGTATTTCAGATATCTATGGACGAGCCGATGAAAATGTTTTATACTACTCCCGAAATGAAAAAATGGGGAGGGATATTAAATGTGGAGATACATTTGGCAGATCATTTTCAAGTAATGGGATGGGATAGTTATGGAAATAATTGAAAAGCAATATTTATCTGTTGAGTCGCTGCTGTCATATAGGACAAGATCAACATACAATAAACTCGGTAAGTTGATCGAGCACATTTCAAGCAGTCTGGAATCTCTTGAAATGGAGCAGACGGGAAATATTATTTTTTCGCTGAAAGAAAATACTTACGGAACAGATGAGGTAATACTCGATCTTGAGTTCCTTGTTCCTGTCGGCAAGGAGTTTAAAAGTAATGAATTTTATGTTTACAAGCCTCAGATCAAACTGTACAATGCAGTCAGAGCAAGGCACTCAGGAACTTATGATACGCTTATAAACTCACGAAAAAAGTTTCAGACATATCTATCTCAGAAGTGTTATCAGCCAATAACGGATTTTTATTATTGTGTTAATAATAGCAATTTAGTGGATATTTACGTAGGGATCAACGGTAATATTGTTTGATATTAGGCGGACAAATTTTTGTCCGCCGTTTCCTTTTTTACGACAAATTCTGAGTCAATATGACCGCTTACGCCGAATTTATGACCGTATTTCAGATATCCATAGACAAATGACATTGTTTATGGTATTTTTTGACGGAGTTTGATCAACAAAATTCATATAATATTCGAGGATTTAAGGAGGAATTTATGGGCAGATTTTTTTCATTGGTTCAAATAAAGAATAACGGCAGCAGAGAACAGTTTTTAAAAGCATTTTGTGATGTAATGAAAAAACGTAGTTTTGTGCCATGCTCTGAGGAAGAATCAAGCGTAAGTTATATTCTTGCTTTTTCCGAAAGCGGCAAATGGGTAACGCTTGCTTCTAAGGAGTACAGGGACAATCCCAAACAGGTCAAGGACGACGCCAAACAGACAGCTGCGGAAATGAAAACAAGCAGTTTCAGCATGGATGTTGTAGACAGCGACTGGACGTATATTGAACTGCATACCGGGGCTGATGTCCACGATACGGTGATGGTGGGACGTTCCGAGTTTGACGAAGAACATTCGCCGAAAGGCAGACGTGAATGTTGGGAGCCGATTTTAGCTCCGGGAAAAACGTGGGAACAGATCTCTGAAATATGGAACAAGAACGAAGTCTTTGTTGAGGACGCTTTGTACGAAGCAGCTTCCGTGCTGGGAATTGAGCCGAAATATATGGTTTCTGATTATGAGGATTTTGAAAGCAAAGCAGACAAAGATACAAATATTATTCCGATGTTTTTCAAAAAGAAGAATGAAAGAACCCTGTCTTTGAATGCCGCATTTAAACAGGTTTTCGGAGAAGCTCTTGAACCGTTGGGTTTTGTAAAAATAAAAGTTGCTAAACTTACTTACTTTGTACGGGTGGTAAATGATGAAATACTGCATATTTTGACATATCGAGAGCTTCGGACACGAAAAACAGGTTATAAGTCTTTTGAAATTTTAGGTGGAGTTGTTTCACTTTATAGGCGAACGATAGATTTTACAAAGAGTCCGGAGTGTTGGCTGAAAAACAATCATCATTATTACTGTTCATTAAATCCTGAGATTGATGATGATGTAATGGAAAGTGCAGTCCAATATGTATGTGATGTATGGGGAAAAAGTATGGATTGGTTTGTTCGTACTGAGTCACTTGAAGGAGCTTTTAGCAAAAGTATAGTACACTTTTTATATAAATCAGACGACATTTATGGTATGAAAAATGCATTTAATGTAACCCAAAACGTTATGCTGCCGATTTTTGATGAAGCAATCAATCTCAACAACTGCATAGAGCATTTTTACAAACTTGGAACCCCAATGGATATTTGCTGCGATTTAGAGGAATTTAACACAAAACCTCATTATTACTATTCCGAAGGTCTTTTACTGATAAAGACAGGTTACAAAGGTGATATTACGCCATATATGGAAAATATTCTTGCAATGAAAGTAAAAGAAGTTGAGAAAGGCCTTTCCGGCCTTTCCGGAGCAACAGATATTAATGACTACAAAAATAGATTTCGTCAGAAGGTACAACAGCAAATTATCATTCGTGACCAAATGTTGAATGATGCAAAACTAAACACAAAGGTAACGGCAGAATTAAAGAAGCGCAGAACAGACAATATTCGAACTCTTAAATCGTTTGGGTTAGAAATATAAAATGAAAGGCTGGTTATTATGCATCAAAAATTTTTAAAATTAATTTCATTTATGTTGGTAGTATCACTATTACTATCAGTGGTAACAACATCAAATTTTCCTTCTTTGATTGTTTCAGCAGAAGAAAGTATATCAGAAGACAATAGAACTGAAGAAGAATCGAAAGAGGATGCAGTATTACTAACATCAATAACTGGAGATTGGAATAGGGCTAAAAGAGATGGTATAGTGCCTCCTTATGGTCAGTTCCATCATGATGTTCAAGATCATATTATTGATAAATATAAAAAAGATAATATTACAGATGAACATACAGTTACCTTTAAATCTGGACAAGCTCCAGTTGGAAACAAAACAGGAACTGGAAGAGCTGATTTATATTTTGAGGATGTTGAAAACGATATTGCTTATTTTTGGGAAGTGAAACCAGGCTCTTATTTGGAACCTTCCAAAATGATTGAAGGTCTAACTCAACTCGACAGGTATGTAAATAATACTTTACTGGAAGATGGGATAACCGAACACAGATATGGTAATACACCTTATAGTGATGAAAATATTTCATATATTAAGGGTGATCTTAGCTTAACGGATATTTATAAAAAATTTAGTTGGAAACTTGGTAATATTGATATAAGTCAACTTGAGGGTCTTGATATTAGTTTTGATGGTATTTATGACACATCTCATAAGTATGTGATTTTAATTGCATATCTTCCAAGTGGATTAATACTTTACTGGTTTATACGAATTCCAGATTATAAACTTGACAATCTGTCTGATGTTCCCGATCTGTCACCATTTTGGTGGTTATTTGGATCGACATTTTTAAGTCATTGGTATCAAATTAATCAAAATCTTGGTAATGGTTCTGGTCTCGCTCCATCGCCAAGTTTTGTACCAAGTTTTGCACCGGACTTTGCGCCAAGTTTTGCGCCGGACTTTGCACCAAGTTATTCACCAAACTATTCACCAAGTTATTCTTATGCAAATGAAAGCGCAAATCAAGAAATCTTACAGCGTGAATTAGAATTATGGGAACAAGAGAAAAGCAGCAGTACAAGTATAGATACAGCAACGGTACTAAAGTATAGTATACCAGCTTTAGGTGGATTATGTGCAGCTGCTGGTATAATTAAATTGGCAACATCCGGCAAGCTTGATAGTGTTTCAAAATCAATTTCTGCGGCATGTACAACACTTATGATTACACTAAATCCAATTGTAGCAAGTGCTGAAAGTGTTGAAAACCCAGAAGAAGTAAATAAAGCTGTTGATGATTTTCTTTTAGCTGTGGAAGTTTTTATGGGAGAAGAATTTGCAGAAGAATTAAGACAAGCATTGCTTGCAAATGACGCAAAAAAAATAGATGAATTAATGAAAGAAATTCAAGAGGAATCCGGTAATTATGACAGAGCAGGCAAAGCCCAGCCACCCCGTGATCCTCTCATAATAGACTTAGGCGAATCAGGCATAGAACTGCGTTCACTTGAACACGGTGTAAATTTTGACCTTGACAATAACGGATTTGCAGAGAAAACAGCATGGATAGGTACAGAGGACGGGTTTTTAGCGTTAGACAGAAACGGAAACGGAAATATTGATAACGGCGGAGAGCTTTTCGGAGATCAGGTAATTCTTAAAGACGGTTCAAAATCCGAATCAGGCTTTGAAGCACTTGCAGAACTTGATGATAACAGCGATGGAATAATTGATAATAATGACATTGCTTTTGCTGATCTAAGAGTGTGGATAGACGCTAACCATAACGGAAAATCCGAATCAAATGAACTTAAAACTTTAAATGAAACAGGCATTGTTTCTATTAGCCTTGAACATTCGGAAGTCAGCTTTGTAGATGAAGAAACAGGTACGCGCATTGCAGAATCAGCAAGCGTTACAATTAACAAAAACGGAACTGTATCGATGGTGGATATCAGCGAGTTCTGGTTCCCTGTAAATTCATCTGATACAACTCAGGACGGCGTGGTTACAGCGGGTAATGTCCCAAATATAATTCAGGCTATCAATGATGATGAAAGCGGAGAATTACTTGAACTTTGCTATCGATTCAGCGAATCTACGGATATAACTATGAAACGCTACTGCCTGAAAAAGATTCTTTATAAATTAACAGATTCCGAAAGTATTTCAATCAACAGCCGAGGCGGCAATATCGACGCAAGAGATCTGCACGTGATCGAGCAGTTCATGGGACGTGATTTTGAGGGTGTAGGAGGTTCAAATCCGAACTCTAATGCAGCTTCAATATTAAAGGATATATATACAAACATAGAAAATCAGTATTACAATATTCTTAATATGTACTGTGGTCTTGGCGGCTATCTGAATGCAGTTTACGAATACGAGGACGAGAATGGCAACAAGAATCTAAACTTAGAGTTCTTAAATTATATATTTGATGAAAAAGCTGCTGAGGGAGAAAATATTGATTACTTAGTATATGACCTTGGCGTTTATCTCAAGTCGTACGATAAGATCAACGGAACATCATGCTTTACTGATTACAGTAATCACTATTCAGAGAATTATGCGGATATTGTTGAATCAACAATATCAGGTAACACATATCTTGGCACAGAAGCTAATGATTCGTATAGCGGTACAAGCAAAATTGATTTCATTTTCGGTGAGAACGGTAACGATAATCTCCGTGGCGGCAACGGAAACGACGCTATTAGTGGTGGAGCAGGCAACGATATCTTGTACGGAGATTCAGGCAGCGACATACTTATTGGCGGCGAAGGCAGCGACACTCTCGACGGCGGAACAGGTAATGACACACTGAAAGGCGGCTCTGGTGACGATACATACATTTTCGCAAAGGGCTATGGAAACGATACAATAATCGACTCCGAAGGATTGAATACTCTCAGATTCAAGGGACTTAAACCAAGCGATATTCTTGTAAACGGCACAGATGAATACGATGCAGCTATAACAATAAAGGGTACAAACGATACTCTTGTTATCAAGGATTTCCGCAAAGGTGAGGAATACCGTAATTACGATCTTGAATTTAACGGAGTTAAAATGCACGTTACCGATAAGGGCAGTCCGTTCAGACATATCTACGGCGGTAACGGCGACGATGTCCTCAAGGCAGTTGTAGATGATTCAGTTATGCACGCTTTCGGCGGTGACGATACCGTTTACGGCAGCAAGGGTGACGACATTATCTATGGTAACGAGGGCAGCGATACCATTTATGCAGGAAACGGAAACGACTTTGTTTACGGCGGTGCAGGAAACGATATTATTGACGGGGGCGAGGGAAACGACTTACTCTATGGAGGTTTCGGAGACGATACATATATTTTCGGCAAAAATTGCGGTACAGATGTAATAAACGATACCGAGGGTACTTCTGTTATCAAGCTCACGAACGAAGTTTCTCTTGCAGACCTTCGTATCGATTCGGTGGGCGAAGATGTTGTTATCAGTATAAGGGATACCGACGATAAACTCATAATCACAGACTTTAAGCAAAATCCCGATAACTATGTTCTTCGTATAGGAGATGAGGAAATCTCCGTTAAGGATAACATTACAGCAGAAGAAAAAGAGTTCCTTTCGGGTTCGGAAAACTACGACTATATCGTTAATGAGAATAAAACGGTTATCGCAGGCGGAGAAAGCGGAGACAGAATAATCGGTTCCGGCATGGACGAGTATATACTCGGAGATTCAGACAGCGATCAACTTCTTGCAGGCGGCGGAAACGACGTGATTTTCGGAGGTTCGGGAGACGACTACATTAACGGCGGAGACGGAGACGATATAATTGACGCAGGAACAGGCAATGACTTCATTGACGGCGGCAGCGGAAACGACATATATATCTTCAAGCCGGGATACGGCGCCGACTCCATTATGGACAGTGAGGGTGTTAACACTGTTATGTTCGGAGACGGTTTCATCGCCGGAGGCATCAAGGCATACCGTTCCAATTGGAACGATATTCTCATTACCTTTGACGGCTTTGAGGATACTCTTACCATTAAGAATTACTGCATCAGCAAGGAGGCAAGAAACTTCACACTTGTATTTGCCGACGGAACTGTCGTAGAAGCAGCAGATCAGAACAGTCCTCTCAGAACTATTTACGGCACTGACGGCAGCGAGTATATGATCTCCATTTATGAGGATGGCATTACAAAACTCGGTCAGGACGGCGACGATCAGCTTGTAGGCAGCAACGGAAACGACTTTCTCTACGGAGATAAGGGCAGCGACAGACTTACAGGCAACGCAGGAAACGATGTTCTTGACGGCGGTGAAGGCAATGACTTCCTTTACGGAGGCGCAGGCAACGACACATATATTTTCAAAAAAGGCTACGGTACAGATACTATCGACGACGGCGAAGGGACGAATACTATTGAGATTTACGGATATTCAGCAAATCAGATAAAGGCTTACCGTACAAACTGGAACGATATTACCGTTACCTTTGAGGGTTCTGATGATAAGCTTGTGATCGAGGGATTCTTCACTTCCGAGGCAAACAGAAATTTCTATCTTACGTTTAACGGCGGTTCTAAGCTTCACGCAACCGCGTCCAACAGTCCTCTGAGGACTATTTACGGAACTGAAAACAGCGATTACATCGCAGCTATGGACGACAGGGGTGTAACTCTTATCGGAGAAAACGGCAGCGACAGCCTTAACGGAGGAAACGGCGCAGATAAGCTGTACGGAGGTATCGGAGACGATCAGCTTTACGGAAGCGGCGGAAACGATATTCTTGACGGAGGCGAAGGCAGCGATTATCTATATGGCGGATCAGGAAATGATACATACATCTTTAATATCGGTTACGGCACAGATACCATCAGCGACAGCGAGGGCGTCAACACGATCTCATTCGGCAGCGGTATTTCGGCGGATATGATAACAGTTTACAGAACAAACTGGAATGATCTTACCATTACATTCGAAGGTATTGAGGACAAGCTGATCATTCAGGGTTACTTTACATTTGAGGATAACAGAAATTTCAATGTGAACTTTGCAGACGGAACAAGATATGCATATGACAGTGAAGAAAATCCGCTGAAACAGGTACACGCAACAGAATATGACGACTGGATGTCCGCATGGAGTGATAACGGTGTTGTCATTCACGGTGACGGAGGAAATGATACGCTTAACGGCGGAGAAGGAAACGATGTTCTGGACGGAGGTGTTGGCAGCGACTATCTATATGGTGGCAACGGAAACGACACATACATATTCGGAATAGGATACGGATCAGATATTGTTGAAGATAATGACGGTGAAAACAAGATCGTTCTCAACGAGATTACGTTGGATATGATAACATTCAGTATTAATGAAAACGGTTATCTGATAATTTCTATCAATGACAGCGAGGACGTTCTTACAATCAAGAACTTTAATTCTGAGTTATTTGCATTTGAATTTGCTGACGGAATTATCGGAACTGTAAATGCTGATACAGCTGAGTTTACGCAGACCATCTTAGAAGATTAATCCAGCGAATTAAATAAGCTTAAATATAAAAAAGCGGCTTCATCGGTGAAGTCGCTTTTTTTATACAAATAAGAAATTAAACCGTCAGACTAAAAAAATACCAAGTATATATAGCTTAAAAGGCGCGTACTTTCGGAGGTACGCGCCTTTATTTCGCATATTCAGTTACTATGCGAAACATATTTTAGCTTGTTTTTATGCTGATTTAAATACTATTATATCACAAATTCAAATTAATGTAAACCTTTTTTCGAAGAAAAAATCATAAAATGCGCAAAAAAATACTGAAAACTAAAAAATAAACCGTCAGAAAATCAGTCAGATTGGAGGAATGTTAATGGCTAAAAGAGGAAGTAATATCTATAAACGCAAGGACGGCCGCTTTGAAGGCAGGGTATCTGTTGGATATAAAGAAAACGGAAAGACGAAATACCGCTACGTTTACGGTCACAGCCTTGCCGAGGTCAAGGAGAAAATGGCACAGGTCTATTCGGGAAAGAATACACAGGAACAGTCTAAAAATAAAATGATTGTCAGGGATATCGCAGAGCAATGGCTTGCTGAGAAAAAGCTGACGGTCAAAGCGGCAAGCTATACAAGTTACCGTAATCTGCTCAATAATCATATTTATCCGGAGTTTGGGGGAATTCGGTATACCGCGCTTACCAAGCAAATGTTAAACAGATATATGTCCGAACTGCTCGTATCGGGCAGAGAGGACGGCAGCGGAGGACTTTCGGTTAAGACTGTAAGAGATGTGATCGTTGTTCTGAAATCGGTATGCAGCTATGCTCATAATGAGTATAACTTTTCAAATCCTGCCGAGAACATTAAGCTGCCAAGAATAGAGAAAAACAGCGACGAGCAGGCTGTTTTGGACAAATACGAAAGAATAAGACTTAAACAGTATCTTATGTATAATCCGGATAGAACCAATATAGGTATCTTGCTTTGCCTGTATACCGGACTTCGTATTGGAGAACTCTGCGCCTTAAAATGGCAGGATATCGATTCCCAAAATGAACAGATCAGCGTAACCAAGACGATTCAGCGTATCTCTTATGATGACGGTACGACGGAGATCGTTGTAGGTTCACCAAAAAGCGTCACATCCGTTCGTGATGTGCCAATACCTGAATTTGTATGTAAGGAGCTGATTAAATTCAAAG
>ERZ773208.781-NODE-781-length-28635-cov-17.680686_pt1 | contig 28635 bp, 27 predicted proteins | sample MGYA00581006_ERZ773208 | MGnify/ENA primary metagenome ERZ773208 (study PRJEB29015, sample SAMEA2737793) | human gut metagenome | biome: human gut; feature: human-associated habitat; material: faeces | place: China | collected 2012 ... | reverse complement strand
CTCTCGACCTCTCGGATGCGAACCGAACGCTCTCCCAGCTGAGCTACAGGCCCATAGGTTACTTGCACATTATAGCGCGGTGGGAAAAGATTGTCAAGAAAAAACTTGCGGGATTTTCAAATCCATGGTATACTTCCCGGGATAGAATTTCCGATCATCTCTTTCACACCACCCAACGATCGCAAAGGAGCAGTAAACATGAAATCAATCCCCGAAATTCTGGCCGAGGAATTGGGTCAGAAGCTGGAATATGTTCAGAATGTGGTGAACCTCATGGACGAGGGCAACACCATTCCCTTTATCGCCCGCTACCGCAAGGAAATGCACGGCGCCATGGACGACACGACGCTGCGGAATCTGGAGACCCGCCTGGCCTACCTGCGCAATCTTCAGGAGCGCCGGGACGAGGTAAAAAAGTCCATCGAAAATCAGGGCAAGCTGACGCAGGAGCTGTCCGACGCCATCGACAGCGCCGCCACCATGGCGGAGGTGGAAGACCTGTACCGCCCCTACAAGCAGAAACGCCGCACCCGCGGCTCCATCGCCCGGGAAAAAGGGCTTGCGCCTCTGGCCGAGGCCATTTTCGCTCAGGACGGACAAGACCCCGCCGTGCTGGCCGAGGGCTATATCGACCCGGAAAAGGGCGTCAATTCCGTGGAAGAAGCCTTACAGGGTGCCAATGACATCATTGCCGAAGATCTTTCCGACGACGCCGACATCCGCAAGTCTCTGCGGGAGCTGGTGATGCGCCGGGGAATGCTGACCTGCACCGCCGCCGAGGACGCGGAGGCCGACGGCGTTTACAAGCTCTATTACGATTTCTCCCAGCCCATCTCCCGGGTGCTGGATCATCAGATCCTCGCCATGAACCGGGGCGAAAAAGAGGGCGTTCTCAAGCCCAACGTCATTCTCGCGGGCAATGAGGGCGCAGCGCTGGTGTGCCGCGCCGCTTTGAAGCCCACCATGCAGGTCTCCGCCTTCGTCCGCGCCGCCGCTGAGGACGCCTATGAGCGGCTGATCTTCCCCTCCATCCAGCGGGAGGTGCGCAGCGACCTGTCCGACCGGGCGTACGCGGGCGCTATCCGCAATTTTGCCCTGAATCTGAAGCCGCTGCTGATGCAGCCCCCTGTCAAGGGCTTCGTCACCATGGGTCTTGACCCCGGATACCGCAACGGCTGCAAGGTCGCCGTGGTGGACGCCACCGGCAAGGTTCTGGCCACCACCGTGGTCTATCCCACTTTCAGCGAGCGGAAAAAGCAGGAAGCCATTTCCTCCCTGTCCGTCCTCATGCGCAAATACGGCGTCAAGCACATCGCCATCGGCAACGGCACCGCTTCCCGGGAAACCGAGGCCATGACCGTAGAGCTGCTGAAATCCTTCCCGGAGGCCAGCTACATGATCGTCAGCGAAGCGGGCGCTTCCGTCTACTCCGCCTCTCCCCTTGCGGCGGAGGAATTCCCCGATTACGACGTCAATCTCCGCTCCGCCGTGTCCATCGCCCGACGGCTGCAGGACCCCCTTGCCGAGCTGGTGAAGATCGACCCCAAGGCCATCGGCGTGGGACAGTACCAGCACGACTGCCCCCAGAAGGAGCTGGACGCCGCCCTTGGCGCTGTGGTGGAAGACTGCGTCAACGCCGTGGGCGTGGATGCCAACACCGCTTCCCGGAGCCTTTTGCAGCAGGTTTCCGGTCTGACCGCCACCACGGCGAAGAACATCGTCGCCTATCGGGAGGAAAACGGCCCCTTCACCAGCCGCGCCCAGCTGAAAAAGGTTCCCAAGCTCGGCCCGAAAGCCTTTGAGCAGTGCGCCGGTTTCCTCCGTATCCCCGAAAGCAAGGAGATTCTGGACAACACCGGCGTCCATCCGGAGTCCTACGCCGCCGCAAAGGCGCTGCTGAACCTTCTGGGCTGCAAAAAGGGCGACGATTTCTCTGCCCTGACGGAAAAGCTGAACGCCTACGGCCTGAGCAAGGCCGCCGCGGAATGCGCCGTGGGCGAGCCGACACTGCTTGACATCGCAAAGGAGCTGAGCAAGCCCGGCCGCGACCCCCGTGACGAGCTGCCCGCCCCCATTCTGCGCAAGGACGTGCTGGAAATGAAGGACTTAAAGCCCGGCATGGAGCTGACCGGCACGGTGCGCAACGTCATTGACTTCGGCGTTTTCGTGGACATCGGCGTCCATCAGGACGGTCTGGTGCATATTTCCGAGGTCTGCGACCGGCGTCTGCGCCATCCCAGCGAGGTGGTCAAGGTCGGCGACGTTGTGAAAGTGGTCGTGCTGAACGTGGACGAAAAGCGCCACCGTATCAGCCTTTCCATGAAACAGGCAAAATGACACAAATCGGCTGCCGCGGGTTTCCCGCAGCAGCCGAAATTTTATGCTTCGTGGATGTACAGTCTGGTCAAATCAGGCTCCCCGTCGCCCTGCGCCATGCACAGGAAGCGCCAGCCGTAGCGCTCATAGAAAGACGTATGGTCGGTCACCAGATACAGTACCGGCACGCCCCTGCCCTTCATGTCCTCGCAGACGAAGTGCAGCATTTCCCCGGCGATGCCCCGGCAGCGGCGGTCTTCCTCCACGTACACCGCGCAGACGTTGGGCGACAAGTCCTTACGGTCGTGGAAGTCGTTCTCGATGACGCCCAGACCGCCGATGATCCTGCCGTCCTCCACCACGGCGTACCACTGGGGGACGGCGCTCTCCCCTTTCAGGCAGGCATCCATGCTGTCGAGGTACGCCTGCTTGGGAATGCCCCATTTTTCGTGGAACCATTGCGCCATGGATTCCTTATATTCCGGTCTGTCGGTCAGACGGATGATCGTATGCTGTTCCATAGTTCCTCCACAAAGTATTACTTTATGCTACTATAGCATATTTTGTCATCCCTGTCAAGCGTCCAAAGCCGTCCGTTTTCAGCTTCATTATTCCCGGAAGTTCCGTAAAACCGCAACTTTTCCCCCTATGCTTGACTTTATCGCCGTTTTGTTGTATAATTTCTTGAAATTCCATTGGAATGGAGCAGTTTTATGAAGAAGTTTATCCGCGTTCTGGTGCCGCTCCTGCTTGCGGTGCTGATCATCGCCAGCATCGGCTGGTACCTGTTTACCTATGACCGGGGGTTCACCCGGGATTTCCTGCTGACCCAGGCTCGATACAATGACCTCCACGGCAATTCCCGCCTGTCCTCATGGTTCTATGACCTTGCCTACAACTTCTCCAACCACGACGAGAACGTGGCCATCGAGCTGGCGAACCTGTATAAGGCCGACGACAACTACACGAAAGCCGAGTACACCCTGACCAATGCCATCAACTCCGAACCCAGCGCCGAGCTGTTCACCGCCCTGTGCAAGACCTACGTGGAGCAGGACAAACTGCTGGACGCCGTCTCTCTGCTGGACAAGATCACGAACCCGGATATCAAGGCCAAGATCGAGGCGCAGCGGCCTGACGCCCCCATCAGCAACTACGAGCCGGGCTACTACAGCCAGTATATCGACGTCACCCTGTACGCCGCCGGGAAGCTCTACTACACCACCAACGGTGAATACCCCTCCGTGAAGGACCCCGTTTACGAAAGCCCCATTACCCTCCCCGCCGGTGAGACGACCATTTACGCCATCGCCGTGGGCGATAACGGCCTTGTCAGTCCCCTGACGGTTCTGGGCTACACTGTGACCGGCGTCATTGAGGAAGTCAAATTCGCCGACCCGGCCGTGGAAGCGGCTCTGCGGGAGCTGACCGGCACAAGAGACGGCGACAGCGTCTACACCAGCCAGCTATGGCAGATCACGGAATTCACCGTCCCCGAGGACACGAAGGTCTACACCGACCTGACGTTCATGCCCTATCTGGAAAAGCTGACCATCGCCAATCAGAACATCGACAGTCTTGAGAGCCTGTCTTCTCTGACCAAGCTTACGTCTCTTGACCTCAGCGGCAGCCGGTTCAGCCCGGACGATCTGACCGTCATTGCGGAACTTCCCGCCCTGACCGAGCTGAGCATGGTAGAATGCGGCCTGAGCACCATCGAAAAGCTGTCCGGCGCAAAGAGCCTTACCTATCTGAATCTGGGCGAGAACACCATCCGGAATCTGGACGTGCTGTCCTCCATGACCACGCTGACCGAGCTGAATCTCCAGCACAACGCCGTGACCAGTCTCGACGCATTGGACGGTCTGAGCAATCTGCAAACGCTGGACGTTTCCTACAACGCCCTGACTACCCTCGCCCCCGTTTCCAGCTGCGCCCGACTGACGACGCTGGTAGCTGACAACAACCAGATCACAAGTCTGGACGGCGTGAGCAGCTTACAGGTGCTGACCCGTCTGTCCGTGAACCACAATGCGCTGACGGATGTCTCTCCCATTTCCGTCTGCACGACGCTGGTTGAACTGGATATCTCCAACAACACCCTGACGGACATCTCCGCCCTCTCCACGCTGGTCAATCTGGAGCGGTTCAGCTTTGCCTCCAATCAGGTGACAGCGCTCCCCGAATGGCCGGAGGGCTGCAAGCTTCAGACCATTGACGGCTCTTACAACGCGCTGACCAGTCTGGACAATCTGAGCAAGATGGAAGCCCTGACCTATATCTATATGGATTACAACCAGATCAGCAACATTGATTCCCTCGCCGACAGCTATTGTCTGGTGCAGGTGAACGTGTTCGGCAATCCCATTTCCGACGTCGCGTCCCTGAGAGAACACGACATCATCGTCAACTACGACCCGACCTGAGCACAGCAAATGCCCGCTGCTTTGAAAGCAGCGGGCATAATTTTTATCTTTGCATCGCACCTCTCTTGCCTCTCCCTCTGGGAGAGGCGGCCGAGCTTCGGCACGAGAAGTGGAGCGTATCTGTACCGATACGCTCCATTATCCGTTTTACGACCACCCACTATGGGCGTTGCTCGTAAGACAGTTAAATAGGCAAAAGGCGTGACGAAAGTGGTCACGCCTTTTGCCTTAAGAAGATAGCCGCAAAACGGCGCAAGGGATACAATCCCTTGTTCGGAACGTAGTGACGCAAAAAGCCCCGGACATTCAGGTGTCCGGGGTGTTCGGTCTCTCTGAGCACACATACTGGGCTTGCCCCGTATAGAAGTGCGCTCTTTATCAGTTCGACAAATTGTAATTTGTTATTATCTATAACATTGAAATAATAGTCATAATAACAGTCATTCCGTTTCCTAATAAATTTCCTATAAAATGTGCTGTCATTGGTACATATATATTTTTAGTCTTAATATATGAAACACTTAATGGTAAAGCCCAAATCATAGTTAAAAATATTCCCCATATTGTTAATGAATGTTCCAAAGCGTATAAAAACATTCCTAATATAGTTGTAATTAAAAGTATTCCTTTACTTTTAAAAGAAATTATACTTTTTCTATAAAATGTTTCTTCAACCACAGCGGGTAACGGTATTGTAGATATTGCAAATATTATTAACTTTAACCAACTATCTCTTTTTAATCCAATTGTTCCTGTATAATAATTAGAAAATACATTTTCTAAAATTGTTGTTATTATAAATGCTAACATAAAAAGTAGTGCTGTAATTATTACTTGTTTCCAAAATTTTTTTCCACTTTTTATATTATTTAACCATTCTTTAAATGAAAACTCTTTTTTTATATAAAAATATATTAATAGAAACATATAAAAAAGAAAGTTAGTATAGATAAAATATTCTTTTGGTATAATAAAACAAGACACTACAAATATTATTTCTATTATAATTGGTATTATATTTAATTTGATATATTTATTCATTATTTTGCTCTCCAATCTTTTCAACAAATTCAGTAAAATATTTATTATCTTTTATTTCTAATATTGTTGCTAAATTATTATTCTTTAATTCTACTACATCAAATACTTTTATTTGCATCTTCCTTCCTCATAAATTGTAATTTTTTAGTCTATAATTTTTTTATTTTCAAAATATTGTGTCAAGATTAAAATTAAAGCAGTAATTGCAAGTATTCCATCCATTATTCCTGCTGGTAGCATAAACATCATTAAAGCCATTGTAATTACACAATTTATTACTGATAATACTAATCCCCACATTCTATTTTTCCATAATCCAACTGCACCGATAACTCTTACAACTCCGTAAATTGCTCCCATTACAAGCATCAAATTCATGTTATCTTTAAAATATGGAACAATAAAAGAAATATATTGATTTATATCAAACTTATCACTACCTATAACAAATACAGGTATGAGTGCTAAACATCCTCCTATTTCCATAAACGCTCCATGTATAAACATCAGCAATGATGCAATTTTATATTTTTTCATAGATTATACCTCACTTTCAAATTCCAGTTTATCGGCCTGCTTAATTATATCATACGGCTTCAATATATGCAAGAAAAGTCCCGGCAGACATTACTGCCGGGACTGAAACTGTTTTACGAGCACCCGCCTTAAAACAGAGGGCTTTTTTTACTTTTGGTGTTCCAGAACAAGTCTCAGTGCGGCTTCGATGGTCTGACTCCGCACCGTTTCCCGGTCGCCGGAGAAGTGATATTCCCTCGCGTCGGAATGCGCCGCGTCCTGATAGCCGATGAAAACCGTTCCCACACTGTGTCCGAATTCGTCGCCGCCGGGGCCGGCCAGACCCGTGACCGCCACGGCCACGTCTGCTTTCAGCAGCGCCCGGGCACCGGAAGCCAGATGCTCCGCCGTCCGCAGAGACACCGCGCCGTCCTGCGCCAGAATCTCTCCCGGCACGTCTAGAATGTTTTCCTTGACCCAGTTGGTATAGCAGATGACGCCGCCCTTGTAGACCTCGCTGCTGCCGGGAACCTGCGTCAGCGCCGCGCCGATGCCGCCGCCGGTGAGGCTTTCGGCGGTGACCAGCGTTTTCCCCTGAAGCGCTTTCAGCACATCACAGCAAAGGCTCATCATGGTACGTCACCTTAATCTTTTCCACATTTTCCAGCGCGCGGGCAATCAGCGCTTCTCTGTCCAGCTTCTTTTCCGCGTTCACGACCTGTCCCACCGTGGGCTTGGTCTTGGGATGCTTCGGCGTGAAGACGGTGCAGCAGTCCTCATAAGGCAGGATCGACGTGTCCAGTGTCCCGATTTCCCGGGCAATGGAAATAATGTCCTTCTTGTCCATGCCGACCAGCGGCATGAAAATGGGAATGTCCACCACCGCGCCGGTGACGGTCATGGCCTCCATAGTCTGGGACGCCACCTGACCAAGGTTTTCGCCGGTGATCAGCGCGCCGCAGCCGTCGCCCTTGGCAATGCGCTGGGCAATCTCCATCATGAACCGGCGCATAATCAGGGTAAAGAACTCCTCCGGGCAGTTGTCCCGGATGGCTTCCTGAATTTCCGTGAAGGACACCACGTTCACGGTCATCCGCCCGGAGTATTTCGTCACCAGCCGGGCAAGCTCGATGACCTTGTCCTTGGCCAGCTGGGAGGTGTAGGGGTAGGAGAAAAAGTGGACGGCCTCCACCTCCACGCCACGCTTCGCCATCATATAGGCCGCCACGGGGGAATCGATACCGCCGGAGAGCAGCACCATCGCCCGTCCGCCAACGCCGGTGGGCAGGCCGCCCGCTCCCGGTTCGGCGGGGCCATGGACGTAGGCGGACAGGTCCCGCACCTCCACGTACACGGTGTAGTCCGGGTGATGCACGTCCACCTCTACTCCCGGGTGGGCTTCCGCCAGCCGTCCGCCGATCTCCTGAGACAACTGAATGGAGGTCAGGGGAAAGCGCTTGTCCGAGCGCTTGGACTCGACCTTGAAAGATTGGGCGCAGTCCAGATCGTCTCCCAGATAGTTTTCGATGGCGGCAAAGATCGCGTCCAAGTCCTTCTCGCAGGGGCGGCAGCGGCACAGGCTCACCACGCCGAAAATGGAACGGCAGGCTTCCCATGCCCCGTCCACGTCCGCTTCCTCGTCCATCGGCTCTACGTACACCGTGGACTGGAGGATATACACGTCAAAATTGCCGTACTTCTTCATGCGGCGGCGGACGTTCTGCCGCAGCTTGTTCTCAAACTGGCGCTTGTTCGCGCCCTTCAGGACGATCTCGCCCAGCTTCAATAGAAAAATTTCCTTCATTTTCGTTCTCCTGTTTATCGATTTCCCAGATTGACCGCCCGGTACTGAATCGCTTCGGCGATGTGCTGGGGCTGAATATCTTCACTTCCGTCCAGATCGGCCACGGTTCGCGCTACCTTGAGGATACGGTCGTAGCTTCTCGCGGTCAATCCCATGGTTTCAAACGCGCCCTTCATCAGCTCGGCGCATTCCTCGCTGAGTGTGCAGTAGCGGCGCATTTCTTCCGGCCCCATCCGGGCATTGCACATTCCGCCGGAACCGAAGCGCCGGTTCTGGACGTCTCGTGCGGCGTTGACCCGCTGCTTCACCGACGCCGACGGCTCCGCTTCCGCCCGTTCCCGCAAGTCCTCAAAGTGGACGGAGGGGACCTCCACCACAATGTCAATTCTGTCCAGAAGCGGCCCGGAAATGCGGCTTCGATAATTTTCCACATCCCGCTGGGAGCAGCGGCAGCGCCCGGAGGGGTCGCCGTACCAGCCGCATTTGCAGGGATTCATGGCGCACACCAGCATAAATTCCGCCGGGTATGTCACCGCCCCGGAAACCCGTGAGATGGTGACCTTTCCGTCCTCCAACGGCTGGCGCATCAAGTCAAGCGTATCCTTCCGGAATTCCGGCATCTCGTCCAGAAACAGCACGCCCTTATGGGCAAGGGAGATTTCACCCGGCCTTGGGTTGGAGCCGCCGCCAGCGAGTCCGGCATTGGACACCGTGTGATGGGGCGAACGGAACGGCCGCTGGGTCACGAGAGGATTCCGGGGCGTCAGCATTCCCACGACGGAATACACCTGACTGACCTCCAGCGATTCCTCCCACGTCATATCCGGGAGAATGGAGGGCAGGCGCTTGCTGAGCATACTTTTGCCGGAGCCGGGCGGGCCAATGAGCAGCACATTGTGACTGCCCGCCGCCGCGACCTCCAGCGCCCGCTTTACGTTTTCCTGCCCCAGCACGTCCTTGAAATCCGGCATGACGGTGTCCTCACGGGAGGGCACCCACAGCGGTTCTTCTTCCAGCGTCGTCTCCCCGTTCAGTCCTGCCGCCAGCTGCGCCACCGTATGGATGGGATACACCGCAGGCCCCCGGGCAAGCGTCGCCTCCGGGGCGTTCTCCGCCGGGACAAACAGCGCCTGTATCCCCTCCCGCTTGGCGGCAAGCGCCATGGGCAGCACGCCGGAAATGGGACGGATGGTGCCGTCCAGACTCAGCTCCCCAAGGAAAGCACTGGTGGATTTCGGCCGCCGGACGCTTCCGCTGGCCGCGAGAATACTCAATAAAATAGGAAGATCGTAGTGCGTTCCCGCCTTTTTCTGGCTTGCGGGCGCCAGGTTCACCGTAATGCGGCTCACGGGAAAGGACAGTCCGCTGCTCTTCGCCGCTGCCCGCACCCGGTCCCGCGCTTCCTTCACCGCCGCGTCAGGCAGTCCCACGATATCAAAGCCGGGAAGTCCCTGAGAAATGTAGCACTCCGCCGTGACGGCGCTGCCCTGTATCCCGGAAATTCCCAGCGTTCGGACGCTGCAGATCATGTTTCCGTCCCCCTTTTCTCTCTTGTTTTTCATCATACTCCATTCTTCGGGAAAAGGCAATCCCTTTTTGGTTTCCCCGGCCGCGGACTTTACAGCTTTTCCATATCTTTCCCGTGGAAAAGCGTGAATTTTTTGTATGAGTGTCGTTTGATGGCTTTACAAACTGCACGAAAAGTGGTACAATGGGGTCGACAAAATTAGAAATACTTTAGGAGGTATTCATTTTGGCTAGAAAATTCAAAACCATGGACGGCAATACCGCTGCCGCCCACGTCAGCTATGCCTTTACCGAGGTCGCTGGCATCTACCCCATCACCCCGTCCAGCCCCATGGCTGACAACGTGGATCAGTGGTCTGCCGCCGGTCGGAAGAACATCTTCGGCAACACCGTTAAGGTCGTCGAGATGCAGTCCGAGGCCGGTGCCGCCGGTACTGTCCACGGCTCTCTGGCTGCCGGTGCTCTGACCACCACTTACACCGCTTCTCAGGGTCTGCTGCTGATGATTCCCAATATGTACAAGATCGCCGGTGAGCTGCTGCCCGCAGTTTTCCACGTCTCCGCCCGTACCGTCGCTACTCAGTCTCTGAACATCTTCGGTGACCACTCCGACGTCTACGCCTGCCGTCAGACCGGTTTTGCCATGCTGTGCGAGACCAACGTGCAGGAAGTCATGGATCTGGGCGCTGTCGCTCACCTGTCCGCCATCGAAGGCCGCGTTCCCTTCATCAACTTCTTCGACGGCTTCCGTACCTCCCACGAGATCCAGAAGGTCGCTATCTGGGATTACGAGGATCTGAAGGAAATGTGCAACATGGATGCCGTTGAGGCGTTCCGCAAGCACTCCCTGAACCCCGAGCGTCCCGCAATGCGCGGCTCCCACGAGAACGACGATATCTTCTTCCAGCATCGTGAGGCCTGCAACAAGTACTATCAGGCACTGCCCGCAGTCGTCGAGAAGTACATGAACAAGGTCAACGAGAAGCTGGGTACCGACTACAAGCTGTTCAACTACTACGGCGCTCCCGATGCTGACCGCATCATCGTCGCCATGGGCTCCATCAACGACGTGGCCGAGGAAGTCATCGACTACCTGAACGCCCACGGTGAGAAGGTCGGCGTTGTCAAGGTCCGCCTGTTCCGTCCCTTCTGCGCTGAGAAGCTGCTGGAGGCCATCCCCGCTACCGCCAAGAAGATTGCCGTTCTGGATCGTACCAAGGAGCCCGGCTCTCAGGGCGAGCCTCTGTATCAGGACGTGGTCATGGCTCTGGCCAAGGCCGGCCGGAACGACGTCACCGTCATCGGCGGCCGTTACGGTCTGGGTTCCAAGGATACTCACCCCGCTTCCGTCTTTGCCGTCTACGAAGAGCTGGCTAAGGACGCCCCCAAGAACGAGTTCACCATCGGCATCGTGGACGATGTGACCCACCTGTCCCTGGACGAGAAGGTCTCCCCCAACACCGCCGCGGAAGGCACCATCGAGTGCAAGTTCTGGGGTCTGGGCGGCGACGGCACCGTCGGCGCCAACAAGAACTCCATCAAGATCATCGGCGACCACACCGACAAGTACGTACAGGCTTACTTCCAGTACGACTCCAAGAAGACCGGCGGCGTCACCGTTTCCCACCTGCGTTTCGGCGACAAGGCCATCAAGTCCCCCTACTACATCAACAAGGCTGACTTCGTTGCCTGCCACAACCCCTCCTACATCACCAAGGGCTTCAAGATCGTTCAGGACGTCAAGCCCGGCGGCGTGTTCCTGATCAACTGCCAGTGGAATCTGGAGGAGCTGGAGCATCATCTGGATGCCGCTTCCAAGCGCTACATCGCCAACAACAACATTCAGCTGTACACCATCGACGCTATCGATCTGGCCATCAAGGTCGGCATGGGCAAGCGTACCAACACCATCCTGCAGTCCGCTTTCTTCTCTCTGGCGAAGGTCATGCCCGCCGAGGATGCCATCAAGTACATGAAGGACGCTGCCGAGCACTCCTACCTGAAGAAGGGCCGCGACGTCGTCGAGAAGAACTGGAACGCCATCGATGTGGGCGCTACCGCTTACCACAAGGTCGATGTTCCCGCTTCCTGGGCTACCGCTGAGGACAACAAGCCCGAGACCGTTCTGGAAGGCCGTCCCGACACCGTCAAGGTCGTCAAGACCATCCTGAACCCCATCGGCAGAATGGACGGCTACAGCCTGCCCGTTTCCGCCTTCGCCGATCTGCCCGACGGCCAGTTCCCCCTGGGTGCTTCCGCTTATGAGAAGCGCGGCGTTGCCGTTACCGTTCCTCACTGGGACGAGACCAAGTGCATCCAGTGCAACAACTGTGCTTACGTCTGCCCCCATGCTACCATCCGTCCCTACGCGCTGACCGCTGAAGAGGCCGCTGCCGCTCCCGCGAACGCCCGTCTGGTGGATGTCAAGGCCGGCAAGGGCAAGGGCGTCTACAAGTACATCATGGCCGTGTCTCCTCTGGACTGCATGGGCTGCGGCGTCTGCGTCGGCGTCTGCCCCACCAAGGCCATCACCATGGTTCCTCAGGAGAACGAGCTACCTGAGCAGGAAGTCTTCAACTACATGGTCTCCAAGGTCAGCGAGAAGAAGGACATGCAGGACAACACCGTCAAGGGTTCTCAGTTCCGCAAGCCTCTGCTGGAGTTCTCCGGCTCCTGCGCCGGCTGCGCCGAGACCAGCTACGCCCGTCTGGTGACCCAGCTGTTCGGCGATCGGATGTACATTTCCAACGCCACTGGCTGCTCCTCCATCTGGGGCGGTCCCGCCGCTACCTCTCCCTACACCGTGACCGCTGAAGGCCGTGGTCCCGCATGGGCGAACTCCCTGTTCGAGGACAACGCCGAGCATGGTCTGGGTATGTACACCGCACAGGCCGTCATCCGTGAGTCTCTGGCTAACAAGGTCAAGGAAGTCATGGAGAAGACCACCTGCGACGAGCGCAAGACCGCTTGCCAGGCTTGGCTGGACACCTACAACGACGGTGAGGCCAACAAGGCTGCTACCAAGGCTCTGATCGAGAATCTGGAAGCCAAGGTCTGCTGCGACACCGTGAAGGACATCCTGTCCAAGAAGGAATATCTGTCCAAGAAGTCCGTGTGGATCTTCGGCGGCGACGGCTGGGCATACGACATCGGCTTCGGCGGTGTTGACCATGTGCTGGCACAGAACAAGGACGTCAACGTCTTCGTCTTCGACACCGAGGTTTACTCCAACACCGGCGGACAGGCCTCCAAGGCTTCCAACATCGGCCAGGTCGCTCAGTTCGCGGCTGCCGGTAAGGAGACCAAGAAGAAGTCCCTGTCTGAGATTGCGATGAGCTACGGCTACGTTTACGTCGCTCAGGTCGCTATGGGCGCCAACCCCGCTCAGACCATCAAGGCCATCACAGAAGCCGAGGCTTACCATGGCCCGTCCCTCATCATCGGCTACGCTCCCTGTGAGATGCACTCTATCAAGGGCGGCATGACCAACTGCCAGGCCGAGATGAAGAAGGCCGTTGAGTGCGGCTACTGGAACCTGTTCCGCTTCGATCCTTCCAAGGAGACCGGCAAGTTCCAGCTGGACAGCAAGGCTCCGAAGGACGGCTATCAGGAGTTCCTGATGAACGAGGCTCGTTACAGCCGTCTGACCCGCGAGTTCCCCGAGCGTGCAACCGATCTGTTCGCCAAGAACGAGGCTGCCGCCAAGGAGCGCTGGGAGCACCTGAACAAGCTGGTCGAGATGTACAAGGACTAATCTCCCGTACTTCCGATCCTGCACTGACAAAAAAGCCCGTCCCCGGTAACGGGGGCGGGTTTTCCAAACTTTTCTGGAGGAATGATATGAAGGTACTGCTGCTCAACGGAAGTCCCAAGGCGAACGGAAATACGGCTTATGCCCTTTCCCAGATGGCGGAGGTCTTTGCTGCCGAGGGCGTCGAAGCTGAAATTCTCCACGTGGGCAACCAGCCCATCCGGGGCTGCATCGCCTGCGGAAGCTGCCGGGAAACCGGCAAGTGCGTCTTTGACGACGCGGTCAACCAGGCGGCGGAAGCGTTTCGTCAGGCCGATGGTCTGGTGGCCGCCAGCCCGGTCTATTATGCTTCCGCAAATGCTACGCTGGTGGCGTTTCTGGATCGGCTGTTTTACAGCACCGGCTTTGACAAGCGGATGAAGGTCGGCGCGTCCGTGGTGGTCGCCCGCCGGGGCGGCTGCTCTGCCACCTTTGACGAGCTGAACAAGTATTTCACCATCAGCGGAATGCCCGTCGCGTCCAGCCATTACTGGAACAGTGTCCACGGCCGCGCCCCCGGCGAAGCGGCGCAGGACTTGGAGGGCATCGCCACCGTCCGGAATCTTGCCAAGAACATGACCTTTCTGATGAAGTCCATCGCCCTCGGCAAGGCGCAATTCGGCCTGCCGGAGCTTGACCCGGTTACCCCCACCCACTTCATCCGCTAAGGAGGTCGGTCACTATGCTCTGTACCGTCACGGACATTCGCGGCGATTACGCTTACGTCAGGTACGATGATACCGGCGTTGTCTCCGAGGTCGCCATCGCACTGCTGCCCTTTGGCGTGGATGTAGGCGATCAGCTGGAATTCGAAAATTACGAGTTCACCCGCGTCTAGGAAAATATCACAATGCCCCCAATATGCACGCTTACTGTGCATATTGGGGGCATTTGTCATGGAATCATACTATTTCTCGATAAAATGGTTAACACCATTTTATCCTGCGAATCCTTCGCAGGCCGCCGGTGGCGGCGAGAAATGTATGGACTTACGTTTTTTGCGGCTACGCCGCTGGCTGCTGAAACAGCAGCCGAATAAAACGGTTTTTAACCGTTTTATTGAAAACTAGTATCACATTTTCAGCATGTTCGCTTCATAGTACAATTTGACATACATGGCAATTTTCGCAAAGATGGGAACATCCTTGCCGCCGGTGGGGGTGATGGTGACGGTGCACAGGTCGCTGGAATAGCTCCAATCGATATCGCCCTCGGCCAGCACGGTTTCGCTGTCGTCCCACAGCGTCTTGCAGTCCTCCGAAGCGTACAGTCCGATGGGGGTAAAATCCGGGTCGAGGAAATAGACGATATAGGCGTTGTCCCAGTTCGCGTCCACCCGCTCCTGCGCATAGCCGAGGCAGTTGCTGTCCATGTCATAAAAGCCCAGGGTGGAGCCGGAATTGACGCCCTCCTGGTGGTTCACCGGCTCGTCCGTGACGTACTTGACGTAGAACCATTCCTCGTAGTTCGCAGAAATCGTCCATTTTCCGTTGATCAGCCCCGTTTCCCGCATGAATCCGGCGAAGGTGCCGTCCACGCGGATGTCGCTGGCCTGATTGGCTTCCGAAAAATCACCATTGATGGTGATCACGCCCTGCCCATTCAGCGCCGCCTTGGCATCGTCGGCGGTGGCATAGGTCACCGCTTCCTCACATCCCAGCAGCAAAACGCTGAGGACAAGCGCCGCGATCAGTGCAATTCCCTTTTTCATCTCTCTTTTCCTCCTACATCTGATACTCGTTTTTAATAAAACGGTTAAAAACCGTTTTATTCGGCTGCTGTTTCAGCAGCCGGCGGCGCAGCCGCAAAAAACGTAAGTCCATGCATTTCTCGCCGTCACCGGCGGCCTGCGAAGGATTCGCAGGATAAAATGGTGTTAACCATTTTATCGAGAAATAGTATGATTTGTGACAGCGCCCTCTTTGTCTCTCGCCAGCTCCCGGGCGGCCATCACGGCCATGCACACCAGCAGCGGCAGCTTGTCAGGCCGGTAGACGATCAGATAGGCGTTGTCGAACACCGCGTTTTCGACGGTCAGGTCCATGTCGTCCATGATGGCGCCCAGAATCTCGCCGTTGAGCGTGACCTTGTAGTTGTGACCGACGGTGCCGCTGTACTCCCGCAGCTCCAGTGTTCCCTCCGTCACCTCCATTGTGAAGCGGTCACGCACCAGATCAAACTGCTTTTCCAGCGTGCCGTAAAGTTCACCATCCTGATAGAACTTGTATGTAGCCAGCGCGTGCCCCAACTGCTTGGTCATGGTGAAAACCTCACGGTCATAGTTATCCAGCACCCGCAGCTTCACCAGCGGCGCTGTGCCGTCCACGGTGTAGAGGGTGTTTCCGTCCGTATCCTGAACGGTGAAATGCTGCCCCGTCAGCTTGAAATCCTCGCTGAAGGTGTAAATCTGAGAGGGAGAGATCTCCCGGAAGGGCAGAATCGTGCCGGTTTTCACGAAATGTTCAAGGCTCTTCTGAAGCCATTCCCGCATCAGGAAAACATCCGAATGATAGACCAGATGCCCCGCAAGGTCTTCCCCCGCGTCCGCTTCCGCCGGAAAACGAGGTTCCGTCAGGCGCTCCGAAATGGTCTCGTCCAGCATGGAATAACCCACGAAGCCGATCATCCCGTCGCGATTCAGGTAAAAGTACAGAAACTCTCCCCGGACATTCGGCCCGAAAATCAGGCTGGTATAGGGACTTGTGGAGAATTTTCCCAGATACGCAGAACCGAGGGGCGTTTTTTCGTTCTGAAACGCGCGGTGAAACTCCTCGATCTTTCGGGGGACATCCATGGCAATCATGGCTCCGCCGTCCGTCATGGCGTTGTAGTCCGCCGGAGAACCCATGTTGAACACCGCAATGCCGATAATCAGAATTACGGTTGCAATGGACACCGGGATGGTATCCCAGTTCCCGGCAATACTTAGCCACACCGCCAGCGCGACCAGAACCAGACCAATGATCCGGAACTTCCATATCCGCCGCTTGATGGCAGGCGAATAGCTCACATAAGCGTCAAACTTTTCCTGCTCCTGCTTCACGACGTTTTTTGCCTGTTCTGCCGTCCGTTTCACCGGGGATTTGCCGTCAAACAGCCAAGCGAGGAAGCCAAACACCCCCGCAACCAGCAGCAGGAACAGCAGCCCCACAATGGTGAGGCCGTCAAACACGCCATCTCTTATGTCGATGATGACGTTGTAGATGGCGTACAAAATCGTGGCCGCCGTGAGACCGAGAAAAACCTTTTTCACACGCATTCCACCTCTCTATCGGATGGCATAAGTGTACCACATTTGTGCCCTCCATACAAGAAAAAATTTCCAAAAGATGCGCAGCTGCGAGAGGGTGGAAGCACTTGTCAGCCCGCAACGCGCTTCCGCTTCGTGTGGGCAGCCACTCCCAGCAGGCCCATTCCTGAAACCGCCAGCACCAGCGCGGCAATGATTGGCGTCGGCTCCTGTCCCGTGGGGGGCGGCTCCTGAGCACCAGTCATCGACTGTGGTCGAACGGTGATCTCCCAGATATCCTCGTAGGGCAGTTCGATCACGAAGGGCGGTATCGCGTCATTCCCGGCTGAAATCCCGGTCTGTTTGATGAGATACAGCCCCGGCGACAGGTTGGAAAACGTGGCACTGCCCTCCGCGTCAAAGGGAACCGTTGTCCCCTCCGCTGCCTCATGCTCCGCCAGCCACGACGCCAGCGTCAAAGACGGCAGGTCTCCCCACCTTACCAGTCCCCCGCCGTAAACATCATCCAGCCAGTAGCCGCCGTCCGCCTCGACGCCCGCATGGTACAGCGTCACGGCGCTGTCGGCGGGCGGCTTCGTCTCCGGAATAACCCGGATAGAACCCGTCTGGGCGGCATAAGCCGGGACGGCACCTCCCAGCAGCAGTCCGACCGCCAATAATGCAAATACAAGCCGTTTTAGCATTTCGCTTCTCCCCTTTCCCGGTTTGGCTACAGTATACCGTTTCCCGGGAGAACAAGCAGTCGAAGCGCGGATGTGATGCCGTAGGGTTTTGGGGCGAAAAAATGCCGGGCAGGCACTTTGTGCTTGTCCGGCATCGGAATATCCAATTAACCCACAGGGGCGGGGGTGATTTTCATGACCTTGCGCTGGTATTCGGAAATGCCGATCGCCAGCACATCCATTGCCCGCTCCAGATCTTCCTGCTTGAGAACGTAAGCGATACGCACTTCGTTGATGCCCTTGCCGGGGGTCTCGTAGAAGGGTGCGCCGGGGGCGAACATGACGGTGTCCCCCTGATGGTCGAAGTTTTCCAGCAGCCAGTACTGGAACTTGTCCGCGTCGTCCACCGGCAGGCTCGCCATGACGTAGAACGCGCCCATGGGTTCCTCCACCACCACGCCGGGAATCTGACGCAGCTTGGAGATCACCGTATCCCGGCGGCGGCGGTATTCCTCCTTGCTCTGACGGAAGAACGCAGGATCCACCGTATACAGCGCCGCTGCGCCGATCTGATCGATGGTGGCGACGGACAGACGGGACTGGCAGAATTTCAGCAGCGCCGCCTGCAGCTCCTTGTTCCGGGTCACAACACAGCCCACCCGCGCGCCGCAGGCGGAAAACCGCTTGGACGCAGAGTCGATGATGACGAGGTTCTCGTCGATATCCCGGAAGTGCGCCATGGTCGGCACGCCGAATTTGTCGTCGTAGCAGAATTCCCGATAAACCTCGTCGCAGATCAGGAACAGATCGTGCTCCTTGGCAATATCGGCGATCATCCGCATTTCCTTCTGGTCGAGGACAACGCCTGTGGGGTTGCCGGGGTTGGTGATCAGGATGGCGCGGGTGTTCTTGGTGATCAGGCTCTCGATGCGCTCCCGCTTGGCGTAGCGGTAGCCCTCCCACGGGTTGGTGGGCAGGGCACGGATAACGCCGCCGGCCGCATGGACGAAGGTGGTGTAGTTGGGGTAATACGGCTCGGGGATGATGACCTCGGTATAGGGGTCGAGGATGCTCAGGCAGGTCATCAGCAGCGCCTCACTGCCGCCGGTGGTGATGAGGACGTCGTTGGGCGCCAAATCAACCCCCAGTTTGTGATAATAGCCCCGCACAGCGTCAATGAGCACAGGCATACCGGGAGACTCGGCATAAGCCAGCGTCTTGTGGTCAAAATTCCGCACGGCGTCATAATAAGCCGTGGGCGTGGGCAGGTCGGGCTGTCCGATGTTCAGGTGATAGATCTTCTTGCCCTTCTTCTCGGCCTCCACGGCGTAGGGATGGAACTTCCGCATGGGAGAGGGTTCACACCGGTTTGCGTTGATGGATATCTGCATAACTACCTCCACCGGCGGTACTTCCGCCGGATTTCTGATATTCTTTCGTAAGGCGAACCACCTCCGGGGTGAGTATCGCCAAAGCTGTCAAATTGGGAATCACCATCAGGCCGTTGACGGCCTCCGCCGCCGACCAGACGACGCCGGTTTGCAGGCATGCCCCGGCGACCACCGCGGCCATCTGCGCCGCGACAAAAAACTTCCACGCCCGGGTGCCAAAGAGGAACTGGGCGCACCGCGCACCGTACAGCCCCCAGCCAAGCACCGTGGCAAAGGCAAAGCAGACGAGGGACACGGCAATGAAAACCGGCGCAAAATCGCCATAGACAGCAGCAAACGCCTTCGTCGTCAGTTCCACGCCCACGTCTCTGCCGTAGGGAACCGGCACGCCGCTGACGAGAATGACCAGCGCCGTCAGGGTGCACATGAGGATGGTATCGAGAAAAACCTCCATAATGCCCATCAGCCCCTGTTCCGCCGGGTGGGAAACCTCCGCCGAAGCGTGGGCGATGGACGCGGTACCCATGCCAGCCTCATTGGTAAACACCCCGCGGCTGCATCCGATGCGAAGCGCCTGATAGGCAGAACCCAAAGCCCCGCCCGTCACCGCCCGGGGAGAAAACGCCCCCGCCGCGATCGACGCGAACGCCGCCGGAACCTCCCGCCAGCGCAGCACCAACATCACCGCGCAGAGCAGAATATATGCAGCGGAGATGAACGGCACCAGCCGCTCGGCCACAATACCGATGCGTCTCGCGCCCCCAAGGAGCATCGCGCCCACCAGTGCGGCCAGAATCAGTCCCATCACAAGGTTTCCAAGTCTGGTCTGTTCGCCGCCGAAGCGGGTCACCACATCGTTTACGCCGGAGATCACAGCGTTGATCTGAGTGGCGTTTCCCACGCCGAAGGCCGCAACCACGCCGAACACGCAGTAAGCGACGGCCATAGGTGTAAATTTCGTCCCCAAGCCCTGAGTGATCACATACATGGGGCCGCCGATCCACCCTGCCGGGGTTTTCACCCGGTAGCGAAGCGCCAGCGTGACTTCCGCGTATTTCGTGACCATGCCGAGGACGCCGCATACCCACATCCAGAAAATGGCTCCCGGCCCGCCGAGACAAATCGCACCGGCAACGCCGACGATATTTCCCGTCCCTACGGTCGCCGCCAGCGCCGTACACAGCGCCTGAAAGGGCGTCACCCCGTTCCCGCTTTTCTGCCCCGGGCGAAGCATGGAAAGAAAGCGCCTCCATGCTCTTGGGAACAGCGTCAGCTGGGCGAACCGAAGCCGCAGGCTCAGACAAAGCCCCACGCCAACGATCAGCACCAACGCGGGCGCCCCCCAGACGATTCGATTCAGGCCGTCAATGTATTTGGTCATTTTGTCCTCCTAGCATACCACTTTTTTGTTGAAACTGCAAGAGAAAAATCGGAAAAATGATAAAAAAAGCGGCTCTCCTTTTTCAGAGAACCGCTTTCGTGATCGATTATGTTTATTCCCACGCCGCCCAGATTCCCGGGCAGTAACCCACCGTGGCCTGCTTGCCGTTGCGCACTACAGGCGTTTTCATCAGGGCGGGGTTGTCGAAAACCTTGTCTTCCTTCGCACGCTGGTCGTCCATGTACTTCATGAGGGTGATATCCGGGGATTTGCCGTCCCAGTCGATGAGGTTGTCAATGCCGCCCACCGCCCGGAGAACACTGTCAAATTCCCTGCCGGACATGCCATATGTTTTCAGATCTATGGATTGGAATGGAATGCGCCGCTCCTTGAAGTAGCGTTCCGCCTTCTTGGTGTCAAAGCATTTGTTTTTGCCGAAAATCTGAATGTTCAATACACTACCTCCATCAGGCACAGTCCCTGCGCCGGAGCCAGGAAGCCCGCGTCCTCCCGCTTGCCGCCGAACAGCGACGGAATGCTCTCCGTTTCCCGCTCTCCCCTGCCGACCTCCACCAGCGTGCCGACCAGAATCCGCACCATGTTGTAAAGAAAGCCGTTACCGGTGAACAGAATTTGGATTTCCTCCCCCTGCCGCTGAATGTCGATGGAATCGATTCGGCGGACGGTGGACTTTTTCATTCTCGCATTGCCGCAGAACGCGGAGAAATCATGCTCCCCCGTCAGCAGTGCCGCCCCGCGGCGCATGGCGTTTAAGTCAAGGCGTTCCGGCATGACCGCAACGTACCGCCGCTGAAAAACGCACGGCTCCCGGGAATTCCAGATGCGGTAGCGGTAGGTCTTGGCGCGGGCGTTCAGGCGGGCATGGAACCGGGGCGGCACGTCCACACAGGAATATATGCCGATATCCTCGGGAAGATACTGCCGCAGTTTGGACAAAATCTCCCCCGCCGGCATGGCGCTTTCGCAGTGGAAATTCGCCGCCTGATGCAGCGCATGTACCCCGGCGTCGGTGCGGCCGCTGCCGCTGACCTCGATCGGTTCCTCCAGAATCCGGGAAAGGGCTGTTTCCAGCTTGCCCTGAATGGTGTCGTCCCTTCCGGGCAGACGCTGCCAGCCCCGGTAGCGGGTGCCGTCGTAGCAAATATCAAGCCGCAGATTCCGCATAATCCTCCATCTCTTCTCTGGCCTCCCGTTCGGTATCCGCCGAGAACAGGAACTTGCCGCTTTTGTCATACACCTGAACGTGTCCGCCTACATAACGCATCTGAAACATAGCCATCAACCTTTCCTTTTGGTTTCTGGCCATAGTATAACACGCTATCTGTCCAATAAATCGGACTAATTAGGCTTACGGCAAACTTTTTTTCATGTGGGAGGACAGCCATTGGAGAATGTCCCCATAGACCTCTTCCCGGTTGATCTCGTTAAGAATTTCATGCCTGCACAGCGGGTAAATGTGCACCGAGACATCCGTCATCCCCGCCTTGCGGAAAGCGTCAGCCGACTGACGGACGCCCTTGCCGTAGTTGCCCACAGGGTCGTCCCCGCCCGCAATGAAGAATACGGGCAGCTCCTTGCGCATGGCAGCAAGGCTCTCCGGCTTCTCAATGTAGCGGATGCCCGTCATCAGATCCCGCAGCAGTCCCGTCGTTTCGGTGAAGCCGCACATGGGATGGGCAATGTAGGCGTCCACGATTTTGGCGTCCCGGGTCAGCCAGTCGAATTCCGTGCGAGGATGCTCCACCTTCCGGTTGTAGCCGCCGAACACCAGCTTGTGGAGAGTCTCGTCGGGGTTGGTCTCCCCCACCTTTTTGCACACGCTCTCCACCACCTTGATGACGGCGGGCAGCGCAAAAGCAGGCTGCCAGCCGGTGCCGCAGATGATGGCAGCGTCAATACCGCTGTCCGGGTACTTGCACAGAATGGTTCTCGCCATGAAGGAACCCATGGAATGACCGAACAGGATGTAAGGAAGGTTCGGATATTCCGCCTTTGTCAGTTCCAGCAGATGGTAGCTGTCCGCCACGGCGCTGAACCAGCCGCCGGTGAAGTAGCCATTGGTGTCCCCTTCGCCTACGGACTGGCCGTGACCCATGTGGTCGTCAGCCACCACGACGAAGCCCCGCTGTGCCAGCACCTGAGCAAATGCGTCGTAGCGCTCCGCCACCTCCGCAATGCCGTGGACGATCTGAAACACCGCCCTCGGCTCTCCCTCCGGCATCCAGCGGCAGACGTGAATCCTCCCTGCACCGCAGGAATCAAACCAGAAGTCCTCTCTCATGACTTACTCCACCACCTCGTAGCCTGCGTCGGTGATGGCCTTCTTCAGCGCCGCCACATCGGCGTCGCCGGTGACGGTGACATTCTTCGCATCCAAGTCCACAACGGCGTCCGTCACGCCGGGAACACCCTTGCAGGCAGTTTCCACGTGAGCCTTGCAGTGACCGCACATCATTCCATTGACCTTGATAACCGTTTTCATAATTGTATCCTCCTTGGTTTTGATTTCTTCGTGTTTCGGGGCTTCCACCACAGAGTGGGAAGTCTTCGGTTTGAACAGGCGCAGACGCAGAGCATTCGTCACCACGAACACGCTGCTCAGGCTCATGGCCGCCGCGCCGAACATCGGGCTGAGCTTCAGCCCCAGGGGCAGGAACAGCACACCGGCGGCGAGGGGAATTCCCAGAGTGTTGTAGAAAAATGCCCAGAACAGATTCTGCCGGATATTGCGGATGGTGGCCTTGCTCAGTTCCACCGCGCCGCTGACGGCGGCAAGGGAACCGGTCATCAGCACCACGTCCGCCGACTCGATGGCAATGTCCGTTCCTGCGCCGATGGCCATGCCCACATCGGCGCTGACCAGTGCAGGCGCGTCGTTGATGCCGTCGCCCACCATGAGCACCCGGTGCCCCTCCGCCTGTAATTTTCCCACCGCCCCGGCCTTGTCCGTGGGCAGTACGTCGGAGATCACATGGGCAATGCCCGCCTTCCGGGCGATGGCCTTGGCCGTAGCTTCATTATCGCCTGTCAGCATCACTACGTCAAGTCCCATTTTTGTCATAGCCTGCACGGCGGCCTGAGAATCGGCCTTCAGCACGTCGGCGGCGGCAACAGTTCCGAGATAATCGCCCTTTTCATTGGCAAAATGCAGGGGCGTCTTTCCCTGATTGGCAAGCTCCGGCATGGCCGGGACTTTGACGCCCAGTTCCTCCATCAGCCGGCCGTTGCCGCCGTAGCACCGCACGCCGTCCACGATGCCGGATACGCCCCGGCCGGGAAGGGTTTCAAAGTCCTCCGCGACAGGGTAAGTTTCACTGCCCATCCTATTCAGAATAGCCTTGGCAAAGGGATGCTCGGACTTGCTTTCCAGCGCGGCAGCGATCCGCATCAGCGCTTCCCCGCTGACCGCACCGGGGAGAACGTCCGTCACCTCCGGCTTGCCGATGGTGAGGGTGCCGGTCTTGTCCAGCACCACGGTGTCCACCCGGTGCAGGTTTTCCAGCGCTTCGGCGTTCTTGAACAGCACGCCCATCTTGGCGCCCCGGCCGGTGCCGACCATGATGGCCACAGGCGTGGCCAGTCCCAGCGCGCAGGGACAGGAGATCACCAGCACGGAAATGGCACGGTTCAGGGAAAATTCCAGTCCGTATCCCGCGATCATCCAGACGATGAACGTCACCGCCGCAATGCTCATGACCACCGGAACAAACACGCCCGCGATCTTGTCCGCCAGCCGGGCGATGGGCGCTTTGGAGCCGCCCGCGTCCTCCACCATGCGGATGACCTGCGCCAGAGTGGTATCCTCGCCCACTTTGTCCGCCCGGAATTCCAGATACCCTTCGGTGTTGACCGTTGCCGCAGCGACCTTGTCCCCCGCGCCCTTTTCCACGGGGACGCTTTCGCCCGTGAGGGCGCTCTGGTCAACGGACGCCCGGCCTTCCAGCACGGTGCCGTCCACGGGAATGCTGCTGCCGGAGCGGACGATGACCACATCGCCCACAGCCACCTGCTCCACGGGGATCTCCACGATCTCTCCGTTTCTCCGCACAGAGGCGGTCTTGGGGCTTAGATCCATCAGCGAACGGATGGCGTCGCCGGTCTTGCCCTTGGCGCGGGTCTCCAGAAATTTACCCAAGGTGATCAGCGTCAGGATCATGGCCGCGGATTCAAAATACAGGTTCTCGCTGTAGGACTGCACCAGTTCCCAGTCCTCATGTCCCATGCCGTAGGCCATGCGGAACAGCGCCGCCACGCCATAGCCCAGCGCGGCCAAAGAGCCAACGGCGATCAGGGAATCCATGTTGGGCGCACGGTGCCACAGGGCTTTCAGTCCTCTGCTGTAGTACACCCGGTTCAGGTACACCACAGGAAGGGTCAGAAAAAATTGCAGCAGCGCCGCAACCAGCGCGTTCTTCACGCCGTGGTACCAGTGGGGTGCGGGCAGTCCGATCATGTGTCCCATGGTAAAATACATGAGCACCACCAGACAGATCGCGCTGCCGATGATCCTCTTTTTCATTTCCTTCAAAGCGGCTTCCGCCGGTGCGGTCTCTGCCTTGTCCGTTTTCTTTTCACCGGGCAGGGCGGCATTATAGCCCGCGTCCTGCACCGCCTTGATGATGGCAGGAACAACGTTCCCGTTTTCCGCCTCCACCTGCATGGTTCCCGCAAGAAGATTCACTTCCGCTTTTTCCACGCCCGGCACGGCGTTCGTCACCTTCTCCACCCGCGCGGAACAGGCCGCACAGGTCATGCCGGTGACATTGAATTTGAGTTTCATGATTCTCCCTCCATTTCAGTGGAATTCATCAAATGAACCCGTATTTCGGATAAATTCATTGACTATTCCCTTCATTTATGATACCATTCTACCATGATAATCCAAAAAAACAAGTATGCACTATTATGTGCCATACTTCCCTTTTGGATACCGTAAGGAGGTGACGGAATGGCAAACGAAGACAATTGCCCGGTGGAAGCCACGCTGGAGCTGATCGGCGGAAAATACAAGGCTTTGATTTTATGGCACCTTTCTCAGGGCATCCTCCGTTTTTCGGAACTGCGTCAGGTCATCAAGGGCGCGACGCCAAAAATGCTGACCCAGCAGCTGCGGGAACTGGAAGCCAATGGTCTGGTTCACCGGGAGGTGTATCCCGTCATCCCGCCTAAGGTGGAATACTCCCTGACGGAAACCGGCCGCAGTCTGATGCCCGTTCTCGTAGCCATGCGGGACTGGGGTGCGGACTATCTGCGCCGGAAGGACACGGAACCCTGCTGCTTCATGATGGGGACAAACCCCATCGTCAAACCAACAAACCGATAGGAGAACTGTTATGAACATCAAAATCACGGCTGACAGCACCTGCGACCTTTCCGCTGACATTCTGAAAGAATACAACATCGCCATCACCCCCCTGACGGTCATCAAGGCCGGGACGGGGTATATTGACGGCGTGACCATCACCCCCGCCGAAATTTTCGCCCACGTCGCCGCAGGCGGCGATCTCTGCTCCACCTCCGCCGTCAGCGTCGGCGAGTATCAGGAGCATTTCACAAAATATGCGGACGAATATGACGGCGTGGTGCATATCTGCATCAGCTCGGACTTTTCCTCTACGTACCGCCATGCCTGCATTGCCGCGGAGGATTTTGAAAACGTCCGGGTGGTTGACTCCCGGAACCTGTCCACCGGTCAGGGTCTGGTGGTGCTGAAAGCCTGCGAGCTGGCGAAAACCGCCGCATCTCTGGACGAGCTGAAGCGGGAGCTGGACGACTTCACCTCCCGTGTGGAAGCCAGCTTCCTCGTGGACAGGCTGGACTATCTGGTCAAGGGTGGCCGCTGCTCCTCCGCCGCCGCACTGGGCGCGAACCTTCTGAACCTGAAGCCCTGCATCGAGGTGAAGGACGGCAAGATGGGCGTTGCGAAAAAGTATCGCGGAAAATACGCCAAGTGTCTGGCAAACTACGTCAAAGACCGTCTTGACGGCCGGGACGATCTGGACGACGGCATTCTCTTCGTCACCCACACCGGTGTCAGCGACGAGTGCCATGAAGCCGTGATGGAAGCCGTGTCCACCTACGGTCACTTCCACAAGGTTTACGAAACGCTGGCTGGATGCACTGTCTCCTGCCACTGCGGCCCCGGCACTCTGGGCGTCCTTTTCGTCCGGAAAAAATAAGTGCAGCAGGGAGATTTCCTGATATGGACAAAGCCCGGAACATGTTGGTTCTCAACATATTCCGGGCTTTTTGCATTCATCGGCAAAGGCAAAGGCTTATCCGTGATAATCACCGGTCGCGGAATCCACCACAACGTAGGGAACGACTTTTCCGTCGATATTCACGTAGACCTGATAGATTCCATTGCCCAGGTCTTCATAGTATTCCGGCGTGACGCCGTAGTTTTCCAGCAGGCTCTTCTCAAACTCGATTTTCCACGCTTCCTCCGTGCTGGCCGTCGTCTCTGCCGTCGGTACGGTCTCGACTGCCGGGGTGGTTTCCTTTATCGTGGGTGCCTGGGTCGTTTCCGGCTGGGTTGTCTGCTGTGTGGTGGGAATCGTCTGGGTGGGTGCATCGTTGACCCGCCCTTTTTCGCAGCCCGCAAAGGTGAGCAGCAGCACCGCCACAAGAATGGTAGCGGCAAACAGCTTGCAGGTGTCCAGTAAATTGTCCATTGTCTTGTTTGTATCTTTCATTGTAAACACTCCTTGTTGTTTGATTGCCCGCAGGGCATAAAATGTATATGTAATACTATTTCCTGATTAAAATCTTAATTTTAATCAGGAAGGCATCGCCTGAAGGCGCTGCCTGTTTTGTGATTTATAAGGAAAGAAATCACAAAACACGTCTCATATGAACTCCATGCCCTTCAGGCAATTAAAATCTTTTTTAAAGATTTTAATTGGAGTTCAGTATAAAATTTTGATTTTTCATAGTTGTACGGGATGCTCGTCCCCACCACAACGTCTTCGATCTTCTCGATGATTAGCCAGTCGCCGTGATGGAGCCGCTCCCCTTTCCATGAAATAAAGGCGCTCGCCCGAGAGACCCGGCTGTGAGGGATTTTCCGCCCCGCATGACCATGGTCTTTGTCCCGGCCAGAATTTTGTCCAACTCTTTTTCCCCGCGTTATCGCAATAAACCAGATGTACCATTTTTCTCCTTTTTTCAGTCCAGCGCAATGAGGTCAGACTGTTCATAGCGATTGTGCCCCGGCAGGCTCTTTTTGTATTTCCAACAGGCAATCGCGTCTTCCAGACTTCTCCCGTGATTTTCCGTGAAGAAATCACGAATATAGGTATTGTATTCAAATTGTGCGGCTATCTCCGTTTTCCCGTTCTTCTTTTCTCCAGAATGCGGTGATACGCTTCGACTGCTTCCCTGTACGTTTTCCCGGCATTTGCTTTCAGCCATTTCTGAAACGGGACATTGAAAGAAAAGCCCTTCCCAATTCTTTGGATAAAAATTCCCTGTGCGTTTCAGAGCAGGTAAGGTTTTCTTCTATTATCGTGTCGTCGGTGATCTGGGTGGCTTTTCCAGTCGCTTTTTTTCCGGCCGTCCGGCTCGGCAGCACCTTTCCCGTATCCAGAAAGCAGGCGATCCTGTCTGTCAGTTCGATCTTACCGCCCGAAACAGGCAGGGCGTTCTCTCTGCAAAAATCAACAAGTTCCTGTTTCAGATAGTAGAAATTCCGAAAGGTCATTCCATTCAGTTCCCGATTCAGTTCCGGTCTTTCATTCATCTGCATTTCCTCCGTCGTCCCGAAATTCACTTTATCATGTGCGCCGTGATGATCGTGTAACTGCGGGAATGGATCGTCAGCCGCAGATTCCCGATTTCACAGTACCAGTTTTTACCCCGCTGGTAAGCGCGGCACGTCCTGTACGCAATCAGCGCTTTGCAGTATTCCACGACGTCAATATCCGCCAGTCCCAGATTACGTTTTATCCTGTCAATACCCATCTCGGTCGTGTGGATCTTGTCAATATTCCGGGTCAGCACTTCATTTCCGTTCATTCCCATTTGCTCCTGATTCTACGGCATCTTGTAGCGTGCTGAGTTAAGTCGATAAGCATTTAACGATTTATTAATTCTTCGGCAGCATTTTCATCTCCAAGATGTATTCCCTTTAGTAGTTCCTCATCCTTCACACATTATCAACTCCTATCATTGGCTTCTATATATAATAACGTACAACTTGTCGCAAATGATTAAAGCAAATAATTTTTTGTAACTATTCAGTCGCCCCTATTTTAGCCGTTTGAAACGTTCCTGAATTGGCACATACTGTTGAAAATATATGAGGTTATGGGGAATATTTGTTCTGCCTGATACCCACGACTGAATAGTTACAAATTTTTACGGTAATGTCAAGAGATATGCGCAGGCGTCAGAAAATGCACCATTCCTGTCAGCGCATACAAAAATGCTCCATCCAATCGGATGGAGCTTTTCTAATGTTGGCATTACCTATCTTTCCGGGCAGTCACCCGCCAAGTATTGTCGGCGCT
>ERZ773208.769-NODE-769-length-28858-cov-33.162448_pt1 | contig 28858 bp, 30 predicted proteins | sample MGYA00581006_ERZ773208 | MGnify/ENA primary metagenome ERZ773208 (study PRJEB29015, sample SAMEA2737793) | human gut metagenome | biome: human gut; feature: human-associated habitat; material: faeces | place: China | collected 2012 ... | reverse complement strand
CGGTGTGACCTCCCGTGATGAAAAACCAAAAAACGCACAGACGGAAAAACCGACGAGAGCAGCCAAAAAGAAATAAAGAGTTTTTCCGATTATCTGAATATGATACTTCCTGTATGTTATGGAGAATTGGCCATGACGGGCGAAGAGATCGCGCGGGTGACTCCGTATGAGATCATGCGAAGGGTGGAAGGATACAAGGAGAGAATGAAGAATAAACGCATATTTACAGCGTCATTCCTGACGGCTCCTCTAATTAATTCCAGTTACCATGCCCCGAAGCGGGCAATAAGCGTTAAGAAGCTTCTGCCCGATGATTTCGAAGCGGATATACCGAAAGAAAAGTTAGATCATATGTTAGAAGTCGTTAAAGAAGCAGAAAAAGAAGAGGAAAGGAGGAAAAATGGCAAACAATAAGATACAGATATCTATCACGGCTGTGGATAATGCAAGTAAAACTGTTGATAAAGTCAAAAGCAATATGCAAAAGCTGAAAGGTATTCAAATCAACGGGCGTGCTTTTGATGGCTTAAGAACATCGGCAGATAAAGCGGCTCAGAGCGTTTCGCGCCTGCAGCAAGCAGCAGGACAAACGGGAGGAACGTTTTCCAGACTTGCACCAATTATCGGCCGTGCTTTTGCGGTTGGCTCTATTGTGGCATTCAGCCAGAAATGTTTATCGGCCAGTGCAAACATGGAGCTGCTCAAAAAAGGCTTGTCTCGTACGCTTGGTGATGCTAATGCGGAAAAGTTGATTTCTGACCTTCAGGATATCGGCGAAGCATCCGCGTATGATTCGACACAGCTCCTGCCGCTTGCCCGTGCATGGGTCAATATCGGCGATAATGCAGAACAAGCAACAGACAAGATGCGAACGATTGTGGACATTTCCTCGGCTTATGGCCTGACGGCTGAACAGGTCGGCTCTGTCAATCTGGCACTGTCGCAGATGTCGATGGCGGGCAAGATTGGCCAGCAAGACATGATGCAGCTGCTTAATGCGGGCGTTCCGGCGTGGAATCTTTTGTCTGAAGCCATGGGCATGTCTGTTGCAGAGCTTAAAGACATGAGCTCTAAAGGTCAATTGACGGAAGAGGCCATTGCTACATTGTTCGACGCCATGAAGAACAAAGGCCAGGGCGCGGCTGCCGATATGGCTGGCACTTTAAGCGGTAAATTTTCTAACATTCAGGAATCAGCGACCAATTCATTAATTGCTATCGGCGATTTAATGGAAAACGCCTTTGACTTAAAGAACGTATTGGGCAGTATCGGTGACTTTACAGGCCAGTTCAAATCTCTGATGATTTCTATCAGGGACGATGCTAAAAATGTGGGTGTTGCGCAGGCTATCACGAATGAATTGAATAAAGTCTCTCCTGCTGCCGCCAGTGCTTTTTCGGCGGTGACAGACGCACTAAAAGACGTCTTTAATTTCTGTAAGAATAACAAGGAAGCCATTAAGGATGTCGCCGAAGCCGTCACGATTGTGGGCGGCGCGTTCTTGTCTCTTAAAGGTGTTATTGCTTTATGTACAACGGCCGCCAGAATCTTTACAGCGGTAGCGGCCATGAACCCCTATGTATTAGGCATTACTATTGTTATCGCGGCATTGATTGCCATTCATGACCATTGGGATGATATCAAAGAAGCATTTCAGAACGGGAAAGCGGTCGTTCTTAAGGTTATGGATGATATCGGCCAGTGGATACATGACAAAGTAGAAGGAGCGATCAACAGCGTAAAACAGGCGTGGGATGGGTTGGTATCTTTTATACAGCATCCTATCGATACAATGGTTAGAGTCAATACACAGGCGCGCGAACAAGCGGCGGTAAGCCCAACAAGATACGCTAAAGGCGGTGTATTTGGCCTTCATGCTATGGCCAAGGGTGGATTGGTCGGCGGGCTTGTCCCGATGGCCACAGGCGGCGAACTGAAACGCGGTACTCCTGCTTTAGTTGGGGAAGCCGGACCCGAAGCCGTTATACCTCTAAAAAACACCGTCCTGTCGCAGATTGGAAAGGCGATAGCCGACGCATACAATGGCGGCAAGGCAGGAAGAACCAAGGTAGGCGAGATTGAGGAATCAATCAAGACAACGGCTGACACCGGCGAAGTCAATGCCTATGTGAAGGTATTACAGGATGCTTCCAAGAAGGCGCAGGAGATTGGTCAGAAGGTTAAAGAATTTTCTGATTACCAGAAGGATGCCAACGACGAAGCAAAGAAATATGCTGAAACAGGCGAAGAGACGATTTCCATGCAAGAAAAACTTGCAAGCAAGGAACGCGAAATTTCCAAACTGAAGGCATCCCGGTCAGGCGCTGATACGGCGGAAGGACTGGAAGCTCGTCTCTCTCAATTGGAAGCGGAAAAAGCACAAATCAGTGCTACATACGAAGCGGAAAAGGCCGCAGCTATCAAGGAAGCACAAGAGGCAGCCGACGCAAAAACGCGCATTGAACAAGAAGCAGCCGACGCGGTCAAACAGGTACAGACCAAAGCCGCAGAAGATGTGTTTTCCCATGAAACGACACTCAGGAACGCCAAAGCGGCATTGGATAAGGCCGCCAATGCGCAGAGCCTGTCTGAATATGCAGCAATTATGTCGCAGAAGGACGAAGTGACCGGTGAATCTTACGCGTCAATTCTTGCCAACGAAAACGCCTTAGGTGAAACAAGGCGCGCCTGGTATGAAGAAATGATGCTGAATGCAGTTTCTTGGGGAACGTACATGCAGGAAACATTAACAACGGTCGCGGAACAATTCCAAAGCGGCGTTGCGCAAGGGTTGACGCAGTGCATCATGCAGGGAAAAAGTTTAGCGTCCATGTTTGGCTCTCTGGCTAATACTCTTATGAGTACGCTTATTAACAACGTACTTAAGAAATGGATTTCCTCTATGGGCATCATTCAGAACTTGAACGCCGCCAACAGTAAAACGGCGATGGCCAACGCTAAAGCAGAAGCGGCAGCGCAAGCGGCTAAATCCGGCGTATATGCGGCCAATGCAACGGCGCGCGTCATTGAGACTATGCCATTTATGGTATATGGAGCAGGGGCTTTGGTTGCTGCACAGATGCAGACGGCCAAAGGCGGGGCGTTACAGTTTGCCACTGGCGGATATGTATCGGGAGCGGGTACGTCGACTTCTGATTCTATCCCGGCGATGCTGTCCAATGGTGAATATGTATTAAACGCACAAGCAGTACAGGCTATCGGCCGTCCAACTCTCAATATGCTTAATTCCGGGGCCATTTCCGGCCTTGCGTCTGGCGGAAGTGTTGGAGGCGGCACAGATGTTGGAATAAGACCATCAAGCAATGTAACGCTTAATGTCAGCGCCCTGGATGCTTCCTCTTTCTCTGATTTCCTGCAAAACGGCGGACTGGATGAAATCCGCCAGAAGTTACTTGATACCGATAGGAATTTTGCGACAGATGCGGGGGTGTGGTAGTTGGCAATACGGATATTCCCGCCAGATTTAAATAAATTAGCCTGGTCTTCTAAAAAGACGATCACATGGGATACGACCATTCAAACGTCAGGCTCCGGAATGGTAAGGACGATGACAAACCGTCTTTATCCTTCGTGGACGATACAGACCAAATTTGCTTTTTTATCGAATTTGGAATACCAGAAGTTCTTGGGGTTTGTTGCGCTCGTTAAGGGCGCACATGAACCCTTTTTATGGCTGGACCCTGATGATTATGAAATCAAGGGGCTCTGGCTTACGGCAAACGCTGACGGTAAAACTTACCAGGCGCTTCTAAAAATGGGCGAATACGTTGAACCGGTGGAATACGTCGACAATGTGACGGTTTATGTTAATGGGATGGAAGCACCTTCTAACAGTTACACGGTAAAAGATGGAAAGATCATTTTTAAGACAGCGCCCGGCCGTGATGCGAAGGTAACAGCTGACTATAGATATTACTGGAAAGTCATGTTTAAAGACGATAAAGTCACGATTGAGAATGTATATACAAATATCAATAAGTCAGACACATTTAAGCTGGAAGTGGTGAGATGAAAGAGGTTACACGGGATTTATCCGACTATCTGATGTCGGTTAAAAATATCACATCGTGCAATTTGTATGATCTAAAATATGCGACTGGAGAGGTAGAACGGTTTACCGATGCAGACATTGATCTTGTGTTTGATGGAAATACCTATTTCCACAACCGGCTGCTGTTTGCCGCTGAACAGATTAAAATCAATTCGACGGTTGTTGTTGACAGCATGACGGTTACCATCACAGCAGGAAAAGAAGATACGTTACGATACAAACAGGCGTTAAAACAGGCGAATGACGGGATACTAGACCGCGCTTCCTTGAAACTCCGCAGAGCTTTTTTCAGAAATACGGCCGTCGTCGGCACAATTCCTTTATTTTCAGGAAATGTTGAAGTGAAAAGCGCGGGCGGGCTGTCTTTAAAGCTGACCATCAAGGCCAATACACAAGGCTTGAATGTCGATTTTCCTGTCAGAAAGTACTATCCACAGGGCTTATACACGGTCAACAGTGAGACAAGGGTAATAAGCAGCAGTGAAACGGATAAATCGGCACTCATTGCGCCGTTTATTCCCCGGAAGGAAATACTATTATGACGGATGGCGAAAAGATAGCGAAGGCAGCGGAAAGCTACATTGGGACGCCGCATGTGAACGGTGCGAAGGTCAAAGGTGCGGGTATTGATTGCGGGATGCTCTTGATTGCCTCGCTGGAAGATGCAGGAATCATCAAAAAAGATTCGATCAAGATCGCGCCGTATTCCAATGAATGGCACCTGCACCATAGTGATGAATGGTTTCTGTCTTATGTCAGGAAGTATTGTAAAAAGGCAGCCGTTGAAGACGCAAAACCAGGCGATTTTTTCATGTATCAGTACGGCAGGTGTATTTCTCATGCAGGCGTTTATATAGGTGATGGTATAATCGTTCATGCCGTCGTTGATGAGGGCGTTATCATGTCCAATATTAACGAGATCATGTTTTTAGATGCGCATGGCCATAGCAGATTACGCGGTGTATATCGGTTCAAGGGGGTGAAAGAGTGAGTTTATTTGGCGGCCATACAACGACAACAAGAGCAGACAAGATTTCTTCTTTTACTGTCAATACAGCCGAGTACGGTTCAGCCGTCCCGGAAATCCTAGGAACGGTCCGCGTGTCAGGGAACGTGATTTATTACGATGATTTCACAGCGCATGAACACAAGAAGACGACGCGGGCAGGCAAGGGCGGGAAATCAAAGTCTGTCAGCATTACTTACACTTACACGGTGGCTACAATTATCGGATTGTGTGAGGGGCAGATTGCAGGGATTGGAAAGATCTGGATGGATAAGAACATTTACCAGTATCCGACCGATCAAGTCAGTTTGACATTGTTTAATGGCGCAGAAAACCAAGCGCCCTGGGCATATGTGAAGAGCAAACATCCTGAAAAGGCGCTCCCTTATCCAGGGCTTGCTTATATGGCCGGCGTCATTGATCTTGGCGATTCAGGCTCTATGCCGTCTTATAATTTCGAAGTGAAAGGAAAGCTCCTCAATACAGGGGACGGCATCGACGTAAACCCGGCTGATTATGTCCGGTATGTTCTGGACAAGATAGGCCTTAATGAAGTCAATATAGACGGTCTGGATAATTACAGAAAGTATTGCAGGGAAGCAGACCTCCTCATTTCATCTCCAATGGATGATACAGGAAGCACAAAAAGCGCGCGTGAAGTCATTAACGACATTATGACTCTTACGGGCGCTTTTATGTTCTGGTCAAATGACCGGTTCAAGATCGTACCACGCGAAACCAGGCAGATCGGTGCATGGGTGCCTAATAAAGCTGTCATGTATGATCTGACAGCAGATGATTTTCTGGCGCAGTCTGGCGGGGCTCTTGTGACGTATACACGCAAGGATTCGAGTGAAATATATAACCAATATCCCGTGGAATTTATCAACCGGGCCAATGGATATGAAAAAGAAACGGTATCTTATGCGCTGGTCAATGATATAGAAGAGTACGGCTTAAGACAGGCAGGAACAACGGAAGCGCATTATTTGTACACGAAAGAGCGTGCCGTAAAGGTTGCGGAACGTCTGGCGCGTGAAGCGTTATATGGGAGAAACCAATACACATTTAAACTGGATTGGAGTTTTTGCCGTCTTGAAGTCGGGGACATCGTCACATTGACAGATGCTAACTGTGGCCTTGATAAACAAGCTGTCATGATCAACAGTGTCACGGAAGCAAAGAATGGCGTTATTACGTTTACTGCTGTCAGTATGCCGGAAGGAGATTATGTACCGGCTGCATACGATGTCAGAGGGAGCGAGCGGCCGTATGTGGATTATAACGCAACGGCTCCGCGGACAGATAAACCCGTTATACTTCAGCCTCCGGCAGACCTGACAACGAACGGCCTTGAATTGTGGTTAGGCGTGAGAGGAACGGCAGACAATTGGGGCGGTTGTCATGTCTTCATGTCGGATAATAATACCAATTATGCAGAAGTGGGGCAGATCTCCACAAGCGCAAGAACGGGAACGCTTGCAAAGGATATAAGCGCAAGCGATACGACTATCCGCGTCAATGTAAACGGGTCTTTTATTTCAGGAAGCGAGGAGGACGCAAAGAATGGCAATACAAGGTGTTGGATAAATGGTGAATGTTTCAGTTATCAGACGGCGTCACTGATTGCAGAAGGCGTGTATGAGTTCACCGGCTGCGTTCGCGGGCAGGATACGACGCTTGCTGCCAACCATAAAGCAGGAGATGCTTTCCTGCGCCTTGATGATGCGATCTTAAAAATTCCATTCACGAAAAAAGATATTGGCAAGAAAATCTGGTTAAAGTTTCCATCATATAATATTTTCGGCTCAGGTGATGAAGATTTATCAGAGGTAGAAGCTTATGAATATACGCTTTCCAATTATTACATACCGCCGGTTTCCTCCCTAAAAGCATATAACCGATATAGAGAACTGGCTGACGGTGTCTCACGATATGACATTGTTGTTGACTGGGTGCCGCCAGATCTATCGTCTTACCTTCAGGGCGACGTGTGGTATAAGACAAACCACGCGCAGGGCGCAAACATCACCTTTAAAGAGGGCGTGACTGCCGATAATGCAGGATTTGATAGTGAATGGACTTTCGGCGGAAGCGGCAAAAACGAAGTTGTCATACCACAGGCAATCGCAGGCGATACCTATAGAATCTGTGTAACGACCAAAGACGAATGGGGCGCGGTCACCTCTCCGGATGCTTCCCCTTCTATTGATATTCTCGTGGCCATGAAGACGACGATTCCCAACCAGCCCGATAATTTCAAAGTTACATTTGGCAAGTCAGCGGCTGCAAGCTGGGATGAAGTCACAAATAGTGACATCGCGTTTTATGAAGTCCGCGCCGATGATAACGCAGGAGCGAATACAGAAGGGCTTTTAGCAAGGGTGAATGGTGTTGAAGCATCGTTACCATTGCAGAGCCGCGAAGGAAAACTTTATTTGTATGCCAGATCAGCGGCTGGAAAGTATAGTACACCTGCAACGATCAGATATAATAAGCCCCTGCCCATTACACCAAACGCGCCAAAAGTAACGGCAAAGCTTGGCGGTATTGCTATCGTTGCCGGTGCGATTCCTGCTGATTGTACGGGGATGAATGTATACATCAATGATGTTTCAGTGCATACATCGAATAACACATACAGTTATATGTGTGACGCTGGCATTTATGACGTTAGAATCTCGTATACAGATATTTTCGGCGAAGGGGAGAAATCTGAAGCCGCAAGGGTGACGGTCAAAGCTACAATCGACGGAAGTATGATCGACGCCGGCACGATCTCCATGGAAAAGGTTGATAACGCTGTCAAACACGCCATCGAAACCGGCGGCGGTGCGCATGATGAAATTGTGCAGCTCGTGTCAGATCTCAACAGCAAGGACAATTACAACAAGTACACTGCTTTTGCGCAGTTAAACGACGCGATCGAATTAAGAGTGAAAAGCGACGAAGTGATCAGCAAAATAAACATGTCCCCCGAAACCATTACGATAGATGGGAAATTGCTCCACGTGACGGGCGATACGGTCTTTGATGCCAACGTGATAACTAAGGGCATGATACAAGCCGGCGCAGTGACCGCCGATAAAATGTCAGTTGATTCATTGTCTAGTATCACGGCAAATGTTGGAACGCTTAACGGCGGTACTATCAATGGTACTGTGATTTCTGGCGGCACTGTCACGGGTACAACCATCAATGGCGGCGCAATCAACGGTACGACAATCAACGGCGTGCATATTACCGGTGGCACAATCGACGGTGGGACGGTAAGAATTAATGGATATGATGTGCACTCGGTAACAATGCAACAGGGTGGAATTAATTATAATGCAAATCCAAATGCGCTTTTCAATGTTGAAGTTGGGGACGATAGAAATAAAGCCTGGTTCCGTATTCGTTGTCCATCAGAATTTACGACCAATCAAGGCATATTAGTTTTATATGGCGGTGCTTCTATAAAAATGACCGCCTCTACGTATTGGGAGGTATGGTCATATTATTCAGTATCCGAAACAGAAGGCGGCGACGGGGATTTTGTTCGTGACTTTTCATATAAGGCTGTATTTATTAAATAACGAAAGGAAACAAAACTATGAGAAAACAGGCTTTTCAACCAGGCGAAATTAGAGACGAACAGAACAATATCATAAGACCAGGGGCATATGGTAAAAACTCAGCCTTTGCAACGGCAGCAAATGATGGGATTTTGGATTATATCATTAATAACTTTGATGCGCTGTATGACACATTGACGGGAGGAATGCTGTACGTGGACAGCCTGCCGGAATCTGGGGACGCATCCAAGCTGTATGTCATTAAATCCAATGGTGAATGTTACCGCTATGACGGCGCCAAATTTGTATTGATGGATGGAGCAGCCGTCGACTTCATTTCCAATGCAAAGCTCGCAGAAGATGGCACAATGACACTTACCACGGCAGCAGGTAGAAGTCTTAGCGTAACACTTGACCCTGTGAATGCTATCGCAGACAAGGCGCAGAAGAGCGCAGACGCGGCAAAGGCAAGCGAAACAGCCGTTAATGAAACAGCAGTTACCATCAACGCAAAGGCAGAAGAAGCCGAAGCGAACGCGGATGCTGCAAGCACAAGTGCGAGTGCGGCCAAGGCAAGTGCAGGAGAGGCAGCTTCTTCCCAGTCTGCGGCGGCAGGAAGTGAAAGCGCGGCGGCAGGAAGTGAAAGCGCGGCGGCATCCAGCGCATCGTCCTCCGCCTCCTCCGCTTTGGCGGCCAAAACGAGCGAGACGAACGCCAAGGCCTCCGAGACAAAAGCGGCAGGAAGCGAAAGCGCCGCCGCTTCATCTGCCAGTGCGGCGGCGTCCTCCGCATCCGCGGCGGCCTCCTCCGCATCCGCGGCGGCCTCTTCCCAGAGTGCGGCGAAAGCCAGTGAGGCCAACTCCAAAACCAGCGAAACCAACGCGGCGGCTTCGGCCACCGCTGCGGCCGCCTCTGCGCGGACACAACAGTCTGACTGGGGAGAAACTGACAGTACTTTGCAGAGCTTCATCAAAAATAAGCCTAATAATCTGGTAACCACCAACACCCCGCAGACCATTACAGGAGATAAGGAATTCACCGGAGCGGTAACCATGGCCACGGTCAACGCCGATACCATCAACGCCACGGACCTCACTGTCACGGGTGCAACGTCCGTCCCCACGGCTAACGCTGATAACAACTCGAAAACCATTGCGAACACGGCGTTCGTGAAAACGGCCATCGCTAATCTTGTGGGGAGTGCACCGACAACCCTCGACACCTTGCAGGAGCTCTCTGCGGCGCTGGGGAATGACGCCAACTTCTCCGCCACGGTGGCAAAGAAAATCGGCGAGAAGCTGGACAAGTCTGGCGGCGCCATCACGGGGCCCATTCTCTATGACAAGACACCGAACGATGATTCTGAATTAAGCAACAAGGCATATGCCGACAAGGTGGCAAAGGCGGCAGAGGATAAGAGCGCTACAGACGCGGACACCAAGATTTCTACCGCTCACAACTATATCAAGAGGGATACTGCTTACAAAGTAGGGGATATTCTTGAATCTCCTAATCTCCCACATGGTTACTTAATCGTTGTTACACAGGCAGGGACTACAGGTAGTTCAGAGCCGGATTGGACAACTATTAAGAATTCATTGGGGGGGTAGTTAGTGACGGTACAGTACAGTTTTATATAAATGATACTTTAAGTAAACACGCACTTGGTGATATTGTCTATAAGCCAGTTACTAAGACAGGTGAACATGAGTATTTACTACCTTTAGATGGACAGGCGTTAGATACGACGAAGTATAAGAGACTTGTGGATTATTTAGGGTTCTCTACGTTGCCTGATGTAAATGGGCGATATTTTAGGGCAGAAAGAACTCCTAATATAAAAAATGAACAAGGATTACCTAATATTTATGGAGAATTTTATATAAGGCCAACGTCTGGGAAGAGCAATGCGTCTGGTGCCTTATATAAAAAGGAATATTTTAGCGAAATGAGTGGTTTTACAATAGGCAGTGCCATGGGAAATGATAACGGTATAGGAAGTGCTACAATCGTGTTTGATGCTTCTAAAGTTAATCCAATTTATGGTAATTCTGAAAACATAACACCTTTGACATACACAGTGCGTGCCTATATTTGTTATGCTTAAAATTAAAGGAGACAAATAAATATATGGCAGTGATAATTACAGACGGAGGATTGAAAGGCGTAATTCGTAAGATTATCCCATTCATCGAAAGGCATGAAGTGTCTGAATTTAACATCGAAAATGGCACAAACCTAGAGGGTACGCACACATGCTATCTGAAAATAGGAAGATTAGTTTATGTGACTTTATCTGGTATACTCACAACAGACAGCACTTCACAAGTAAAGATTACAGGACTGCCTAAGCCATTGTACAGAGTTAATACTTGCTTATTCTCTAATAGGTCTTTTTTCTGTATTGGTATGTTTAGCACCGATGATGGCGCATTTTGGACTATGACGACAGGGCAAATAGAATGTTTATATGGCTCTTTCTTATATATTGCAGAAGAATAAGATATTCATGCCATAGGTTGTTATCTGATAGACCATCATCATGAGAAAATAGGTGTAAATGACTGTGTTCCGCTAGTTCCTCAACGGGCAAAAGTCAAGAGGGACAAGGTGGCAAAAGTTGGCAAAAAATTACAAATTTTGTACTCTCCATGTCACATTTCACTCACATGTCAAGCACATACGAACGCCCACGCCGCCGCGTTCCTCCCGCTTTTCCCTCAATCGGTTAAGCACAAGTTACTCACACTTTGTTGATGGCCTTCTTCAAATCTGCCAAGGTTTTATGGGTATAAACGCCTTTCGTCACTCCCGTTCGGGCGTGGCCGAGTATCATCTTGACGGCCGTTTCATTGGCTCCTGCTCTGTCGAGCATTGTGGCCAGCGTGTGGCGGCACTCATGGGGCGTGTGGTGCATGTTCAGCTCTTTTATGGCGTGGTCAAAGAGGCGGCGGAAGGATTCGTAGTTGTCACAGGGGCAGATTTTTCCTCCCGCTTTCCGCTCTGCCAAGATGGGCAGGATTTTCTTGTGGATGGGAATTTTTCGGATTCCCGCCAGCGTCTTGCTCTTCTTGATGTTGATGTACTGCTGGCGGAGATTCACGTCACCGGCGGACAGGGAAATGTATTCTCCGGCCCTCATTCCGGTGTAAATCAAGATGAGCACATCTTTCACGCCTTTCACCGTTTCGACGGATTTCCATAGCTTTCCTATCTGGCGGGCGGTGAATGGCCTTTTGATGTAAACGGGAACGTGCTTCGGAAGCTCCAGAAAGCGGCTGAGGTCCGTTTCCACAATTCCGTTCTTCATGGCGTACTGAAAGAGCTGGCTCAAGAGCACACGGCATTTCTTTTTCGTGCAGTATCCCCCCGCCTCTATCGAATCAAGGGCAGACTGAATCTGCTGATAGGTCAGACGGGCGAATGGCAAAGAGTGGAGGGGAGAAAGATGTTTATAGCTGATTTCATAGGCAGAGCGGGAAGAGGCTCCGATGGCTTCAAAGTGGCGACGTCATATGCTATGGTATCGGGCTATAAGCGCGGCAAATTTTAAAAGGATTCTATGAATATCACGACAGATGATTATATAAAAGCATGCAAACGCTTAGGAAAGTCGAGTGGATGGAAATATCAGACGCAAAGATACTTACTAAACCGATTAACAGAAATCAGCAAACTTAAGAAAGCCGTAGATTATGCGACGTATCAGCCGGACAAAGGTGCAGAGTTTCGCATCAGAGAAAACGGACATGAACGCATCATCCAAAGTATGAAACCTGTAGACAGTGTCTTGCAGCATGCATTGGCAAGCAAAGTCCTATAGTGATGCTGCCAATCAGTCAGCGCAGGCCGTGACCATTAACGGCGCAGAAGCTATGACCAAGACAAATGCAGATACTGTATATCTGGCCAAGACGGACGCCCAGGAAACGTACTTAACGAAGACTGATGCGGACAGTACATATGCCACAAAGGTTTATGTACAAAACCTAGGCTTCATTACATCTGATGAAGCAGCGGCAGAATTTGTGAACAAGCATGATGCAGAATCTTACGCGAAAACCGCTGATGTTGCTGGTACTTACGTAACAAAGAGCGATGCAGAAGCATACGCAAAAACTACGGACGTATCCGCCACATATTTGACCAAGACCGAGGCCGAAAGCACCTATGCAAAGAAGACAGACACACCGGCGGTTTTCACGTCTGATGGGGCTTTGAAATTCCCTGACGGCACATTGTTTTATCCTAATGGGATGCCAGGATAAGGGGTGATACCATGGCAGATTTAGGCGAAAAGTTTACGACGAAGACATAGACGTAGATATCACTTATTAATAACAAAAGCGGGGAATAGTATGGATATAGGAAGCGGGCCACCGTCTTTATGGAGTCAACCGGATTGGTACGAGAGTATTTTTGCGATCGTAATTTTCACATGTACGATTATAGGCGCTCTTTTGCGTGTGTTTATCGTTGAACCGTTAAAACAGTCGAATAAGCATACGCAGACGGCATTGAAAGAAATCGACGCAAAAGTGACCAAGCTGGCGGACGAGATGAAGTCCTTAAGAATCACTATGGCGGCATATGGTGAATCAATTGGCAATGCACATAGGCGAATTACGGCGAGTGAAGAGCGCATAAGAAGGTTGGAAGATATTGTAATGACGAGGCAGGGATGGCATGAATAAATTGTTTGCAATAGCAAGCAGTTTTTACATGACAACCAAGAAAACGTTAAAAGGAACGACTATAAAACGAAGCGGCGTTATTGCGACGCGTGCGTTTTTAGTCGTTCTTTTTATTCCTGTTATTCTGGTGATTGTTACATTTCTGCTTGCTGTCATGAGTGGCCATGTCAGTGAATCGAATACGAAGATCATTGAAACAGGGCTGAATATTATTGATCGAATCTTTATACCTTCTGTATTAACTGCTGTTGTTGGATTCCTTGGACTGTTTGTTGATAAGGATAATGACGGTATTCCAGATAAACTTGAAAACAATACGTTTAACAATTCAAATGATATGAGAGGTAATTTAAATAATGAATCACGTGATAGATATAAGCGACTGGAATGATAACATTGATTGGTCAAAAATGAAGGAACACTGTGAAGGTGTAATTGTTAAAATTTCTGAAGGGCGCACGCTGTCAGATCTGTATGCAAAGCACATTGCATCGGCTATTGCTGCCGGTTTAGATTTTGGCGTTTACTGCTATACGCATGCTACAACGACGGATAGAGCCATGGAAGAGGCTGACACGGTTTTGAATGCCCTGGTTGCTCTGGGGTATGGTAAACCAGAATTAGGGATTTGGTTTGATGTGGAAGATGCTAATACTCTTTCGCTTAATGCAGAAGATATCACAGCAATTGCATCTGCTTTTATCAGTGAGTGTAACAGCCGTGATTATTCAGCCGGAATTTATGCATCTCTTTCCACTCTCTGTGATAAACTGAATCCGTATGATCTGGCGGGATATGTTCCTTACTGGTGCGCGCAGTATGCAGAGGAATGTGAATTTGCCAATTACTTCAATTTACTCATTTGGCAGGGCTGGCAGTATACCGATAAATATGAAATTGACGGAAATTTCTATGATCGGTCTGAATGGTATTGATTTTTAGAAAAGGCGTGTAAAAAGGACGGTATTTTGACGTGATTTAAAAATCTTTTTGACTAATTTATCATAAAAACGGTAAAACGCGTTTAAATGGCATTTAAATGCATTTATGAAGATTTACGTACAGAAAGGACAAAATGTGCAACAAAATAACACTAAAAAGTATGTTTTTCTGTCTCTCGCTGCTATTTTTCTCATTAGCGCCGGCGTTTGGTTCAAGTTTGCGGGCAGAACAGCAATATACGATCTCAGAAACTCAGCTGACGCAACTCGAGAAGGACTTAAATCAGCTGAAGACGAACAACGAGAGCAAAGAGAAGCTATTGACAAAGCAGGAAACGCAGCTAACAGAAGCGCAGAATCAATTAAAGATAGTCAACGAACAGCTACAGAAATCAAGAGACTTGAACGAAGCGACGCAGAAGTCATTACAGACGGCCAGCGAATCCTTCAAGAAGTACGAAACGGAAGCAGAACACAAGATAAGAGTTAAAACGCGTCAGCGCAATTTGTGGATAGTGATTTCTGCCATTTTCGGTACGATTGCAATAACTAAATAGATATAAAGAAAAAGCTCTATGTTATAGAATAAAATCTATAGCATGGAGCTTTTTTATTTTGCAAAAACTGTGAAATAGTCGATAAAATCTGATAAAAATGATGATTTCCCTATTGACTTTATACCGTTATAATGGTATAATATATACAAATCTAAAGAAAAGGAGGTGGTTAAAATGGTGAATCTAGAGAAAAGCGATATAGAATTTATTATATCGCTGGTGGTTCAGTACCTGCTTGTCAGATGGTCAATCAAAGCGGTACAAAGAAAGCTCTCTAAAAAGCGCAAGCCTCGCAAGCGTAAGCACTATTTAGAAGGCGGGATGAAAGAGGAATCAGGGGATTCCTCTTCTCATCCTCATTTTAACACAGGAGGAAACAAAAATGAAATGGATACCAGACGTCATAATGGCAGTTGGCTTTATTGCAAGTTTGTATATATTAGGATTTGAAAAGCATTCTATCGAGGGTGCAATTGCGGGCATGTTTTTAGGTGTATATATCGGATGGAGGCTTTGGAATGACAATAGATGATGTTATGAGTACAGTAGAAGCAAGCGAAAGATGGGGCGTATCTATTAACGCCTTATCTCAGAATTTCCGCGGGCGTGTTAAAAACGGATTCAAGGAAGGAGAGTTCCGCAAGTCTGGCAAGGTTTGGCTTGTCACTCGCCAGGGGATGGAAAGGCTGTACGGAAAAGAAAAGGAATTGTAAACTGAGGGCGGAGCTACAAACTCCGCCTTTTTTGTTTCATCGGACGGCAAAAAAACGGCAGAAATTTTATGATATTTTATAGTTTTTAATGGTAAATACGAAATGGCTGCAACCGCTGATTTTATCGGTAAATACTATTTTTATTGTAATTTGTGACGGTACGCGGTAGGCATAAAATAAGTTATACACTAATTGGACAGATTGTGGAATGAAAAAGGACGATATGATATAGGTTTCTTTTGTATTTTCAAAATAGAGGCCTTTTTAAGCAAAAATGAAACCGAATTTGATTAGTTGTATGATTCTTATTGTCAACTGTGTAAAAACGCGTTTAAATGGCTTTATAACGCATTTTATGGTATAATATAAACGTAAATCGTTTAATTTTTTTGAGGGCGCGGACTTTCCGCGTTCTTTTCATGGCATCTTTTTAAGATGCCGGAGCAAGGCAAAGGAGTTTTTATGGAGGATTGGAAAGAAGGTAAAATCATCTCGACGCCCCTTGAGGCGCAGATGAAAAATTCCTACATCGACTATGCGATGTCCGTCATCGTGACGCGCGCACTGCCTGATGTCAGGGATGGCTTGAAACCGGTTCACCGCCGCATCCTGTATGCGATGAATGAATCGGGCATGCTGCCGGGCAAGGCTTACAAGAAGTCCGCCCGTATCGTCGGCGATGTCCTCGGTAAGTATCACCCGCACGGCGACATAGCAGTGTATGAATCCGCTGTCCGCATGGCGCAGGATTTCTCTACCAGATATCCGCTGATCGACGGCCACGGCAACTTCGGTTCTGTCGACGGCGACTCCGCGGCTGCTATGCGTTATACCGAAATGCGTATGGCAAAGATCACGGTGGAAATGCTCCGCGACATTGATAAGAATACGGTCGATTTCGTACCGAACTACGATGGATCCCTGCAGGAACCAGTCGTTCTTCCGTCCAGAATTCCGAACCTTCTCGTCAATGGTTCTTACGGCATCGCTGTCGGCATGGCAACGAACATTCCGCCGCACAACTTGAATGAAGTCATCGACGGCCTCTGTGCTATGATCGACAATCCGGAAATCACGGTCGATGAGCTGATGAAGTACATCAAGGGCCCGGATTTCCCGACGGCTGCTATCATCCAGGGCCACAAGGGCATCGAAGACACGTACCGCACCGGCCGCGGCAGCATCACTGTCCGTGCCAGAACGGATATCGAAGAAATGCCGCATGGCAAGAACCGTATCGTCGTAACGGAAATTCCGTACCAGGTCAACAAGGCGCGCCTCATTGAGACAATCGCCGACCTGTCCAGACAGAAGGTCCTGGACGGCATCACGGCTCTGCGCGATGAATCCGACAGAACGGGCATGCGTATTGCTATCGAGCTCCGCGCTGACGTGAACCCGGAAATCATGCTGAACAATCTCTTCAAGCATACACAGATGCAGATCAACTTCGGTGCTATCATGCTGGCGCTCGTTGACGGACATCCGCGTATCCTGAATCTGCGCCAGATCCTGTACTACTACCTGAAGCATCAGGAAGAAGTCGTCACCAGAAGAACGCAGTATGAACTGGACAAGGCAAAGGCCAAAGCCCACATTTTGGAAGGCTTGCTCATCGCTCTTGATCATATCGATGAAGTCATCCGTACGATCAGAGAGTCCCGCACGGACGACATCGCAAGAGCTTCCCTGATGGAAAAATTCGGCCTTTCTGAAAAACAGGCTACCGCGATCCTCGATATGCGTCTCAGAAGACTGACCGGTCTGGAACGCGACAAGCTGGAACAGGATTATAAGGATGTGTTGGAAACGATTGATTACCTGACCGATCTCCTCTCCAGCCGTGACAAGCTGATGGGCGTAGTCAAGGATGAACTCCTCGATGAGAAGAAGAACTTCGGCGATGAACGCCGTACGGAAATCGCTGAAGCTTCGAACGATTTCACGATGACCGATCTCATCCCGGATGAACCGATGACGATTACGCTGACAAAGCAGAACTATATCAAACGCATGGATTCCGCTGATATCCGCGTCCAGAGAAAGGGCGGCCGCGGCGTATCCGGCATGAAGATGAAGGATGAGGACTATGTCTGGAAGCTCCTCAGCACCTCCACTCATAACAGGATCCTCCTCTTCACGAACAAGGGCAAAGTCTACATGAAGACAGCCGTCGAATTCCCGAAGTCGGGCAGAACGGCAAGAGGCAGCGCTCTCATCAACTTCATCCCGGGTCTTGCTCCGGATGAAAGGGTGACCGAGCTCCTCGATATCGATGCAGGCGATAAGGATATGAAGTACCTGCTCATGGTCACGAAGAAGGGCTATATCAAGAAGACGGAAATTTCCGAATACAAGAACATCAACAAGAACGGCCTGATCGCTGTCCGTCTGAATGATGGCGACCGTCTCGTCACTGTCCTTGCTGTCAAGGGTGATGAGGAAATCATTATCGGCACCCGTCAGGGCATGGCTATCCGCTTCTCCATCGGAGACGATGAAGTCCGCACGATGGGCCGCGCTACCGCAGGTGTCCATGCAATCCGCCTCTCTGATGACGACGGCGAGCTCGACGAAGTCGTAGGCGCAGTTCTTGCTACGGATAAGGATATCTTCACGATTTCCGCTGACGGCAATGCGAAGAGAAACAAGTCCTCCGCATACCATCTCCAGGGAAGAAACGGACGCGGTGTCCGCAACTTCAAGAAGGGGTACGAAGTCGTCGCTCTCGTAGCCGCTGATGACAATGATGAACTCGTCGGTGTATCCGAACAGGGCATCACCATCAAGACAAAGGCCAGCCAGATCTCCAGCAAGAAGGCAAGAGCCGGCCAGGGCGTCATCCTCCAGAGACTGGAAGACGGCGACCGCATCGCATCGATCGATGTCATTTCCAGCGATGACGACGTCGATGAAGACGAAGAATAATCTTTTCATATAGTATAAAGAGACAGATGTGAGATACTGCAAATGGTATTTCACATCTGTCTTTTTATTGTCATTGCTGCCTTGTCAGCTGTCTTTTGCCGTTTGTCCTTCTCATTTAAAAAATATTTAGGAAAATTTTCATAAAAATGCGCTTCTGGAAATGCCCATAAAAAGGGAAGAAATGAGGTCTCATGTTTCATTTTCTTCGATATAACAGGCATTCCGGGGCATGCATTTCCGCCACGCCCGATTCTATCGGGAACTTGATAGTTCTTATGCATAACTACCATATATAGGATGCAATTAATGAATTTGACACCATATAAAGTATTTGGTACTATAGTCATGCACTAAGAAATACATATCCCAGACACCCGGGCGTCTGGTCAGAAACATCTGAAATTATCTTATAAAAAATATCCATTAAAGTGGGGGATCGTTATGAATCACTGGTACGACAATGAAATCAGCCAAGGCATCTTGAGAGAGAAGTATTATCACAAGGGTGAAACAAACCCTGAACAGTTCATGGACCGCGTCAGTTCTATTTTTGATGATGACCTGCGTCCAAGAGTGAGAGGATATCTGGAAGAAGCTTCCTTCTGTCCGGCAGGCCGCGCTCTCTATGCTGCAGGCTCCAAGGGCAAGTTCAAAGTTTCCCTTTCCAACTGCTATATCCTTCCTTCTCCGAAGGATGATCTGGAATCGATCTTCAAGTCCAACTACGAGATCGCCCGCATTTTCTCTTACGGCGGCGGCATCGGCATCAACATTTCCGGCCTTCGTCCAAAGGGCAGTGAAGTAAGAAACGTTGCAAGAACTTCTACAGGCGCTGTCTCCTTCATGAAGATTTTCAACGTGACTGGCGAAGTCATCAGCCAGAACGGCAGAAGAGGCGCTATGATGGTCGGACTGAACTGCGATCATCCGGACATCTATGAATTCCTGCATATCAAACAGAATGAAGAAAAGCTGTCTTCTATGAACATTTCCATCCTCTTCACGGATGAATTCATGGAAGCTGTCAAGAATGATACAGACTACACTCTCCGCTACCATGTAGAATCCACCGGCGAAAATATCGAACGCGTCATCCGCGCAAGAGATTTCTTCATGGAATTCTGCGAAACCCAGTGGGACTGGGGTGATCCGGGCGCGCTTTTCTCTGACCGCCTGAATGATTACCATCTGCTGGCCGGCTATCCGGAATACAAGATTGAAATCACCAACCCATGCGGCGAATTCGGCGGCAATGCTTACAACGCATGCAACCTGGCAAGCATCAATCTCTACAGCATGATCGATGACAAGTTCAGCGATGAACCGAAGCTGAATGAAGAAAAATTCCGTCAGACTGTTTATGACGGCATCGCAGCTCTCGATGAAATCGTTTCCTATGGCTATGACATTCAACCGCTCGATGAAAACAGAACCTGCATCGACGACTGGAGATCCCTGGGACTTGGCCTCTTCGGCGTAGCAGATGCTCTCGTTGCCATGAAACTGAAATATGGCAGCGAAAAGGCAAATGCATTCATGGGCGAAGTCATGAAGATGATGCTCCTGACAGCTCTCCGCTCTTCCTGCGACAGAGCCAAGAAGCTCGGCACCTTCGGCAAGTACCGCTGGGAAGCTACCAAGCAGTCCCCAGTCATGGATCTTGTGAAGGAACTGGATCCGGAGCTGTATGAAGACATTCATCAGCATGGCCTCAGAAACGGCACACTGCTTGCCATCGCTCCTACCGGCACCATCTCCCTCCTGATGGGCAGCTATTCTGGTGGATGCGAACCGCTCTACAAGATTTCCTACGAAAGAACCACACATAAGATGGAAGATGTACACGGCAGCTTCCGCGTCTATGCGCACAGCGTCAAGGACCTCCTTGAATACCACAACCTTCCGCTCAACCTGACCGATGAAGAAATCATCGAACGTTTCCCGTGGATCGTAGAAAGCCATGAAGTGCCTTTCGATGACCGCGTGAAGCTCCAGGCAGTCATGCAGAAGTATGTAGACAACTCCATTTCCAGTACCGTCAACCTGAAGCACGATGCAACTCTGGAAGATATCTTCCAGATCTACATGGATGCATGGGAAAGCGGATGCAAGGGCATCACAGCATTCCGCGACGGCTGCCGCCGCGGCAACATCCTGGGCGTCGATGAAAACGCCAAGGCTGATGAAAAGAAAGCTGACGGCAAGGTAGAAAAGGTTAATTTCGAACCTAAGAAACAGGAACCGACCTGCCCGCACTGCGGATCCCACCAGATCCACGTCGAAGGCCACTGCACCACCTGCAACGAATGCGGATGGTCCACCTGCAGCCTCGTCGAAGGAGCTTGATGAATAACTAAACAAAAAAGGCTGTGACGAAATGATTGCAAATTTCGTCACAGCCTTTTTATATTGTCACATACGGATCAGCGGAATTATTTCAGCATCTGATCGAAATCATTATTCAGTTTCTTCTCGGACTGGCTCAGCTGGTTTTCTGTGGATGCAACCCATGCTTCATTGTTGGCAAGGTCCTTCTTTGCCATCTCGATCATCTTATTGAGTTCAGATGGCTGCGGCCCGCCTTTGACGGCGCGGTTGTGAACGATTGCAACGGGATCCTTTGCATTCTTCCATTCTTCTGCTGTCATCGGGAAGGCCTTCGGGATGGATGGGTCTTCCTTGGCAACATCGGCTACGGATTTAGCATAGATGGTCTTGGCATCTTCATAGGAGAAGTCAGCCGGAGTGATGTTGTTGGCTCTTGCATAGGTAACGACATCAGAAGCGAAGTGGTGGCCTACGCGGAAGGGGATGCCGTATTTCTTCATGAGCTGGTCGGCAATTTCCTGCGAGCAGGTCCAGTCAAGATTCAGTTCTTCGAGCGAACGGTCCGGATGGATGACAAGGTTGTTCAGGATGCGGTCGAATTCGGAGAGGACTTTCGTTGCCTGCGGTACGATGTCCATTCTTCCACTCAGACGTCCGTCAGCCATGCCGGCAGGAATGTTGTGGGAGCGGAATGCTGCTTCGACAGACATGCCAAGGAGCGTGGAAGCGTCAGTGCGGCAGGAGTTCAGGATGCCGGGATTTCTCTTCTGCGGCATAGCGGAGGAGACATATGTATTTCCGCCGCCTTCTTTAAGAAGAATCCACGGACGCGGCTGTGCGTACTGCTGCATGATTTCTTCAATGAAGCTTGTCGTGTGGATGGCGATGGCATTCGTGATACCGCCTGTTTCAATCGGCGCTTCCTGCGGGAAAATCTGTCCTGCATCGTACGTATTGTAGGCGATGGAGTCAAAGCCGAGGTAATCGGCCATGCGGTCGCGGTCAAGCGGCCAGCCGGTGCCGTTCAGGACCATGGAGCCCATCGGAGAGCGATTGAGGCGGGCATAATATTCTCTGACACGCTGCATGTCGCGGTTGTATGCATTGGCATAAGCGATGAGGTGGTGAGCCAGGCTGTTTGGCTGGGCAGCGACGCCGTTCGTATAGTTCGGGATGATGGTGTCCTTGTTTTCTTCAGCCAGCTTGATCAGGGAACGCTGCACGTTGTCGAGCTCTTTGGCCATGGCCATGAGATGTTCTCTCTGTTCCATGATGCCGACGGTCGTCAGCATATCCTGGGAAGAACGGCCGGCATGGATCTTCGTGACTTCCGGGCCTGCTGCCTGGATGAGGTATGGTTCGAAAGCGACGACATTCGTCGGACGCGGGCCGCCCGGCTTGTTTCCTTCATCAAGGACCTTCTGGATGCCATGGGCAATGTTCTTGCCTTCAGCAGGGGTCAGGAGCCCTTCATCGGTATTAATGATATCAGAAGCTTTATTGATCTGGCCGAGCCAGTAAAAGTTGTCTCTGGGTGTCTGGTCAGCAGCAAAAATGGTCGAGCCGGACATCAGCGCGCAGAGCGTGAGCGCCATCAATGATTTTTTCATAGAATCTCCTTTCAAAACAGCAGGCATGAGCCTCGATGTAAACAAAATCTGTACTTATTATAACAACGGTAGACGTGTACTAAGTCAATGAAAGTATTTATAAGAAGAGATAGAAGAAATACTTATATATAGTAATATAATGTAATAATATATAAAACCAATATGTAAAACGACAGGGAAATTTTCCGGTGAGTTTCAGAAGATTTCCCGCTCCATTTTCGTGGCTTTTGCGGCCTTAAAAAGAAATTTCAAAAAAGATGAAGATGTAAAGTTATTTTGCTTGACATGGCACTCTCCTCCCTGTATAATGATGAACGTTATGGTGATGCTATGTCTTTAGAAAATGTAGTTCAGAACGGCGAGCTCCTTGATTGTTACGGCGAGCTCCTGACGCCAAGGCAGCGTGAATGCCTGGACTTGTATTACAATGAGAATCTCACGTTGGCTGAGATTGCGGAATATTTTCATATTTCCCGCCAGGCGGTGCATGATGCCATGCGCCATGGCGAGGAGCAGCTCCGGACGTATGAGTCCGCCCTTCATCTGGCGGAGGCAAGGATCCGGAGGCAGAAAGCGGCCGAATCGCTGGAGGGTATGATCCCTGAAGCGAAGAAGAGCGAAGCGGAACCGCTGCTGCGGATTTTGACGGAATGAAGGTGACCAGATGCCATTTGAAGGTTTAGGGGATAAGCTGCAGTCGGCTTTTAAGGATCTCCGCGGGAAGGGCAAACTTTCCGAGAGTGATATCGACGCGGCGCTCCGCGAAGTCAGAAGGGCTCTTCTGGAAGCGGACGTCAATTTCAAGGTAGCGAAGGATTTCATTGCTCATGTGCGTGAAAAAGCGATGGGCGAGGAGGTCTTCGGCAGCCTGAAGCCAGACCAGACGGTTATCAAAATCGTCAGGGATGAGCTGACAGAACTTCTGGGCGGGACGCAGAGCAAGATCACGCTCTCCTCTACGGGCATGACGGTGATCATGCTTGTCGGGCTGCAGGGCGCCGGCAAGACGACGACCGCCGGCAAGCTTGCGCTGATGTTCAAGAAGAAGGGACATCGTCCGATGCTGGCAGCCTGCGACGTATATCGTCCGGCAGCTATCAAACAGCTCGAAGTCCTTGGTGAACAGACGGATGTGCCGGTTTACCGCATGCCTCCGAATGTGGATCCTGTCCACATCGCAAGGTACGCTGTCGACACGGCTAAGTCATACAACCGCGATATCGTCATTCTCGATACCGCAGGGCGCTTAACGATCGATGAAAAGCTGATGGCCGAGCTGAGAAATATCAAGGCTGAGGTTCATCCGCAGGAGATCCTTCTGGTGCTCGACTCCATGACTGGTCAGGACGCTGTCAATACGGCAAAGGCTTTCGATGAGAGCCTGGGCATTGACGGGACCATCCTGACGAAGATGGATGGCGATGCCAGAGGCGGCGCTGCTCTTTCCATCAAGAGCGTAACGGGCAAACCGATCAAGATGATCGGCGTATCCGAAAAGCTCGACGGCGGGCTGGAAGATTTCCATCCGGACCGTATGGCAAGACGTATCCTCGATCTGGGCGATCTCGAGACTTTGATCGAAACCGCACAGAGAAATATGGATCAGGATTCGCTGAAGGATGCAGCAGGAAAGATCAGGAAGGGTGAGTTCACTCTCGATGATTTCCTGAAGCAGCTCAAGCAGATCAGAAAGCTCGGCTCTTTCCAGAGCATTCTGGGCATGATCCCGGGGATGGGCAAGTTCAAGGATCAGCTGAAGGATGTCGATCTTGACGGCAAGGAAGTCAAGCACATCGAAGCTATCATCCTTTCCATGACACCGGAGGAAAGAGCGAATGTCAAGATTCTGAACGGCAGCCGCAGAAAGCGTATCGCTGACGGCGCTGGCGTGAAGATCCAGGACGTCAACCGTATGATGAAGCAATTCCAGGAAATGCAGAAAACCATGAAGAAAATGAAGAATAAGAAGATAAATCCATCCAAGATGGGCGGCCTCGGTGGTCTCCCCGGGATGTTCCATAAATAATCGAGATCATTTCAAGGAGGTGAAATTATGTTAAAAATTCGTTTGACCCGTATGGGCGCTAAGAAGAATCCTTTCTACCGCATCATCGTCATCGACTCCAAGGAAGCTAGAAACGGCGCTCCGACCGATACCATCGGCTGGTACGATCCGGCTAAACTCGACGCTCCGGTAAAGATTGATGAAGAAAAGACTCTGTCCTGGCTTGGTAAAGGCGCTCAGCCGACCGACACTGTTCGTTCCATTCTGAGAAAGAACGGCATCCTCGCTAAGTTTGCTGAAGCAAAGAAATAAGGGGGACGCACCATGAAAGAATTAGTGGAAACACTCGTCAAGGCTCTTGTAAAGAACCCTGACGCCGTCTCTGTCACCGTAGTCGAAAAGGGCAGCCTGGAAATTTATCAGGTCCATGTTGCCCCGGAAGACATGGGCAAGGTCATCGGCAGAAAAGGACGCATTGCCAATGCGATCCGTACCGTTGTCAAGGCAGGTGCTTTGCGTGAAAACCGCAGAGTGGCTGTCGATATTATCTAAGAGGTGTCGCAATGGATGAAATGCAGATTCTTGTCCCTGTAGCCGTTAAGTCAAAGCTGACTGAACAGCTGAAGGCAACGCTCCTCGCTGAGATCGAACAGAATCTCAAGCGTGTAGACCATGATATGTCCCAGCTGGATTTCGAAGCTAATGGAAAACTGGCAGAACAGGCAAAGATTAACGTACAGGCCGTAGCACCCCTTCGTGCTCAGTACGAGGCTCAGAAGGTCCAGATGCAGCAGATGAAGGATAAATTCCTTGCTGATAAGGATCATCTCGAAAGACTCACCATCGGCGCAGAACTTAACCGTGCTCCGATGAACCGTCTGGTTACCATTCATATCGGTGACGACATGAATGAACTGCTCGGCGGTGAAATCCTGGTTGAAGACGGAAAGATCGTTGAATTCCGCAACTGATATGAAACCCGATGAACTGATAGTTGTCGGCCGAATCGTAGCCCCGCATGGTGTGCGGGGTGATTTGCGTATTCTTCCCGATACGGACCGGCCGGAAATCTTCAAGACGCTCAAGCGTCTCAAAATCGGCGGGAAGTTTTATAAGCTGCTTTCGGGACGTCCGCATAAGAATGTATACATTCTTCATGTGGAAGGTGTGGACGACAGGAATATGGCCGAAACGCTGATCGACAAGATCGTCGAAGTGCCGTTTTCTGAACTGCCGGAAAGACCGGAGGGCACGTACTACTATTTCCAGCTCGTAGGGCTTGAAGTAGTGGATGAAGCGGGCTCTCACGTCGGAAAGCTCAAGGAAATCCTCGAGACCGGAGCTAACAACGTCTATGGCGTTGAAACACCGGACGGCAAGGAAATCTATCTTCCGGCCATCCCTTCATGCATCCTTAAAGTCGACCTCGACGAAGGACGCATGACAGTGGCTATGCCGGAATGGGAATAAGCGGACTCCCCCTCTCTGGGGAAGACGCTGTCTTCCCGAAATAGAGGGCGAGAATGAAAATAGATATATTATCCTTATTTCCCGAGTTCGTTCAGGCGTTCTTCGACCAAAGTATCATCAAGAGAGCGCTGGATGCGGGACGTATGGAGATGGCGGTCACGAATCCCCGTGACTATACCATGTACCGCCACCGTCAGGTGGACGATACGATCTACGGAGGCGGGGCGGGCATGCTCATGATGTGCCAGCCCATTTTTGACGCAGTGCATCATGTGCTTCCTGAGAAAGGCCCCCGCGACCGGGTGATTTTCCTGTCACCTGCGGGAAAGACTTTCAATCAGGAAAAAGCCAAGGAACTATACCGTGATTATGACCATCTGGTGCTCATCTGCGGGCACTATGAAGGCGTGGATCACAGGGTCGAGGAGTATCTGGCAGACGAACTGATTTCGATCGGAGATTACGTTCTGACCGGCGGAGAGCTGGGTGCCATGGTCATCAGCGACGCAGTGGCCCGCATGATACCGGGAGTCCTTGGAGATGCGGGAAGCGCAGCAACCGATTCGTTCTATGAACCGATTCTGGAATATCCGCAGTATACGAAACCGGCTGACTACAACGGCTGGAAGGTCCCTGAAGTGCTCCTTTCCGGGCATCACGCAAATATTGCGCGATGGAGGAGGAAAGAGGCGCTTCGCCGCACCCTCGAATGCCGTCCGGATCTTTTAAGCGGGCTCAAGATGACCGCGGAAGATAAGAAGCTGCTGGCGGAGATCAAACGCGAGAAGGAGGATCAGTGATGGCACCTGTATATATAGGACTGATACACTATCCGATTTATAACAAACATATGGAAGTAGTCACTACGGCTCTTACCAACTATGACCTTCATGATATTGCCAGAACGGCCAAAACGTATGACGTGAAACGCTATTTCATCGTGCATCCGGTGGAAGCACAGCGTGAAATGGCAAACCGCATCATGAACCACTGGAAGACCGGCGGCGGTGTGAAGTACAATGTGAACAGGAAAGAAGCTTTCGAAGAGACGGAACTGGTTCCCACCCTCGAAGAAGCGATTTCCCGCATCGAAAGCGAGACAGGCAAAAAGCCTGCCATCGTCACCACCGATGCCCGTGTGTATCCGAATACGGTCTCCTACTGTGAAATGCGCAGGAAAATCCACGAAGAAGATACACCGATTTTCATCCTTTTCGGGACAGGCTTCGGCATGACCAAGGAAATGATGAAGCAGTTCGATTACATTGTGGAACCAATTTACGGGGCAGGCACGTACAATCATCTGTGCGTACGCAGCGCCGTAGCCATCATCCTCGACCGCCTTCTGGGCGAACCCTGGTGGAATAAAAAGGAGGAATAATTTTATGTCCGGACATTCTAAGTGGGAAAACATTAAGCGCAAGAAAGGCAAAACAGACGCCATCCGCGCAAGAATCACCACTAAAATTTCCAAGGAAATTACAATCGCAGCCCGCATGGGCGGCGGTGATCCAGTCGGCAACATGCGTCTGAAACTGGCTTTGACAAAAGCTAAGCAGAACAATGTACCGAAGGAAAACATTCAGCGCGCTATCGATAAGGGCGTTGGCGCTGCCAGCGGCGCAGGCTTCGATGAAGTAACCTATGAAGGTTACGGACCCGGAGGCGCTGCTGTCATCGTCGAATGCAACACCGATAACCGCAATCGCGCTGCAGCTGATATCCGTCACGCATTCACCCATCATGGCGGTTCCGTAGGAACCCCGGGCTGCGTATCCTGGATGTTCAAGAAGAAAGGCACCATCTTCGTCAGCAAAGAAGCTGCTGATGAAGACACCGTCATGATGGTAGCACTCGATGCAGGCGCTGAAGACGTAGCAGTCAATGAAGACTCTTACGAAATCACAACCGCTCCGGAAGACTTCCTGACCGTATCCGATGCTCTTGAAAAAGAAGGCATTGCGGCAGAAGCATCCGAAGTCGCTATGGTTCCGGACAACTACGTCAAGCTGGAAGGCGATGCAGCCCAGACAATGGCCCGCCTCACCGGCGAACTGGAAGAACTCGATGATGTACAGGAAGTGTACACCAACGCAGAACTTCCGGAAGACATGGAATAATCCGCAAAGAAAGAACCGTGAAAATGATCCGTCATTTTCACGTTCTTTTTTTTATGCCGGGATTCCCAAATCGAACCGGCCGCCCGCAGCAGCCTGGCAAAGAGAAGCTGTTTCAAATCTTCCTCCCTCTATTTTGGGCTCTTCACGGAAATTTGGGGGATGAATAATTTTTAGGTAAAGAATGGAATCGGATAAGGGTAAAGAAATAATCCATGTTTCGGTACCCATATCCGATTCTTTTTAGTACCTTGATCTTATTATTGAATCCTTCAAGCTTCCCCGTATTGATAGGATACAGGGCATGAGCAGCCAGTCCCTTGATTCGCTTCTGCTTTTGCCGGGCAAACTTTACCAGGGCAGGAATCCCGCTCTCCAGTCCAGCCTGAATCCATTTTGTCCATCCGGCGAGAGCTTCTTCATAGTCAGTCAATGTGAACAGACGAGTCATCTCCTGCTTCATGGCATAACAAATCGCCAAATCCCTATGCTCGCTCAGGATATCCAACAGATGAGTTTTCTGCCTTTCATTCAGGTGGTCGTCCTTCTTTAACAGTATCCATCGGGATTTCTTTAATTCGGTATAAAGCTTCCTTTCTTCATGGCTCTTTTCCCTGGCCATCTTCTGGAGCTCTGGATTATTAGTTTCTTTCGTATATTCCTTTAATGCTTCTGCTTCCTGCCTATGCTTTTGTGCTTCCTCCAGGCGCACGGCTCCCATAACATCACGCCCAAACTGTGCCTGCATATGGTACCGGTCATAAACGATGGGGACCTTCGGACAATATTTCTGGAACAGCCTGTTAAAGGATGCGTTCATATCCATGGCCACCGCTTTTAGCCTGGAAAGAAGCGAAAGG
>ERZ773208.766-NODE-766-length-28881-cov-4.433949_pt1 | contig 28881 bp, 36 predicted proteins | sample MGYA00581006_ERZ773208 | MGnify/ENA primary metagenome ERZ773208 (study PRJEB29015, sample SAMEA2737793) | human gut metagenome | biome: human gut; feature: human-associated habitat; material: faeces | place: China | collected 2012 ... | reverse complement strand
ATGTACGCTCGGAGTCTTTCCTGCACTTGCTTTTGCGGCTGGCGGAAAGATTCTGAGAGTACATTAAATAGAAAAAGAGGATTCAGACCTGACAGAAATGCGGAGGTCTGGATCCTTTTTTACGTTCATATAATACATGGAAGCGGGAGCGCAAATATAAAGGGGATGTCCTGTCACAGTTCAGGGCTGACACATCTAAAATGGTAAATCGGATCATTCAAAATAAGGGTTCCATGAGGAAAAAACTGCTCTGCCTGTGCGCGGCAGTGCTGCTGGATCTGTGTTTTTTGGGAATCGTGTGCAGGCTGGCAGTGGGGATGCAGTGGGAAGATTTGGCAAAAGTGGAGCAGGCGGACCAAACGGTTTTCTCCCCAGAATCTCTTTTCGGCGGGGAGTTGGCGCTGACCTTCGACGACGGGCCGTCGCCCCGGTGTACGCCACAGCTGCTGGACGGCCTGAAGGAGCGGGGCGTCCACGCCACATTCTTCGTGGTGGGCTGTCAGGTGGTGAAGGATCCGGATATCGTCATCCGCATGGCCGCCGAGGGTCATCAGGTGGGCAACCACTCCTACGACCACAAGGAGCTGGATAAGCTGTCCTGCGGCGAGGCGGCGGAGGATATGCAGCGCAATAATGACCTGCTGTGCCAGCTGCTGGGAGAGGGGGATTACTGGGTGCGGCCGCCCTACGGTCTGCTGTCGCAGGAGGAGACCGCGGCACTGACCGTGCCCATCATCAACTGGTCGGTGGACACGGAGGACTGGAAAAGCAAGGACGCGGAGAAAATTCTGGATATCATCTACCGGGACACCGGGGACGGGGATATCATCCTGCTCCACGACCGGTATCTCAACTCAGTGGACGCAGCGCTGCGGGCCGTGGATCATTTGCAGCAGCAGGGGTATCGGTTCGTCACGGTGGCGGAGCTGCTGGCGCTGAAGGGCGTGGAGCCGGAGGGGGGAGAGGTGTACAGGAGCGTATCGTAGGGGTGTGCCCCGCTCCTACGGAATAAGATATACAAAAAAGGCCTCCGATGCTTTCACATCGGAGGCCTTAATGATACAAATTATGCTTACTTGCCAGCGGCGATCATGCAGTTGAGAACCAGCGTCAGCACAACAAACACAGCGCCCAGCCACTTGGTAGCCTTGGCCAGCTTGGCGTCCAGAGAACGGGCCTTGCTCTTGGCCATGTAGGAATCAGCGATGCCGCCGATGGCGCCGGACAGACCCTGGCTTTTGCCGGACTGGAACAGAACGATCAGGATCAACAGCAGAGCAGCAATCAGCTGCAGAATCGTAACAAAGAGAAGCATACGGAAAACCCTCCAAACGTATTTGCATGCCTGTCCAAGCGACAGGCATATCTATCACAGTAACAACCATGTTACCACAGTCAGGGGGAAAAAGCAAGCAGAAATTGAAAAATATTTTAGAACAAACGTTGCAAACCGGTAAAAAGTGTGGTATACTGACCATGATGCAACAGGGCGCGGAGAAGGAGGGACCTATGGCACAGATGACACGCATGCAGCAGAAGATCTATGACTACATCGCCCAGATGCTGGTGCAGGAGGGCTATCCCCCCTCTGTCCGCGAGATCGGCGCGGCGGTGGGGCTGAAGTCGCCGTCCACGGTGCATTTCCACCTGAAGCACATGGAGGAAAAGGGCATCATCAAAAAGGCGGGACGCAAGGGCCGCACCATCACGCTGGTGCAGCCGCCGGTGCAGCAGGAGACTGCCACGCCGCAGATGCTGGAGGAGGAACCGCCGGTAGGCCGTGTGCCCATTGTGGGAACAGTGGCGGCCGGTACGCCGATTCTGGCGCAGGAGTGTATCGAGGATTATCTGGCCTTTGACACCGGCGGACGGGACGGCGAGTATTTTGCCCTGCGGGTGCGGGGCGAGTCCATGCTGAACGCCGGTATCCTGCCGGGGGATCTGGTGGTGGTACACCAGCAGCAGGAGGCCCGCAACGGAGAGATCATCGTGGCGCTGATCGAGGATGAGGCCACGGTGAAGCGGCTGAAGCGCAAGGACGGCCACGTATGGCTGATGCCGGAAAACGAGGCCTACAGCCCCATTGACGGCACCCATGCCTCCATTTTGGGCAAGGTCAGCGCCGTGATACGGACATATTAACAGAAAAAGAGACGGCTTACGCCGTCTCTTTTCTGTTCGTCAATTCAGCGGCAAAGCCGTTTTCTCTCCCTCCGGGGCGGTGAAGACCGCCTGTCCCGCCTGCCGGTCGATGGTCATGTCCGTCCACCAGCGGCAGTTGATGGTGGAGAAGCGGGCGTCCGACAGGTCGGCCAGCTCCGTGGCGTCCTTTCCCAGCAAGGCGCCGTCGGTGAACGCTCCTGCCCATGTGGCCCGATCCTCCGCCGTCATGCCGAAGTAGTACCAGCCGCCGCCCACGTCCCACGTGGGGTCGAAATAGTACCACTTCCCGTCAACAGCGGCCATCAGCCACATGTGAAGGCCCGCCGTCTCGCTGTCGCCCATGACAGCGGCGCAGTCCAGCCCCGCCTGCGTATACAGAAAGGCCAGCGCCTGTGCGAAGGAATAGCAGATGCCGCTGTGCAGCACCAGCGCCGCATAGCTGCTGGTGCGGAATTGATACTCTGTGGAATCCCCGTCGCCGTGTTCCATTTCGTAATCATACGCGGCCGGCTCCGTCAGGGCGTGGTACAGCAGCAGCGCACGGGCAGTCTCGCCGTCGCCTTGCCGCAGGACGCTCATATAGGCGGCGGTGGTCTGCTCCAGCGCCGCCAGAGCCTCCTGTATCTGCTCCGGGGTTTGGGTGTAGGCCCACGTCACGGTACGGGCAGCCTTGTCAAAATGGTTGTCGTCGTAGTCCGTCACCGCACCGAACACCGGGCACATACTGTTGAGGGCGTAGCCCAGATCGTTGCCGGGGTTGCCGCTGTAGTCACCCTCCGGCAGCGTCACCGAGGTCTCGCCCGCCAGAAAGGCGTCCACCACCAGCCGGGCCGCCGCCGCCAGGTCGCTGCCGATCTGCCGCTCCACCAGCGGCGCGCAGCGGTGATAGTCCAGCGTGAAAGCATAGGGCGCTTCCTCCGGCGTCTCCGGCAGGTTTGGCTGCTGTGACGGCTGTCCGCCGCAAGAGCACAGCAGCAGCAGCACGGCCAGCACCGCCGCCAGCAGAGATGTGATTTTCTGATGCATGAGGTGTCTCCTATTAAATGGGATAAAATAAGGCCGCCCAAAATGGCAGCCTTATTTTTTCGTAGCTTACACGCCCAGCTTTTCCAGTGCCGCCAGCTTCAGGCAGTTGCAGAAGATGGCGATGGCCTGCTTCAGCTCCTCCACGGGAGGGAAGGAGGGGGCAATGCGGATGTTGCTGTCGTTGGGATCCAGTCCATAGGGGAAGGTGGCGCCAGCGCCGGTCATGGTGACGCCCGCCTCCTTGCACAGCGCCAGTGTCCGCTTGGCGCAGCCGTGCATGGCGTCCACGCTGACGAAATAGCCGCCCACGGGACGCTTGTAGTCTGCGATGCCCAGCGGCGCGATCTCGCTGTCCAGCGCATCCAGCACCGCGTGGAACTTGGGAGCCAGAATGGCGGCGTGCTTCTTCATCAGGGCCAGCGTGTGGGCCTTGTCCTTCAGATAGCGGACATGGCGCAGCTGATTGATCTTATCGAAGCCGATGGTCTGGATGTTGATGAGCTTGGTGAAATAGGCGATGTTGTCCTCGCTGCTGGCCATTACGCCCACGCCTGCGCCGGGGAAGGTGACCTTGCTGGTGGAGGCAAACTCATACACCATGTCGGCATTGCCGTTTTCGGCGCACAGGCTGAGGATATCGGGGAAGTCCACATAGTCGCAGTCGAACTCGTGGATGCAGTAGGCGTTATCCCACATCAGCATAAAGTCGGGAGCGGCGGGCTTCATGGCCGCCAGACGGCGAATGGTCTCGGCGGAGTACACCACGCCCTCGGGGTTGGAGTACTTGGGCACGTTCCACATACCCTTCACGGCAGGATCCTTCACCAGCTCCTCCACCTTATCCATATCGGGGCCGTCGGCGGTCATGGGGACGTTGATCATCTCCACGCCGAAGGACTGGGTGACCTTGAAGTGGCGGTCATAGCCGGGAACGGGGCAGATCCACTTCACCTTGTCCAGCTTGCACCACGGCTTCTCGCTGTGGAGCAGGCCGTGGGTAAAGGCTTTGGATACCGCGTCGTACATCAATTGCAGGCTGGCATTGCCGCCCACGAATACCTGCTCCGGCTTGCAGCCCAGAATGTCGGCAAACAGTGCCTTGGCGGAGGGGATACCGGCCACCTCGCCATAGTTGCGGGTCTCGACGCCCTCGTCGATGAAGTCCTCCGGCTTGATGAGGACATTGAAAATATCCGTCACCATATCCAGCTGGTCACGGCACGGCTTGCCCCGCGCCATATTCAGCTTCAGGCCCAGCGCCTTCTGCTGCTCATAAGCGGCCTTGACGGCGGCGTACTCCGCCTGACGCTCTGAAAGCGTCATCTCTGCGTATTTTTTCATGGTATTACCTCCTTATATCATCCCAGTGTGGTATTTTTTTGCCTAGTTTACCATACTTATCCGCATTTTGCAATACATATCTCGTGAACAATCGTCTTCGTGGAAAAGATTTCGAGTGAGAAAATTGCCGTGGTTCCCCACGGCAATTTTGTACAACTTTTATAAGCGCTCCGCGTCCTCCCGCTCCTGTGCCAGCAGGGCCTTTTTTGCTTCCACGCCGGACTGGGCGCAGCCATACTCCCAGTTCCAGGGATCCTTGCGGCACACGCCGTCGGCATAGGGGACGAAAATGGACAGCAGGCCGAAGGCCGCCAGCAGCCAGCAGTACCACATGCCGCCCACGATGGCGGCGGGGCTGGTGTACAGCTCAGCCGAGGTGACGGTGGCGTTAGTCAGCGCCGCCGCGCTGAGCAGCTGGGCGCCATAGGGGATAATGCCCTGAAACACGCAGGAGAAAATATCCAGCAGCGAGGCGGTGCGGCGGGGATCCACCTGATATTCGTGGCTCACGTCACGGGCCATGTCGCCCGCCACGATGATGGCCACGGTGTTGTTGGCGGTGGCGCAGTCGCACAGGGACACCATGGCGGCAATGCCCACCTGAGCGGACTTGTTGCCCTTCATGACGACGCGCAGCTTCTGGATGATCCAGGCGATGCCGCCGTTTTTGGCGATCAGCTCCGACATGCCGCCGCACAGCAGCGTCAGGAAGAACACCTCGTTCATGCTGGTAAAGCCCGTCCACACGCTCTGGGCAAAGCCCGCGATGGTCATATCTCCGGCGCAGATGCCGATGATACCGGCGGAGAAGATGCCGATGGTCAGGGCGAAGAACACATTCAGGCCGCACAGCGCCAGCACCAGAACCAGCACATAGGGCAGCACCTTGATGATATCAAAGGGCAGAGCCTCCAGCGGCATGACCACCTCGGGACGGCCGATAAACAGCAGCAAAATCAGCGTCACGACAGCGGCGGGCAGCGCCACCAGAAAGTTGACCCGGAACTTGTCCCGCATCTCGCAGCGCTGGCTGCGGGTGGCGGCAATGGTGGTATCGGAGATCATGGACAGGTTGTCGCCGAACATGGCGCCGCCCACCACCGCGCCGATGACCACCGTCAGGGACAGGCCGCCCTTTTCCGCAATGCCTACGGCAATGGGGATCACGGCGGACACGGTGCCCATAGAGGAGCCGGTGGCGGTGCCCATAAAGGCGGAGATCACAAACAGGCCCGCCGCCAGAAACTGCACCGGCACCAGCGAAAGGCCCAGATTCACCGTGGACTCCCGGCCGCCCATATTGGCCGCCACGCTGGCAAAAGCGCCCGCCAGAACGTAGATCATCAGCATGGTGAGAATGTCCACGTTGGCCGCACCTTTGGCGAACACGTCAAACTTTTCGTTGATGGTGCCCTTGAACATGATAAAGGCCGCCAGCACCGCCAGAAACATGGCGGTAACGGAGGGGAACTGGTAAAAGGCCATCTCCTTGCCCTTCACCTGATAATAGACGCCTGCACCCATGTAGATGGCGATGAAGATCACAAAGGGGATCAGCGCCAGACCATTGGGCTTTTTCTCGTTGAGGGGATTCTTCATAAGGGGGAAACTCTCCTTTTTCTCGTACTTTTCCTTTTTCCACAGCAAGATGTCCGCAGGGTGTTTCCGCCCCGTGGACATCTTACAAATGGTATCATACAGGAGAATAGCTCCCATTGTCAACACTGATTTCTATTTTTCTTTCAGCTGGTTATCTATATATTCGATAACAAAACTATTTTCTCCGCAGCTCGTATACGTCCGTCCGCCGGGCGGAAAGGATCGGCAGCTGCTGCCGGACAGCCTCCACCCGTTCCATATCCAGCGTGGTGACGACGGTCTGGGGCGTTTCGTCGCATTGCCGCACCACCGTTCCCCAGGGGTCGCACACGATGGAGTGGCCCCATGCCACATAGCCCGCCGCCGTATCCCGCGCCGGAGAGGTGCCCACGGTGTAGCACTGTCCGTCCACCGCCCGCTGACGGAACAGCAGTTCCCAGTGGGCGGGCCCGGTGGTCATGTTGAAGGCGGCGGGGACAACGACCAGCTTCGCACCCGCCAGCACCATCAGCTCAGAGAGCTCCGTAAACCGGAAATCAAAGCAGACGCACACCCCCACCACGCCCCAAGGCGTCTCAAAGGTGGTGACGTTGTTTCCCGCCGTCAGGGTCTCGGACTCCATGAACCGCTGGCCGCCCGCCACGTCAATGTCAAAGAGGTGCATCTTTCGATGCTTGGCCGCCAGCTGTCCGTCAGGCGCAAACACATAGCAGGTGTTGTACACCCTGTCCTCCGCCAGCTCCGGCAGGGTGCCGCCCACCAGCCAGATGCCCCGCTCACGGGCCAGCGCGCTGAGGGCCCGATACGCCGGGCCGCCCTCGGCCTCGCCATAGGGTTGGAAGCAAGCGTTGTCATAGGGGCAGCAGAACATCTCCGGCAGCACTGCCATGTCAATGTCTCCCGCCTGCCGCACCATGTCACAGGCGCAGCGGATATTTTCCTCTCTGTCCGCCGTGACGGGCATCTGGATCTGCGCGATCTTCAGTTCCATAGCAGTACCTCCTAAAATTCCCGCAGCACCAGATCGGTGCGCCCCTGATCCAGCGCCACCACCCGCAGCACGCGACCGGCGTACTCCTGCCGCACCATGTCCCGCAACGCCGTGCCGCTGTTGTAGCCGTGGACGATTCGCAGGCGATAGGTGCCCGCCCTGGCCCGCCGCAGTGCCGCGTCGATGGTCACCTTTGCCTGATAGCTGTTTTTCCCGTGGAGGTCGATCTCCACAATGCCGCCTGCCGCCATACGCCGCCCTCCCGTTGTCTTTTCTCTTATGATAACGTAAAAGGTTTGAGTTTGCAAGGAGAAGGTGGTATAATAATATATCAAATGGTTCGCGCCCCGGCACGAGAGGTATTTCGTGGCTGCGGCCGCGAGGTACTTTTGGCCACTGTCCCAAAAGTACCCAAAAGGACAGCTTAAACCTGCGGTTTAAGAATCCGCGCACGCTATGGTATGTACGAATTTGTGACCTTCTACCACGCGGTCGCGGAACACGTTTGATTTCGCTTTGTATGACGCATCGACTTTCCTCTTGCGCCGCTGCCGCTCACATCATCAACGGTAGAGCCGAGAGGGTTGTTTGGCGCAGGTATCAGCGGCAGCGGCGCAGGAGCAGAGACGATCCTTATTAACGAAACGAAAAAGGAATTTTTGCGTAATCGTGTGGTAAAAACACGCAAATTAGTATAAGACATAGCACGCCCGGAAGTGAAGGAACCGGAGGTTCCTTCTGGCGCTTTTGCCTACTTTTGCCGCTATTGGCAAAAGTAGGTCGCCCCGGAGGGCGAAACTCTCCCCTACGCTCGGAAGCGCGGAATCCCCCAGAAAGGAAATCACTATGAAACTCCTCGTCCTCTCCGATTCCCACGGCAATGTGGACAATATGGCCCGCGCCGTGGAGCTGACCCAGCCCCGGCATATCCTCCATCTGGGCGACTGTCTGCGGGACGCTCAGGCGCTTCACGAGCGCTTCCCTGATCTCCCTCTGGACACCGTTCCCGGCAACTGCGACTGGGGCAGCTTCGACCAGCCGGAGCGGCTGCTGGAATTTGAGGGCGTCCGCGTTCTGATGATGCACGGCCATACCCGCAATGTGAAGTCCTCTCCCCTGGCCGCCCAATATGCCGCACGGGAATGGGGGGCGGATGTGCTGCTGTTCGGCCACACCCACCGTCCACTGGTGGACTACGACGGCACGCTGTACACCATGAACCCCGGCGCTATCGGCGATTTCCGCCGCCCTACTTACGGCGTCGTCACCATCGAAAACAGCAAAGCGGCCTGCGCCACCTTCGTATTGGAATAAGGAGACACTATGTTTTATATCGGCTGTCATCTGTCCCCCTCCGCCGGACTGCGGAGCATGGGAGAAACGGCGCTGTCCATCGGCGCCACCACGCTGCAATTCTTCACCCGCAACCCCCGGGGCAGCAAGGCCAAGCCCATCGATCCCGCCGACGCGGCGGCGCTGCTGGCGCTGTGCCGGGAAAACGGCTTCGGCCCGCTGGTGGCTCACGCCCCCTACACCATCAACGCTTGCTCCAGGGACGAACGCACCCGCGAGTTCGCCCGCATGACGCTGGCGGACGACCTGCTGCGGATGGAGCACCTTCCCGGCAATCTCTACAACTTCCACCCCGGCAGCCACACGGGACAGGGCACGGAGACCGGCATCGCCCTGATCGCCGAAACGCTGAACGCCATTCTGACGCCGGAGATCCGCACCACCGTGTTGCTGGAGACCATGACCGGAAAGGGCACGGAGGTGGGCGGTACGTTTGAGGAGCTGCGGGAGATCATCGACCGGGTACAGCTTTCCGATAAAATGGGCGTGTGTCTGGATACCTGCCATGTGTCCGACGCCGGGTACGATATCATCCACGATCTGGACGGGGTGCTGACAGAGTTCGACCGGGTGATCGGCCTTGACCGACTGAAGGCCGTCCACGTTAACGACAGTCTCAACCCCTGCGGCGCGAAAAAGGATCGCCACGCCCGCATCGGCGAGGGCTTTCTGGGGCTGGACACCTTCCGCGCCGTGGTGAACCATCCCGCCCTGCGGGGACTTCCCATGGTGCTGGAGACCCCCAACGAGCTGCCCGGCTACGCCAAAGAGATCGCCCTGCTGAAAGAGCTGACCACATTCTGACAAAGGAAACTGCCACTATGTTCAAACACATTCTTATCGTCTTTTTCGTCTCCATGGTGCCGCTGATCGAGCTGCGGGGCGCCATTCCCTACGGGGTGGTATACGGCCTGCCCCTGTGGCTGACCTTCGTGGTGGCCATCGTGGGTAATATGCTGCCGGTGCCGGCGATCTATTTTCTGGCCCGAAAGGTGCTGGTGTGGGGCCAGGACAAGCCCGTTATCGGGCGGTTCTTCTCCTTCTGTCTGCGCAAGGGCGAGGCTGCCGGAGAAAAGCTGAAAGCCAAGGCGGGCCGCGGACTTTTCTGGGCGCTGCTGCTGTTCGTGGGGGTCCCTCTGCCGGGCACCGGCGCATGGACGGGCACGCTGGCGGCCAGTCTCCTGAACATGGGCTTCAAAAAAAGCGTACTGGCCTGTATGGGCGGCGTGGTGCTGGCGGGCGTCATTATGGGAACGCTGAGCCTGCTGGGCGTGTCGGTGTTCGGAACTGTGGGGTAAGGAAAGACCTTGCGGGTTCATTGACAAGATTCGGCAAATGTGATACTCTTGTTTGTACAAAGCCGTTTGGCTTTGGGCAAGGGTATTACATAACAAAGCGGGGCGGTTTGGCTTGAGACCTCCGAAGGGAGGTGATCTCATGCCTGTTACCATTACATTCCATCTGTTTGGACTTACGTTCACACTGCGGATAAAATGGGAAAACCGCCACTCCGGCAAGTGACGGTTTTCTGCGAATAAGCAAAACTTAAACTTGTAGGGTCAAACCGCTCTGCGGTAATACCCTTGCTTTTATTATACCTGATTTCCGCTATTTGTCAAGAAGCGACGCGGATAACAGGCGTCAGTGAGGGCATTTTTCTCAAGCAATAATGTCAAGGCGGGGGATTCCCGCCTTTTATTTTCTTTTGAAACGTTTCTCTCTCCCGGCGTGTTATACTGATGAAAAGCTTTTCAAGGAGATCATTCCTATGACAGATCAAGAATTTGCCCTGGCGGCGGAGCGGTATATGGACACCATCTTCCGGGTGGCGTACAGCTATCTACGCAGCAAGTCGGACGCCGACGATGTGACCCAGGACGTACTGATACAGCTCTATAAGACCGACACCCCCTTCCGCGACGGCGAGCATCTCAAGCGCTGGCTGATCCGGGTGACGGTGAACCGGTGCAAGAACATCTTTCGCTCCCCGTGGCACAGGATGGAGGACATCGCCGACTATGAAAGCGCCCTGTCCTTCGAGGCCCCGGAGTGCCGCGAGCTGTTCGACGCGGTGATGGCGCTGGACAAGCGCTATCGTGTGCCGGTGCTGCTGTATTACTACGAGGGGTACTCACAGAAGGAGATCGCCGAGATGCTGGCGGTGCCGGAGGAGACCGTCCGTACACGCCTGTTCCGGGCCAGAGGAAAACTCAAAACTAGCCTGACGGAGGTTCTGCAATATGATTGACCGTAAACTGTTCCAAAAGACCTTTTCCACATTGCATGCCTCCCCTGACACGCTTTCGGAGGTATACAAAGTGGTACACAAAGAACAAAAACATCGTCATCCGTTTTCCAAGGGTATGCTGGTGGCCGCTGCGCTGGCCATGTGCATCACCGTGGCGGCTGCGGCCGGTATCGCAAATCTTATCAAGGCCAATGTGACACCGGCAGACAGCGTTACAGCCGCCGACCTGCACGCCTTCGGCGCCGACAGTATCAGCAGCGATACGCCCGTTATACGGGACAACAGCGGCCAGGTGCTGAACCTGCCCCGCATGGAGCGGGTAGCTGTGGATGCCGAGACCATGCAGCGGCTGGTGGGCGACTATCTGTCCACGGTGGACGCTGCCGTGGAGGCGGACGGCTATACCATCTCGCTCAAGACCTTCCTGATCGACGAAAACGGCTCCGGCTTCATGACCTATACCCTGTCCAATCCCGCAGGCGTCAGCTATGATGATTTCGGCTATGGCCAGGTAGGCATACCGATGAATCCAATCCTGTATATCGGTGAGGTGGGCGGCCATGCCATGGATAGTAGCATCTATTTGGATACCGATGCCAGCACTAACACAGAGCTGCATCTTGTGATGTATTTCAGCGACTTCGGCAACTGGCAGAAGGGCGATGAGCTGCTGTTCAGCGTGAACAACGGTTCGGATGCGGAACGCCGTGTTATCAGCATCACACCTCAGGCTTATCTGCCTGCCGCCACCTTTACTGCGGAGAGCGGCGATACCGTAACGGTGTCCGCGCTGGGGATCCGTATGCGCAATCCCGCTGCCGTCGCTGACGCCGTTACGGAGGTTGTCCTTGATGAGCTGGTGCTGCATATGGCAGACGGCAGCCAGTATGTGGTGCAGAGCGAAGAGGGCAACATCATGAACTGGGTGGTAGGCCTGTGCATTGCGGACGAGGACTATCACAGCATCGGCAACGCATTCAGCTTCAACCGCGTGGTAGATGTGGACGCGGTGACCTCTGTCACTGCCGGTGGCCACTACTATACCGACCTTACCGCCGAGACGGCTGTTACCTTTGACAGCACCTATACCCGGTGAAAAGCGCGGCTTCCCGACATCAACGTGAGGGGGCGGGGAAAGTCTCCGCTCCCTCACGCGTCATAAAATATCTGTCAGGAATCTGCTGCCGCATCTTGACAAATGCTCCGAACTTCCACATAAAATAAATAGAGAGAATGCCCTCGCCAAGGAGTCATGCCCATGTATACGGAATATTCCACAGCAGAACAAAGAGCCGCGCCGCAGGAGAACATATCCCGCCAGAGCGCACCGGCCCGCCGCGCCGCGCCCAGACGCCGGAGATCCCGGCGGTATGACCGGCGGCGCGTCCTGCTGATCGGTATGGCGCTGGTGCTGTTTCTGGGCGGATTTATTTCCGGCTGCTGCGTGGGCCGCGCCCACAATCGCAGCGGCGGAGAGAGCAGCGCAAACGACGGGGGCGTCTCCGCCAAGCCGCAGAAAAGCAACATCCCCGCCAGCATCACCCAGCCGGACTATGTGCAGGAGGACCTGCTGCCGGTGAACCAGTACTCCCGCTGCGGCGACAAGCTCCAGCGGGTCAACGCGGTGGTGATCCACTATGTGGGCAACCCCAACACCACTGCGCGGCAGAACCGCTCCTATTTTGAAAATCTAGCCACCACCGGCGACACCTCCGCCAGCAGCAACCTCATCGTGGGTCTGGAGGGCGAAGCCCTGCTGTGTGTGCCGCTGGACGAGGTGGCTTATTGCTCCAACGACCGGAACCACGACACCATCTCCATCGAGTTTTGCCATCCCGGCACCGACGGCAAGCCCACCCAAGACACCTACGACACGCTGGTGAAGCTGACGGCATGGCTGTGCGATCTTTTTGGACTAGACCCGCAGGAGGACGTGATCCGCCACTACGACGTGATCGACAAGGAGTGTCCCCTGTACTTCGTTCAAAATAAGGACGAGTGGACGCGGTTCAAGTCCGACGTAGCGAAAGCCATGCAATAGCAAAAGAGGCGGCACAGCCGCCTCTTTGGGTTATGTGTTACTGGGAAGGAATGTCGCCAGGATCAGATTGTGCAGGCCGCAGGCGGTCTCGTAGACGTACTGGAGATCGTAAACATCCGTGATGCCGTCACCTGTGATATCCGCGCAGCCTGCCTGGGTCTGGAGCGTGTAATACCAGGCGATATGCAAGTCCGTGTCCGCATTGTTGATATCCTCGTTCTTGCAAGCGGGATAAGGTGCGCCGGTGGACAAGTGGTCATACAGTCCGGCGACATCCAGAATGTCCACGGTACCGTCGTAATTCACATCTCCCTTGTAGTATTGGAAATCGGAATATTTGGTATCGCCCTGATAGCCGCAGACAGTACACTCCTTGTGGGACTTTTTGAGATGATAGAGACCGCCTTCCTGCTCCACAACGGTGGTAAAGCTGTGGGCCGCCTTGTCCATGACGTAGTTGTCATTACCGGTACAGAGCTTCCAGTGATTCTCCGCGTCATGCTGCCACGTTGTTCCGGCAGTGTGGGTATGGGCGGTAGTATCATAGTTGCTGGCACGGGAAATGGACATAAACTTATACTTGCTGAAAGATATCACGTCAGTGGATACATAGCAGTTTCCCTTGCCTGTACGCCAATTGCATTGCAGCACCCGCGCACCGGTGGAGGTAGCCTCGATGAAAATTGCCGCGTGCTTCCAGCCATATCGTTCGTTCTTATCGCTAAAAATCAAGAGGTCGCCGGGCATAGCTTTTTTCAGTAGACTTTTGTTGTATGCGGCGGTTTCAATGTGTTTGTTGATAATTTTATCGCTGGGCTTCTGGGCAAAGATATACCAGGAGGCAAAGGTCGCAAAGCCGGCGCAGGATTTGGCAGAGGCCGTTGTGCCGCCGTATTTTCCTTTCTGATATTCGCAAAAGTGTCCCTCTGGGCAGTTTTTGATAGAACTTGGCACCAATGAGACGGCGCTTTTGAACCAGCCAGCTTTAATGACCTTACTGTTGGCACAATTATTGCAACCATCGCCGTGGTTTTTTTCAAAAGAAGTGTTGCACGCCTTCCGATTCACGGTGAAGTACTTGTCTCCCAATTCACTTTGCAGCTGGGCGATGCGCTTCTTCGCTTGTTCCTGCGTTACCTTAGCAGGTGCGGCGTATGCCTTTGTGGGCAGCAGACTGGCAAGCATCAGCAGACACAACGCCAGACATACCGCCCGCTTGATGGCAGCGCTTACTGTCCGCTCTTTAGCGGTATTTTTCATAGTTTGACCTCTCTTTCTTGCCGATGTAGTACCGGCAACACATAAGACATGTTATTATATAGTGGCTTTGCGGATTTGGCAAGCCCCGATTAACTTTATCATGAAATAGCATGAAATAGCAACAGAGGCGGCCGAAGCCGCCTCTGTTGTGGTTTATATCAGTCCTCATACTCCGGGGCCTTGCCCTGATAGATGTTCTGCATCTCGCGATCCACCTCGTAAATGGCGTCGCTGCACAACCGCAGGCGGTTGCTCTCCTCCGGCCCCCAGTGGCGATCGGACTTATACCGCAGCTCGTGCTCCAAACTGGCCCACATGTCCATGGCGATGGTGCGCAGCTGGATCTCCACCGGCAGCTTCAGCGTCCCCTCAGAGATCACGATGGGCACCTCCACGATCAGGTGCAGGCTGCGATACCCCGTTTCCTTGGGTTCCTTGATGTAGTCCGCCTCGCGGATCACGCGGAACGACTCGGTACGGGTCAGCAGGCTCCGCAGATAGTAGATGTCGTCCAGATAGTTGCAGATGACCCGAACGCCCGCCATGTCCTGAATGTGGGCATAGATGTTGTCGATGGTCAGGTCATAGCCCCGGCGCTTCAGCTTTTTTGCGGCGCTCTCCAGCGTTTTGATACGGTGCTCAATATGGTGGATGGGGGAGTGATCGTACAGTCCCGCGAACTCCTCGTCCAGTATCTCCATCTGGGTCACGGCGATCTTCAACGCGCTGCGGTACAGGTGCTTCACCCGTACCATCCCGGCGGCCATCTCCTTGATCTCCGGCACCATCTCTCTTACCTCCGGAGCCAGTTCCTCAATAGAAATGTCCCGCAGCTCGATACTGCCGCTCTTTTCGATCATCATAGGCGCGCTCCTTCCTTCCTCATTGTTAAATATTATACTATGTGGCAGCATGGAAAGCAAGTCAAGAAAATTTGTTGCTTTTTTCGTAACATGCTATTGACAAATACCATTTTTTTGATATAATTATCGTTGCTGTGTTTCGCAGCGAATTGCATATGCAGTGGTATCGAAGAGGTCATAACGAGCACGACTGGAAATCGTGTTGTCGTCAAAAGCGGCACGAGGGTTCGAATCCCTCCCACTGCGCCAACGGAAAAGTCCCGAAAACGCAAGGTTTTCGGGACTTTTTGCTATGCTGATTTGGGGCGTTTCCCCTTTATTTCCCCCTTTACAGGTTTCGGACGCCCTTGATGTAGGATTCCATGCGGGCGGCGCTGGCCTGTTTCATCTGGTCGGTGACGTGGCCGTACACGTCCAGGGTGAAAGCTGCCGTTGCGTGGCCCAGGTTTCCTTGCACCGTCTTGATATCGTCACCGGAGCGGATGGCAGCCACGGCGTAGCTGTGGCGCAGATCGTGAAAGCGGGCGTCAGGGCGGCCGATGCTGGTCACGATCCTCTTGAACTTCTTCGTGACCGTCCAGGACACCAGGTGCCCGCCGATCTCGTTGGTGAACACGTACCCGGCGGGATTGTCCCACAGCTCACCGGCCCGAAGCTGCCAGGCGGTCTGCTGCTTGCGGTGCTGCCGCAGCAGCTCCATGATGGAGGGCGCGGGCGTGATGGTGCGGGGCTTGTCGTTCTTCAAGGGGACAAGCCGGTACTGGCCGCCGGGCTTCTTCTCCCGCTGAAGCTGCTGCTTTATCAGGATCGTACCGGCGGCGAAGTCTACACAAGGCCACGTCAGGCCCAGCACTTCGCCCTCACGCATACCGGTGAACAGCGTCACCGTATACAGCGTTTCGAACTCGTGACCCCGGATGGCCTCCAGAAAGGCCCGCGTTTCCCGCTCGTCTAAAGGGTGCAGCTCTGGCCGCTCGACACGGGGCAGGGTACAGGCATCCGCCGGATTAAAGCGTATCAGACCGGCGGCTATGGCCTGCTGCAAGGCCTTGTGGAGCACCCCGTGGATGTTCTTGATGGTCTTAGGGGACAGGGGCGCAGCCTCGTACACAATGCGCCCGCCGCGCCTGACAATCTCCCCCGCCTGGTTCCGCTTCGGCACCTGCTGGCCGGTCTTGGCAAGCTGGTTGTAAAACTGCTGAATGGTGGGGGTGTCCAGGGCCTCCAGGCGTACCGCGCCGATGGCGGGCTTGATGTGGTTGGCGATCTGCGTCTTGTAAGAGACCACCGTGTGGGGCTTGACGCCGCCCAGGTAGGTATCTGCCCAGGTGTCCATCCACTGGCCCACCGTCTGCTTGCTGGGGGCTATGTAGGTGCCGCTGTCGATGGACGTTACCACCGCCGCCAGCTTCTGCGATACCTCCCGCTGCGTCTTGCCGGTGATGGTGCGCTGCACCTGCTTGCCGGTGCCTGGATCACGTCCGGCGGTATACCGTGCCTCCCACCACTCGTATTTCTTGCCGGTCTTTTTATCGACCTTGCTTTTCTTCCTGATGTTGCCCATGCCACGCGCATTTCTCCCGGCCATGGTGAAAAAACTCCTTTCCAAAACGGCCCCGGTATGCTATAATAGGCATACGGAGACCTTGCATTTGTCGTGTGTGGTTTTCCTGCTGTCCCGCCTGTGGCCGCTATCCACGGGCGGGATTTTTCTATACTTGTGATTGTGCCCGAATCGGGCACCGCCCGGCGGCTACTCCCGCCGGGCTTATTTCTTTTCCTGATCCCGGTCAAGGGTTTCGTCAATCGCCCGATTGATAAAGGCGTTGACGCTTTCCCCCATGGCTTCGGCGTGGGCTTTCAAGGTGTCCTTTTTGCCCTTTGCCATGGTTACATTGATACGATCATAGTTGTTTTTGACGTACTTATTAACGGCCCTCTGGTTGGCCTTTGTAACTGCCAAGGCTTGGCCTCCTTTCTTCGTTATCGTGGGGGCTGCCGAAAAACGCAGCCACTCTTCCAGTGTAGCTACATTATAGCAGAAAAGTATATTGATGTAAATATACAATCTCTACAAATATATTGGTGTAAATATGTTTATAATGTCAATATACATATTGGTGTAAATATGCTATACTAAGACCATAGATTAAGGGAGCGGCCTTAAACAAGCCACGATCGGGCGGCAGACCTACTGGTGAAAAGCCCCTTGAGCGCTCAATACATTCCAGACGCCGCCCAGCTCTCCACATAACAAGGAGGATCACATATGAGCACCAACGAAATGGAACGCAAGGCGCGGGAGCTGCGCCAGCTGCAAGCCCTGATCGAAGAGGCCCAGCAGGAGGCCGAAGCCCTCAAGGACGCCATCAAGGCGGCCATGGGAGACGCGGAGACGATCACCGCCGGGGAGTACAAGATCACCTGGAAGAGCGTCACCAGCGCCCGTATCGACACCGGGGCGCTGCGTAAGGCCCTGCCGGATGTGGCCGCAGCGTTCACCAAAGAAACCACCGTCCGGCGGTTCTGCGTGGCCTGATGGCCCGCAATGTGCCCGAATCGGGCACACAGCCCGGCGGCAGCAGCCGCCGGGCGTGGGGGTTAGCCGTCTTGGGAGTTGTCTTTCTCCAATGCTTGTTTACGTGTATCGCGTGTAAAAATTAAAAACTCATAAAATGGAAGCACCATTTTATTGATTTTCTCTATACCTTTTTCTTGATACTGTACAGGTTCGAATTCATTTGTAGGCGTATCAAGAAAAAGGTCACTTAGGCCGAGGAAACTATCTATTGCCGCGTTAAGACATTGGTCAGCATAAGGAAGGAGGTCTGGGGAGTTCTCGACCAAAACAGATACGGCGCATTGAATCTGCGTACATAGATGGTCTACATATTTAGAGTAACGAGTCGGAATATTGGCTACGTCGTCACCAAGTATATCCGTTGTTGCCTTGCTAAAATACGCCCGATTATCTTCAACACCGAGCAAATAATCTGTTGATGTCTTATATAGGGCGGCCATCTGTTGCATTACATTGTTGGGAATAGAATTTACTCCCCTTTCATAGTTGCTTATCGCCTGCGGTGTCAGCCCTAATTTTTCCGCGACGTCTAATTGAGTTAGCCCAGCTAGACACCTAGATAATCTGACACGTCCGGCGATTAGAGCCTTGTTTTCCTCATTGCTTTTTTTCATAAAATGCTCCCCCGTATCACGCATTGACAACTCACATTATAACTGTAAAACGAGGAAAGTCAACAAATTATTTATTTTCACTTGACAATAAACAAATCATTGGGTATAATCTAAATCGATTCAACGGTTTATTTAGTTTGGAGGTGTAATCATGCAGCAGCGAACAGAAATTGTACCCCATGCCCAGGCTATTGCTTACGCCCGTGTAGAGGCCGGATATAGCAAGCTGGACATTGCACGGGCGGCTGGTATTCCCCATTCGTCCGTGATCCGCGCCGAGCGCGGGCAGGGTGTGTCAGCCAAGACCGCCGCCGGTATCTATAAAGCCCTGGGGCGGAAGCTGGACGATCTCTTTACCGTCAACTGCCCCGGCGGCCCGGCGGATCAGGCGCGGGAGGGGGTGAGTTGATGGAGCGAGTAGCCTTGAGCGTGACCGAGGCGGCCAAGCTGCTGGGAGTGTCCCCGAAGCTGGTCTATAACCTGTGCCACGCGGAGGGGTTCCCGGCGTTCCGGGTGGGCAGCCGTACCGTGGTATCCCGCGTGGGCCTTGAGCGCTGGGTGGAAGAACAGGCAGAAAAACAAAGCGGCCTTGCCGTGGGAACATTGTAAAAGGAGAAAAGAGAGTATGAAAAACATCATGATTGAGGGAATCGAGGCGGCCTGCTACGGCAATGTCCTCACTGTTCTTGAAGAGATCGTGGCAAAGACCACGCCGATGGTCGACGAAACCGAGAGAGCGGTATTGAAGATCATTCGGGGCGAAGTCAAGCTGGGTGAAAAGGACGATGACCGGCAGGCACTGTGGGCCTATGCCACGGCCTGCCAGTCGCTGGGCTTCCAGAACGGCTTTAAGCTGGCTGTCCGCATGATGGCCGAATGCATGATGGATTAGGAGGTATCACAATGGAATATCATGGTAACTTTAGCGCGGCCAGCAGGCAGGCCGAAAAGGTAGACGTCCGCTATATGTATGTGCCGAGCATCGGCGCAATGCTTACGGCGGCCCCACGCGATCACTGGAACACCGAAAAAGCCGGTAATGCGGCGGAGGTGGAGGAATACAGCCTGGAAATGGCCCAGCTGCTGTTTGAGCAGCTGACGCCGTATAATCAGCATAAGATCATCGTCATGCTGATGGAGCTTGCCAACGACACCGGCGCGGCGGAAGCCGTGAGGGATTAACAGGAGGTACATATGGACGAAAACGAAATGATTATGACCGACGAAGAACTTATGGTGGCGTGTGAATTCACTCCCTATAACCGGCAGTCGACACTTATTCCTCTGCTGCTGGAGGCGTCTTGCGCTGCCAAGGTGGCCGCTCCCTATGTCCGACGGCTCAGTACTGTACAGGAGCGGGCGGTCTTTGCGCTGCATTCAATGTACTTGCTGGGCGTCCAGCGCGGCGCAGAGGCATACCGCAGCGCGATCCAGCCAGAGAAAGATATTTCGTGGCTGCCCTGTATGCAGGACGAAGGAGATACGGAGGACACCATAGAAGAGATTGCGGAGCGCAAAATGACAGACCTCAACGAAATCACCCACTTATTCGGCTTTATCTTCTTGGAGAAAGGGGCGGCTATTCTTGACTGACACAGCGGCCCGGCGGCTTGCCGCCATGCTGACAGAGGCACAGCGGGCACAGATCGTCCAGCTGGCGCAGATCATCACCAGTCCGGCGGCTGCATCCGCCGGAGCGTGTACGGCTCAGACGCCGGTTAAGTAATCCCGCCCGTGGATAGCGGCCACAGGTGAGGACAGCAGGAAACCACACAACAGATGCAGCGGCCACAGCCCCTAAGGCTCGCGCCCAGGGGAAAGGCCGCTGCATCTTTCCACATCACAGGGTACTTACTATGGCAAAACGTAAAAAGACCATTATCGCCGGGCGTATTCGCAAGACGGTGATCTATACCGCGCCAGAGCCTCAGGACAGCCCGCGAGTACGGGCAGCCAAGTCCAGGGCCACCAGCGCCGCGCAAAAGGCTATGAACGACAAAACGGCCCGTGGGCGGCTTGAACTGCTGCTGGCCTGCAACTTCGCCGGAAAGGATTTGTTCCTGACGCTGACCTATCGGGACGGTGACGTACCGGCCACCCGCAAGGAGGCCGTGCAGAACGTCCGGCGGTTCCTGGCTGATCTCCGCAAGTCCCGGCGGCTGCGGGGCGTGAGCCTCCGCTACATCTACACCACCGAGGACAAGCACGGAGACGGGCGGCTGCATCATCATGTCATGATGTCCGCCACCGGCCACGACATGGAGGAAGTCCGCAGCCTGTGGCCCTTCGGTGATATCGTCGACATGGAGCCGGTGGGATGCCGGGAATACGACCAGTGGGCGGCCTACATGACCAAGGAGAGCGTAGAGGGGCGGCCCGTGGGCGCTCAGATGTGGACGTGCTCCAAGGGTCTGGCACGGCCCGTGGTGGTATCGGAGTATGTACCGAACGATACGGCCCTGGGTGTGCCGGTTGGCTGCCACGTCATGGAGCGTGAGGAGCGCATGACGGAGTTCGGCAGCTATCAGTATGTCAAGTACAAAGTCCCCATGAATTACCGGGACGATCACCTATCAGCGCCACAAGGCCAGGGCCTTGTTTCTTACTTGTAGTAAGATATAACTTTAGGAAAGGGTACAGAAAAACACGGCGGGAGGCCTTGCAAAGTCACCGGTCACAAGCTACCATGGAGATAATCAAAAACGCACGGGCGCACGAGCGGCCCGGCGGATGGAGGTGCTACCATGGCTGCTATCGTGACCGCGATCTGCAAGAGCGTACCGGCGGGTGTTTTCGTCGTGTGCCCCTTTTTGCTGCGCTTCAGCCTGCTGTGCCCGACTTGGGCACCGGCGGGCGCGGCATATCCCCCCCTCCCTGCGGTGGCGGGGGTATCGGCCCTGGAGACCGGCCCGAGGACTTCGCGCACACACGGCGGGAAAATTTTGCGGGGCGGCGGCCCCGCGCATAATGCGCAGCGGGCGCACGGCCAGGACACGGACGCACCGTGCGGCGGCGCTTCGCCGGTGCGCTGCGGCCTCTCACGCGCAGGCGAGGCCAGAAAAGCCGCCTGTGGCCGCCTGATGGCGCACACCGCCGACCGGCCAGCTTTGCCCGCCTAAGGGCGTGTGCGGGCGCACAGCAGGCATAGCGCGGGCGTGCAGGCGCGGCCCCGAAGGGGCAGCCCACCCCCCTGGTCAAAAAATCACGGCGGCCCGCCAGAGATGCCCCGCTTCCCCTCGGCTGTGCGAAAAAATCCCCCATGCCGCAAAAGGGCCGCCAGAGGCCGCTCAGGGCGGGCGCTGCCGCCGGGTGCTGTGTCTACCCCGCCGCCACCGGCGGGCGTCTGCGGCCACCAGGAGCCGCCCAGGGCAGATGCAGCCACCGGGCGTCGCTCTGATCTCTGACGCCACCGCCGGGGCGCAGCTGACTGACAAAAACGGCCCTATTGACAAATGTGTATTTAGTGTGTATAATAAACTTGCGAGGTGAAGGTATGAAACGACGCGATTTGATAAAGCTACTGGAAAAGAACGGCTGGTACTACAAGCGCAGCGGCGGCGACCACGACATATACACCGACGGAAAGAGCATTGAGCCGATCTCCCGACAGAAGGAGATCAAGGAAGCGGTCGCACAGGCGATCATCCGGCGGCGGGGCTTGAAATAAGTCCGCTGCTTTCCGCATATCATATATCTTTAGGGGGTTACGATCATGAAAATTGTGTATCCTGTGATTTTTACAAAGCAGCCAGAGGGCGGCTATATGGCTTATGTCCCGGACTTGGATATTAACACCCAGGGCGAAGACCTTCCGGAAGCTATCGCCATGGCCCGCGACGCCATCGGCCTAGTGGGCATTGATATGCAGGACGATGGGAAGCCGTTCCCCGCGCCCAGTGAGCAAGTAGACCATGCCGCCGGGGATATTGTGTCCCTGGTGGATGTTGACCTGCTGGCCTACCGCCGGGCCAACGAACAGCGCACGGTGCGCCGGAATGTGACGCTTCCCTCGTGGCTGAACGCTGCCGCCAATGAGGCCGGGCTGAATGTCTCCGCGATCCTGCAAACCGCCCTCAAGCAGCAGCTGAACTTTTCGTAAGGCCGGGCTGAATGTCTCCGCGATCCTGCAAACCGCCCTCAAGCAGCAGCTGAACTTTTCGTAAGGCCGGGCGGCAAAACACATAGAACAAGGGGGAGAAACGCCGGTGTTTCTCCCCCTTATTTTCACCCTTTAGGCGGAAATGAAAACCGGAACAAAAGGCGGCTGTGTGCCGCACAAAACCGCAAAACAGCCCGTAAAACATACGGGGAACTCCGCATAAAACTGCCTTTTCTAATTCGAATCCCTCCCACTGCGCCAAAAAAGAACACCACCCGATGGGTGGTGTTCTTTTTTGGCGCATATGAAGCGGATTTGAAACGAGCTACGGCTTCACATGCCCACAGGGCATTAAAGCCGGGAGCAACGTGCCACCGGCACGTTGCGTCAGCGAGAGTCGAATTCCTTTCATTTTGCCGCCTTGATGGCGGCAAAATGAAAGGACGTGCTCTTTTGGCAAAACAAACTCCGGCCCCTAGGCCGGAGTTTTAGTCTATTCTATCTCACGCCAGAATGTCCGTCAGGTCGTCCAGTCCCGTGGCGCGTGTCACCACCACCACGTGGTCGCCGTCCTCAATGGTGGTCATACCGCTGGGGATGATGGTGTGAAGATCCCGCACGATGGCAGCCACCAGCAGTCCTTTCCGCAGCGGCAGATCCTTCAGGGGCCTGCCCAGCACCTCGTGGCTGGAGGCCGCGGCGGTGAAGGACAGCGCCTCCACGTGACCGCCCAGCATCTTGTAAAGGCTTTCCACCTTGCTGCCCTCGGCATTACCCAGTGCCCGCACATACCGCAGGATCTGGCTGGAGATAATGTCCTTGGGAGAGATAATGGAGTCGATGCCGGTGCTGTTGACCAGCTCCATATAGTTGGGGCGGGTCATCTTGGCCAGTACCTTGGGTACGCCGCTGCGCTGGGCGTGCATGGCCATCAGTAGGTTCTCTTCGTCCCGGTTGGTGACGGCCACAAAGGCGTCCGTATCCAGAATCCCCTCCTGCTGTAAGAGGGTGTTGTCGGTGCCGTCTCCCTGAATCACCAGCACGTGGGGCAGCTGGGCCGACAGGCGCAGGCACTTGTCCGGATCCATTTCCACGATGCGGACGCTGGTGTTGGTCTTCTGCAGCTCCCACGCCAAATACATGGCGCTGCGGCTGCCGCCCAGCACGGACACCTTTTTCACCTTCTGCCACGTGCGGCCCATTTCCTTCAGCATCCGCTGCAGCTCCGGCTTGGCGCCCAGCATGTACACCCGGTCGCCTGCCGAGGGGGTGAAGCTGCCGTCGGGAATGATGTATTCGCCCTGATGCTCCGCCGCGCAGATCAGCACCTCCGCCTGGCGCAGACGGTGGGCCTGACTCAGGGGAATGCCGCAGATGGTGTCGCTCTCCATTACCTGGAAGCCGATCATGTCGATGCGGCCCCGGGCAAAGGGCTCCACACTGAAGGCGGCGGGGAAGGCCAGTATCCGGGCGATTTCCTGCGCCGCCGCAAGGTCGGGATTGATGACCATATCCAGACCGATCTCCTTTTTCAGCATCTCCTCGTCCCGGCGGTAATCGGTGTTGCGGACACGGGCGATGGTATGGCCCGCTCCCAGCTTTTTGGCGATCAGGCAGCAGACCAGATTGATCTCGTCCTGATTGGTGACGGCGATCACCAGATCGGCATCGCGGACGCCGGCCTCGATCAGCACACTGATGCTGGCGCCGTTGCCCTCCACGCACAGCACGTCCATGGTGCTTTCCGCTTTCCGCAAGGCGCTGGTGCTGGCGTCCACCATGATGATATCGTGATCCTCCTGCGCCAGCGAATTGGCGATGGCATATCCCACTTTGCCGTTGCCGACAATAATAATTTTCATATCGTTCCTCCCGTGAAGCGATTTTCTCTTCACGGTTACATATTTTAACACAGACATGTACAAAATAAAAGTGGTTTTTCCAGCGCAAAGCAACTGCGGCATACATTGCGGTCAATTGTAAAAAAAGTGTTAAATTTCATCTTATATCTTGCTAAAAAGTGAAGCCGTGGTATAATGTTAATTGCCTAAAATTGGAAACTGCACAACCGAAAACGTTAGAGTAAAGGACGGGAGACAATGGATAATCTGACGAGAATCATCCGTGAAGAGATCGGCAAGCAGTATAAAAGCGTGCGCCAGTTCGCTTTTGCGGTAGGCGTTCCCCTTTCCACCGTGAACAGTGCGCTGCACAACGGTGTGGGCGGCTCCAGCTTTGACACGGTATTGCGCCTGTGCAAAGTGCTGGGGATCAAGGCCCTGGGTGACGACGCCGCATTCTATCTGACTGACGACACGGAAAAGCTGCTGACGCAGTATGCCCGGCTGGATGACTATGGCCGCCACACCATCTCCGCAGTGATGCAGGTGGAGTATGACCGCTGCACCGAGCTGAGCAAGCCCGATCTGGAGGAGCACAGCAGCGTCAATATCTGACGCGCCGCACCTCTCGCTACGTGCAAAAAAGCCCGCCGCATGGCTTGTCCATGCGGCGGGCTTTTCTTCAGTGCAGACAACTCTTTACGTCCTCGAAGGCGCTGTCCATGGCCTTGCCCATGCGCTCCATGGTCTTGCTGACGGCGCGGCGGGCCTTCCGGTCAGATGTCATGCGATCCACCGTGGCGCCGGCCACCATGCCGATGCACAGGCCGCTGACAAATGCGGCAAGCTTCATGATTTATCCACTCCTTTTTTATCTTGTCTGCTGCCAGTTTTCCCGGAAAAACGGCGAAAAACACGGAGCATTACTTGCCAAAACAGGCGTGAAATGGTACAATATAATGATTGAAAATTTTGTGACAAAAGGAGCCCCCGCCATGTCCATTGAGAGATTGCAGGCCGCCATCCGGGAGAAAAAGACTCCCGTGGCGCTGGGTCTTGCCCCGGAGATCGATAAAGTCCCGGTCAAGATCCTGAAAAATTTTGAAGATATGTTCGGCCCCGGCATGATGGCCAATGCCGAGGCGCTGCGGTTCCACGGCTGTCAGGCTATGGACGCGGCCCAGGGCAAGCTGCCCGCCGTGGTCATCAGCGCCGAGCACTATCTGCGCTATGGCATGATGGGCGCAGATGTTTTGAGCAACCTTACCGGCGCGGCGTCAGCACGGGGCCTGTACGCCATCGTGGACTGCCGCACCACCCGCCCGGAGCTGTGGCTCACCAGCCCCATGGCAGGCGACGGCTTCACGGTGATGCCCTACGTGGGCGGCGACTGTGTGCCGGAGAGCACGGACAAGGGCATCTTCGCCGTGGTGCGCACCGCCAACGAGCGCTCCGGCGAGGTGCAGAACCTCATTGCCGGTGACCGGCCTCTGTACGCCGCCGTGGCCCAGCAGATGGCTCGCCGCGGCGCGGCGCTGGTGGTGGAGACCGGGTACAGTCTGGACGTGAAGGAAGTCCGCAAGCGGGCCGGGAATGCCTTTTTGCTGCTGCCTGACTGCGACGGACAGAATGCCCTGCCTGCCTTTGACGACATGGGTCACGGCGCTATGGTGGTGAACTACAGTCTGCAATACGGCGGCGACGTGGGCGCCGCTGTCAGCGAAATGAAAGCGTGGGTGAACGTACTGTGACAACTGTTTATCTGATCCGCCACGCCGAGGCGGAGGGCAACCTCTACCGCATCGCCCACGGCCAGTACGACGGCCTGATCACCGACCGGGGCTATCAGCAGCTCCGGGTACTGAAAAAGCGCTTTGACAACGTACACATTGACGCGGTGTACAGCAGCGACCTGTTCCGGGCCCGCACCACCGCCCGGGCCATCTATGAGCCGAAGGGGCTGGAGCTGCATCTGGAGCCCGCCTTCCGGGAGATTCACATGGGCTGCTGGGAGGGCCGTCCCTGGCAGGAGCTGAACACCGCCTATGAGGAGCAGATGTTTTACTTCAACCGCCAGCTGGACAAGTTCCACGTGGAGGGCAGCGAGACGGCACAGCAGGTGCTGGATCGCTACATCCCCGCCCTGAAGCGGGTGGCGGCGGAGAACGACGGCAAGACCGTCGCCGTGTTCAGCCACGGCGCGGCCATGCGGATGGTGCTGGGCACGCTGAACGGCCTGTCTCTCGCCGAGGTGGGCGAAACGCCCCACGGCGACAACACCGCCGTCTCCCTGCTGGAGATCGACGGCGATGATATCCGGGTGGTCTATAGGAACGACAACAGCCATCAGGTAGAGGCGGGGCTGTCCACCTTTGCCAAGCAGACATGGTGGCGGGACAAGCGGATGATGAGCGGCGGCCAGTACTATAAGGACATGGACGAGGCCACAGCGGTACGCTTCGGCGTTCCGGCGGAGGGCAAGCGCATCGCCGTATGGTTCGAGGACCAGCCGGTAGGCGCGGTGACGCTGCTGCCGGACAAGGCCGGCGACGCCGGCTGGATCGGCTACTACTATCTGGAGCCCACCATGCGGGGCCGCAACTATGGCATTCCGCCGCTGGGGCAGGCGGTGCAGTTCTACCGCGCCCGTGGTATCGACCGGTTGCGGCTGCGGTGCGAGGACGAGCAGACACGGGGCTTTTTCGCCCACTACGGCTTCTATCCCCTGGAGGGCGACGTGATGGAGAAGTATATCGGCTATGAGCCGCGGGAGATCGTATGGTAAAGGGAACGGAATTTTTGCCGGTGAGCCGGGACGAGATGATCCACCGGGGCTGGTACTACTATGACTTCCTGGTGGTGACGGCGGACGGCTATATCGACCATCCCAGCTTCGGCAGCGCCATTATTGCCCGCCTGCTGGAGAGCGAGGGCTACCGGGTGGCGGTGCTGGCCCAGCCGGACTGGCACGATGCCGAGGCCTTCCGCGCCATGGGCAAGCCCCGGTACGGCGTAATGATCGGCGGCGGCAATCTGGACTCCATGGTGGCCCACTACACGGTGGCCAAGCGCCGCCGGACACAGGACTTGTACAGTCCCGGCGGCAAGCTGGGCTTCCGCCCCGACCGTCCCACCATCGTGTACGCCAACCGTGCAAAGGAGGCCTTCCCCGATACGCCCATCATTATCGGCGGGTTGGAGGCCTCGCTGCGGCGGTTCGCCCACTATGACTACTGGGACGACAAGGTGCGCCGCTCCATCCTGTTTGACGCGCCTGCCGACCTGCTGGTCTACGGCATGGGCGAGAGCGCCACGGTGGAGGTCGCCCGCCGTCTGGCGGCGAAAACGCCGGTGGGCGATATCACCGATGTGCGGGGCACCGCCTGCATCGTCACCGACCCAGCGGTGTGCCGGTATCACGAGGTGACCTGTCCCTCCTTTGAGGAGGTGCAGTCCGATAAAATTGCCTACGCCAAGGCCACCAAGGTGCAGTATGACGAGCACGACCCCATCCGGGGCAAGGCCATTTTGCAGCAGTGTCAGGGACGCTGGCTGCTGGTGAACCCGCCCCAGCGTCCCCTGAACCGTCAATCGATGGACAGGCTCTATGACCTGCCCTTCACCCGCGAGGTGCATCCCATGTACACCGAGGGCATCCCCGCCATCGAGGAGGTGCGGTTCTCCATCTGCCACAACCGGGGCTGCTTCGGCGGGTGCAATTTCTGCGCGCTGGCCTTCCATCAGGGGCGGATGGTCACCTCCCGCAGCATCGAATCGGTGCTGGCCGAGGCGGAGCTGCTGACCCACGACCAAAAATTCAAGGGCTATATCCACGATGTAGGCGGCCCCAGCGCCAACTTCCGCCACACCTCCTGCCGCCAGCAGAAGGAACACGGTATGTGCAAGGGCAAGTCCTGTCTGGCCCCGGAGCCCTGCAAGAATCTGGACGCCGACCACAGCGAGTACACGGAGCTTTTGCAGCGGATGCGGAAGATCCCCGGCATCAAGAAGGTGTTCGTCCGCAGCGGCATCCGGTATGACTACATGCTGCAAGACAGGAACAAGGACTTTTTCAAGGAGCTGGTGGACTATCACATCAGCGGCCAGCTGAAGGTAGCACCGGAGCACTGCGTCAGCGCGGTGCTGGACTACATGGGCAAGCCCCATTTCGATGTGTTCCTGAAGTTCTGGCGGCAGTACCAGAAGCTGAACGAGTCCGACGGACGGGAGCAGTATCTGGTGCCCTACCTCATGTCCTCCCACCCCGGCTGCACGCTGAACGACGCGGTGGAGCTGGCGGTGTTTCTCAAGCGCACCGGGCACCAGCCGGAGCAGGTGCAGGACTTCTACCCCACGCCGGGCACCATGTCCACCTGCATGTACTATACCGGCATCGACCCGCGGACGATGCAAGAGGTCTATGTGGCCCGTGATCCCCACGACAAGGCGCTGCAAAGAGCGCTGCTGCAATGGGGGCGGGGCGATAAGCGGTCGCTGGTGATCGAGGCGCTGGAAAAAACGGAGCGCACCGACCTCATCGGCTTTACGCCGGATTGTCTCATCCGTCCGGTAAAGGGGGAAAAGTACTTTGGCCTGAAGCCGGAGGAGCGGCAGCAGCCGCCCAAAAAGAAAAAGGACGGCCGTCCGCCCAAACCGGAGGGCACCGTCCACCGGGGCCGCCGTACCGACGGCCAGAAGGGCAAAATGTCCCCCAAGAAGAAGGTCGCCTTTGCCAAGCAGCGGGCAAGGAAAAAATAGCGCTTCGCTGAACTGGTTTCTGCCGAAGGCAGCGCCCTTTGGCGCTGCCTTCGGAATTCGTTTCGACTCCCACGATACCAAAAAAGAGATGCACCCTTTCAGG